>Ga0153956_1000642_pt1 | contig 36889 bp, 38 predicted proteins | sample TSFL040MetaG_FD_104704 | JGI IMG/M metagenome (GOLD analysis project Ga0153956, IMG submission 104704) | Attine ant fungus gardens microbial communities from Florida, USA - TSFL040 MetaG | ecosystem: Host-associated > Fungi > Mycelium > Unclassified | place: USA: Florida, Wekiwa Springs... | reverse complement strand
GTCGCGGTATCGAAGCAATAGGAGCCAAGCTGCTTTTCAATATCGCCATCGCGCATTTCGCGCAGGCCGCGCGCCGGCCACACGGACGGCACAGCATCGGCGTCGTCGTTCCAATACTTCTCGCGCCACTTCGGATAGGCACCGGTGAGGAAGCGCACGAAGTCGTTGTCGTGGATGCGCAGGATGGGTTCGTCGCTGAACGCTTTCGGTTTCAAGAGCGGGCCGATTTTGCGTTCTTCGAGGCGGCGCTTCACCTGCTCGACACGTTCGGGGATTTCGACGGCGGGCGTGGCGCGGCCCTGCTCGAATTCTTCCTTCGGTGAATGTTCCAGATGCGTGGCGGCGTAGAAGGTTTTCATGGGCGAAGAGGACTTCAAAGCTTCCGTAAAGGCAAGTTGTTTGCGCTTCGCATTTGAGCCGTCCGCGCTAAGCTTGTCCAAAAGAAAAAAGACATTGGGAGGACGGGCATGGCACTCAAGACTCCACAACAATACGTCGAAAGTCTGCGCGACGGGCGTGTGACCTTTTGGGATGGCGAAAACATCCGCGACATCACCAAGTTTCCGCGCTTCCGCGTTCCCATCGCGCTCACCGCGAAAGATTATGAATACGACGATCCGGAATTGGGCGAACTGCGCCGTTACAAGACGGAAGAGGGGGGCGATGCGCATCGCATCTACCAGATTCCGCGCAACACCGAAGAGTTGAACAAGCGCGTCGAGCTACTGGGCCACACATCCATCGGCACCGCTGTCTCCTCCGTGTTCATGGCGCTGATGAGCGTGAAGGATCAGGTGGCGGCGGTGAACCCACAATATGGCGAGAACATCGAGCGCATGTATCGCTATTGCCGCGACAACGATCTGCGCGGCGCGGAAGTCATCACCGATCCGAAAGGCGACCGCAAACGCCGCGCGCATGAGCAGGACGATCCCGACCTTTATGTGCGTATCGTGGAACGGCGGAGGGACGGAATCGTGGTGCGCGGCGCCAAGCTGCACATCACCGCCGCCAGTGTGATCCACGAACTTGTGGTGATGCCGACCAAGGGCATGCGGCAGGACGAAACCGATTACGCCGTGTCTTTCTCCATTCCGGTGAACACGCCGGGCGTGAAGATCATCAACCGCAACTTCGCGCCCGCCGAACTGAACGCTTTCGATTATCCCGCCAGTTCGCATCATTCGATGCCGGAAGGCTTTGTGATCTTCGACGATGTGTTCGTGCCATGGGACCGCGTGTTCCTGGCGGGCGAGGTGCAGCTTGCCAGCAAGCTGGCGCAATCGCTGGGTTTGTGGGAGCGCACCGGCGGCGTGATCGGCGCGGTGGAGACGAGCGAGTTGTTCGTGGGCCTCGCGCAATTGGTGACGGAGATGCAGGGCAAGGAGAACGACGCGGTGGCGCAGGCCTCCATCGCCGAACTGATCACCTATGCGCAGATGCTGAAGATGTCGCTCGATTATGCCTGCAGCCATTACGAGAAGACCGAAAGCGGCATGGTCTATCCCAACACACTCGCGATCAACGCCGCGAAATATTACTACGCCGCGAACTATCATCAGACGGTGAAATATCTGCACGATCTGTCCGGCGGGCTGGTACTCACGCTTCCGGGCGAGGCGGATTTGCGCAATCCCGAAAGCGGCAAATACATCCGCAAATATCTGCATACCAAGCAGAACGTGGACGTGGAGCAGCGCATGCGCGTCTACAATCTCATTCGCGACTTGACGGCAGATGCTTACGGCGGCTGGCACTTCGTGGTGGCGTTGCAGGCGGGCGGCGGATTGCCCGCGCAACGCTTCATGATGAACCGCACCTACGACATCAAAGGCGCGAAAGAGAAGGCGCTACGCGCGGCGGGCGTGAAGCTTTAGCGCGGCTGTTTCTCGACCAGCCGCTTCAGCCGGCCAAGATCGCCTTGCAAGGTGCGCTTCAGGAAGGCTTCCGCGCCGGGCATGACGAGCGTCGCGCCTGCGTGGCGGATGGTGACGGTTGATCCGGTGCCGTCCGGCGCGAGGGTGTAGGTGACTTCGCCGGTCATCGGGCCTTCGACATATTTGAAAGCGAACTTCGCATCCAGCTCATGCGCCATGGTTTCGGTGACCCAAGCGAAGTCACGCCCCCAGAACGCGCCGTGCCGCTTCACGCGCGTTCCTGTGGCGTTGGCATTGCCTTCAAACGGCTCGACCTTCTTTGCGCCGTCGATCCATTTCGTATCGTTGGCGGGATCGAACATGATGCGCGCTACGGCGGCTGGCGCACGGTCGATCTTCTGTTTCACGACGATATCGGACATGCCCGCAGTATAGAGGCATCATCCAGCTTGCAAAAGGATTGCGCCGATGACGATTCCGCCTGCCGCGAGCCAGCGGCGAAAATTCATATGCTCGCGCAGGTACACTATGGCAAGCGCGGTTCCGAACAGCACACTAGTCTCGCGCATCGCGGCGAGCTGTGCCGTCGCACCGAAGCGATAGGCGAGCATGGCGGAGCCATAAGTCGTGATGGAAAGCAGGCCGAGCAGCACGCCGAGTTTCCAATCCTTGCGGGCTGCGATGATGACGGAGCGACCGCGGATGCCCGGTGCGGTCACGAGCACGCAGAAGCCATGCGCCACGAAGAACCACAACACATAAGAGAAAGGGTTGGCAACGGCGCGCACGCCGCTGGCATCGACGAGAGTGTAGATACCGATGGTCAAACCCGTGGCAAGCGCGAAGCCAAGGCCCTTCAACGCGCCTTCCGTCGCGCGATGCGAAAGGCCCATGGTGATGACGCCGCCGCAAACGAACGCGATGCCGAGCACCTCCAAAACTGGTGCAGGTTCTCCCAGGAAGAGGATCGCACCGATGGCGGTGAAGAGCGGGCCGGTGCCGCGTGCCACGGGATAGACCGCGCTGAAGGCCGCGCTTTCATAGGATTTCACCAGCAGCAACTCATAGAGCGCGTGGACCAGCGCCGTGCCGCCCAGAAACCACCACGCGCCCGTGGGCAGGGGTATAAAAAAGAGGGCAGGGGCGACGATGATGGCGGAGAACACGCCGATCAGCAGCCGCATGGCATATTTGTCGTCGGCGCGCTTCGTCAGGATGTTGACGATGGCGTGGACGACAGCGGATAGAAGAATAAGAGAAAGGGCGATGGTCACGTCGCCAGCATCGGGAGTGGGACATGGCGGCGCAAGACCTCAATCGCGATCTGATCGGCGTTCCGGGCGGACGCGCCATGCTGCAAACGCCGGCCCTCATCATCGATCTTGACGCGATGGAAAGAAACATCGCCGCGATGGCTGCGCACGCGAAGAAGCACAACATCGCGCTACGCCCGCATGCGAAGACTCACAAATGCTCGGAGATCGCCAAGCGCCAGATCAAGGCCGGTGCGCTTGGGATTTGTTGCGCGAAGCTGGGCGAAGGCGAGGCGCTGGCGGATGCCGGAATCGATTCCATCCTGCTCACCTCGCCGGTGGTCACGGAGTTCGGCATAGGCCGCGTGATGGCGCTTAACGCCAAAATCCCAGAGCTGCGCATCACCTGCGATAACGCTTCGGTTGCGAAGAAGCTGGAAGACGCGGCGCGCGCCAGCGGCAAGAAGCTGAAAGTCGTGGTGGATATCGATCCGGGCCTTGGGCGCACCGGTATCCGTCCGGGCGACGGCGCGATCGCGCTGATCGAGCAAATCATCAAAAGCCCCAATCTCGAATTCGCGGGCCTGCAATGTTACGCGGGCCAGGTGCAGCACATGGAATCGCCGAATGAACGGCGCGCGGCGTCCCTCAACGCGATGAAAGAACTGGCGGAGCTGCGCGATCAGCTCAAGGCGAAGGGCATCACCGTTCCGCTTCTTTCCGGCGGTGGCACCGGCACATTCGACATCGACCCGGATGCGAACACGCTCACCGAACTGCAGGTCGGCTCCTACATCTTCATGGACAAGCAATATAACGACGTGTGGACGAAGCCGGGCCAGCGTCCGCCCTTTGAGCCGTCACTCTTCGTGCAGACCACCGTGGTCAGCGCGAATCGCGAGGGATTCGCGACGACCGATGCGGGGTTCAAATCGTTCGCGACCGATGCGGGATCGCCGGCGATCTTCAGCGGCGCACCGGAAGGGGCGAACTACTTCTTCTTCGGTGACGAGCAGGGCGGCGTATTCTACCCGTCCGCGAACGGCAAACTCGATGTCGGTGCTGTGATCGTGTGCATTGTCCCGCACTGCGATCCGTCGGTGAATCTCTACGATCGCTACCATTGCGTGCGTGGGGATGTGCTTGAATCCATTTGGACAATCGAAGCGCGTGGCGCATCGGCCTAGCCACGAAATCTCCTTAATTATAAATCGGGCGTTCATGCTGGGTTCAGCCACCGAACGCCATCCTTTGCGTTAAGATCAAATCGGTCTTGGGAACAAAGGATTCAGGGCAATGAAGAGCTTCGGAAAATTGGCATTGGGTGCGCTCATGCTGGCGGGTACCGCTGTGGGTACAACCGTCGCGACGACCGCGCCCGCGGATGCGCATGTTTCGGTCGGTATCGGCATCGGCGTGCCGGGCTATTACGCGCCGCGCCCTTACTACGGCAATCCGTGCGACAGCGCGCGCTATCGCTACTATCACCGCGGCTATTGCTACGGGTATGGGCCGGCTTATTACGGCCCCGACTATTACGGCTATTACGACCAGGGCTATTACGGCCCCGGTTATTATGAGCCGGTGATCGGCGGCTTCTGGTTCACGGATGGCGGCGGCCATCGTCATTGGCATCGCGGCTCCTTCCACGGCGGCGGCTTCCACGGCCACTCAGGTTGGCATGGTGGCGGCAGCTGGCATGGCGGCGGCCACGGCGGATACCACGGTGGCAGCTATCACGGTGGCGGCCACGGCGGCGGACACCATCACCACTAATTGAGCCTGCCCCCTTCGCCTCGAGTCAGGCGAATAGGTTCGGCGCCCGGCCTTGGTGAGCGATCACCGGGGCCGGTGCGTTTTTGTCGCCCTTTTCGCCGCCGCCGTCGCCCTGATAGCGTTGTCCCCTGCAATTCCGGGCGAGAGCGTCATGCGCCAACCAAACGATCTGTCTTCCTTCTGGCTGCCGTTCACGCCGAACCGCGCGTTTCAGGCGGACCCGCGCATGCTGGCGCGCGCCGAAGGTATGTATTTCTACGACGACAAGGGCCGCAAACTGTTGGATGCCTGTGCCGGGCTCTGGTGCAGCAATGCGGGACACGGCCGCAAGAAGATCGCCGAAGCGATTTCCAAAGCCGCGCATGAAATCGACTACGCGCCAACCTTCCAGTTCTCGCATGCGATGGCACACGCGGTATCGCAGCGCATCGCGGCGATAGCGCCGGAAGGCATGGACCATGTCTTCTTCGTCAATTCCGGATCGGAAGCGGCAGATGCTGCGCTGAAAATCGCGCGCGCTTATTTCCACAAGATCGGGCAGGGCAGCCGCTTCCGCATCATCGGCCGCGACAAAGGCTATCATGGCTCAACGATCGCGGGCATCGCGATGGGCGGCATCGGCAACAACCGCAAGCATTTCGGGCCGCTCATTCCCGGCACCGACGATCATCTGCCGCTGCCTTACGATGCGGCGACGATGCGCTTCACCAAGGGCGAGCCGCAAAATCTCGAAAAATATGCGGACGCGCTTGAGGGCCTTGTGGCTTTGCACGGCGCGGAGACGATTGCCGCGGTGATCGTGGAGCCCTTCGCCGGATCGGGCGGCGTCTATGGCGCATCGAAGAGCTACTTTCAGCGCTTGCGTTCGATCTGCGACAAATACGGCTTCCTCTTGATCTTCGATGAAGTCATCACCGGCTTCGGGCGCATGGGTTACGGCTTCGCGGCGGAGCGTTATGGCGTGACGCCGGACATCATCAATTTCGCCAAGGGCGTGACCAGCGGCGCTGCGCCGATGGGCGGCTCGATCATTTCCAACAAGATCTACGACGCGTTCATGAGCAACAGCGGCGGCGAGCATGCCATCGAACTGTTCCACGGCCATACCTATTCCGCGCATCCGATCGCCTGCGCTGCCGCGATGGCGACATTGGATATCTATCGCGACGAGGGCTTGTTCGAGAACGCGCTGAAGATGGAAAAGGTCTTGGAAGATGCGGTGCATTCCCTGAAAGGGGCTCCGCTGGTTGCCGATATCCGCAACGCCGGTTTCGCGGCGGGCGTGGAGATCGAAGCCGATCCGAAAGCGCCGGGCCGCCGTGGTCTGGACGCGATCAAGCTGGCCTATCACGAACAGGACATGGTGATCCGCGTGGGTGGCGATACGATTGCGATTTCCCCGCCGCTGATCGCTTCGGAATCCGATATTTCGAAAATCATCGACGGGATTCGCGGCGTTCTTTCAAAGCTTTCCTGAAAGACCGAGTCTTGCGCAGGTACGGTTGCCTGCGGCCATTTTCATGCGCAATCCGCAGGTCTCGTCTGCGGCATGGGTTTGTCGCAGCGGGGTGGCTTTGTTTCCGGCCACAAATGGGGTAATCCGCCGCCATTCTAACCGGCAAGCGAGGCTTTCATGCGCATCGGCGTTCCGAAGGAAATCAAAAATCACGAATATCGCGTCGGCATGACGCCCGCCGCTGTGCGCGAACTGACCGCACGCGGTCATGAGGTTTTCGTCGAGACGCATGCGGGCGAAGGCATTGGCCTCGGCGACGAGATGTACACAAAGGTCGGCGCGAAGATTCTGCCGAACGCGGATGAAGTGTTCGCGAAGGCGGACATGATCGTGAAGGTGAAAGAGCCGCAGCCGGTCGAGATCAAACGCCTGCGCAAGGATCAGGTGCTGTTCACCTATCTGCATCTGGCGCCCGATCCGGAGCAGACCAAGGGCCTGCTCGACAGCGGCGCCATCTGCATCGCGTATGAAACTGTCACCGACCGTTGGGGCGGGCTTCCGCTGCTCGCGCCAATGAGCGAAGTCGCCGGGCGCATGTCGATCCAGGCGGGTGCGCATTCGCTGGAGAAGGCGCAAGGCGGCATGGGCATGCTGCTGGGCGGCGTGCCGGGCGTTCCGGCGGCGAAGGTCGTCGTGCTCGGCGGCGGCGTTGTCGGCACCAATGCCGCGCGCATGGCGATGGGCCTTGAGGCGCATGTCACGATCCTCGACGTGTCGCTGCGCCGTTTGAACGAACTCGACATGCAGTTCGGCGCGATGCTGAACACCGTGTTCTCCACCATCGACTCCATCGAAGAGCATGTGACGAACGCCGATCTCGTCATCGGCGGTGTGCTGCTGCCGGGCGCGGCGGCACCCAAGCTCATCACCAAGAAGATGGTGAGCCAGATGAAGAAGGGTTCGGTGATCGTGGACGTCGCGATCGACCAGGGCGGCTGCGCAGAGACTTCGCATGCCACCACCCATGCCGATCCGACCTATATGGTCGACGGCGTTGTGCATTATGCTGTGGCGAACATGCCGGGCGGCGTGGCGCGCACCTCCACCTTCGCGCTCAACAACGCGACCCTGCCGTTCACGCGCGCTCTGGCCGATCTCGGCGCCGAAGCAGCGATGAAGAAAGATCCGCATCTGCGCGCCGGCCTGAACGTCTACAAAGGCACGCTGACCTATGGCGCGGTGGGCGAAGCGCAGAACATTCCGTTCAAGACGGCGGAAAGCGTGCTCGGGGTCAGCTAGGCCCGCATCGCGTCCCGCAAGGGACGGAAGCTGATGCGTTTGATGCCCTGCGCGGCGATCTGGTCGCGCAGGGTGTTGTTTTTGGCGGCGGCATAATCGCCCACGCGGATGTTCGCTTCGGTCTTGTCGTAGCCGCGAAGCTCATCGCCGTCCTTCACCGGGTGCAGGATGAATTCGCTGATGCCGGGTTGGAGCTTATCGAGAAATTTGGGCAGGAGCTTTTCCGTCGGCTCGCCCCATTGGAAAGCGAAATCGTCGGGATAAAGAACGCCGGCCTTGTCTGCTGACGCGCGGCAACCGAAGCCGAGGCGTTCGTCCATCTTCGCGCTCAGCATCCGCAAGGGCAGGCGGTACTCTGCCGCCAGCTTCAGATAGATCGCGTAATAAGCGGGATTGATCTGCATCGTGCCCATGTGGGCGTCGAGATGGGTGATATCGATACCCCAGCTTCTCGCCTGCTCGATCTGTGCACGACATTCCGCTTCCACTTCATCGAGCTTTGCGTTCTGCCAGACCTCCGCCGCCGTGCGCGGCATGAAGCCGTCCGCATCGTGCAGCGACTTCGCGCCCGTCAGCGCACGCCAGCGATAGCCGGGATATTCGCAAGTGAGCGTGAGATGGATGCCGATGTCGAGATCGCCACACATATCCACGGCCTCGCGCGCCCAAGGGCAGGGCACCATCAGTGTCGCGCTGGTGGCGATGCCATTGCGGATGGAATCGTCGATCGCGAGATTTGCGGAATGGCTGGAGCCAAGATCGTCGCAATTCAGGATCAGCAGCCGATCCGCCGCGCCATATCCAAGTTTTTCCGCCAGACTTTGCATTTGCCCTCTCGTCGCTATCCTAGAAGGAGGAGAGGTTCAAAGTCATGCCGCAAATCCGGCCGCTACGCCGCGAAGACCGCGATGCGCTTTATGCGATCTGCCTGAAGACGGGTGACGCCGGACAGGATGCGACGGCGCTGTATCGCGATCCGGATTTGCTCGGCCATCTGTATGCCGGTCCTTATGCCGCGCTGGAGCCGGAAAGCGGCTTCGTGCTGGAGGATGAAGAAGGTGTCGGCGGATATATCGTCGGTGCGCGCGATACCTATGCGTTCGAGACGCGGTTGGAACAGGAATGGTGGCCCGATCTCCGCGCGCGTTATGCCGATCCGGCGGCGTTGCCGGAGCCCGAACGGCATCTTGCGCAATCCATCCACAAACCGTGGCGCACGCCCAGGCGCATCACCGAGCCTTATCCATCCCATCTGCACATCAATCTGTTGCCGCAATTTCAGGGCGGTTGGGGCAGGCGCATGATGGATGTCTGGTTGAACGCGATGCGCGAGCGCGGATCGCCCGGCGCGCATCTCGGCGTCGGCATGCGCAACGAGCGCGCGGTGAAATTCTACCTGCGTTATGGCTTCAAGGAATTTCAGCGCTGGAACGACGTGCTGATGCTGGGGATCAGTCTCAAATAATCAGTCCGCGCCGCTATCGCTGTTCTGGCGGCAACTCATGTCACCGGCCTGGCAATTCGCGGCCTGTTCGAGTTGCTTGATGCGCGCGCGGGTGAGTTCGGTCAGGCATTGGGCATGTACCAACGGCCAGATCGAGCCGCCCTTGCTGCCGGAGGTGCGGAAATCGCATTCCGCATCGCGGAAGACGATCCATGCCCGCTCGGATTTGCGCAGCAGGTCTTGGCCCTCAGCGTCGTATTTCGCCATCGTCTCTTTGTAGAGATTGTTGATGGTGGCGTTGGTCTGCTCCAATTCATGACCGGCGCAGATATTCATCTCCGCTTGCGTGCGCGCATTGTTGCAGTCCGCCGCCTGCGCAAGCGAAGGCGCAAAAGCTGCGGCGGCAAGCGCAAGAATGAATATCCGCGTCATGGCTTTGGTCCTTTAGATGGTTGCGCCGCCGTCGCAGACGATGGTCTGGCCGGTGGTGAACGATCCTGCTTTCGAGGCCAGGAATACTGCCGCGCCAGCGATCTCGTCCGGTTCACCGATACGGCGCAGCGGCGCCCCGGCGGTGGAGCGCTTCAACGTCTCGGGATTTTCCCACAGTGCCTTAGCGAAGTCTGTCTTGATAAGGCCCGGCGCGATGCAGTTGGCGCGGATATTGTGCGGGCCATATTCCACCGCGATGTTGCGGGCGAGCTGCATGTCAGCGGCTTTGGAGATGCAATAAGCGCCGATCACCGGCGAGCCGCGCAGGCCGCCGATGGAGGACACGATGATGATCGAACCGTCTTTGCGCTCCTTCATTTCCGGAATGACAAGCTGCGACAGCCAGTGGTTGGAGCGGATATTCGCACCCATGATCTTGTCGAAGGCATCGTCCGGAATATCCATGCTCGATCCGTAATAGGGATTGAGCGCGGCGTTGCAGACGAGAATGTCGATCTTGCCCCATTTCGCGCGCGTCTGGGCAACGAGCTGTTCGAGCTGTTCCTTGTAGTTGATGTTGCAGGGAATCGGCGCCGCGACTTCCTTGCCGCGCTCCTTGTTGATGTCGCTCGCCACCTTCTCGCACGCATCGGCCTTGCGGCTGGAGACGACGACCTTCGCACCGTGCTCGGCCAGCCGGTGCACGATGGCCTCGCCAATGCCCTTCGTAGAGCCGGTGACCAGCGCCACTTTGCCGGTGAGATCGAACAGATTCATGCTTTCCTCCCAATGGATCGAAATATCGTTCGCGGGCATTGTTAATCGCGCGGGGGCGATCCGACAAACCGCTGCCACATTTGGGCGTTTGGCTGGCGCCGCTCGACGGAGATAGCGATGAAAAGACTGGCAGTTCTGGGCGCGTGTTTTGCTTTGGCCGCTTGTGGCGGCGCGCCACATGGCCGCGACTACGGCCCGCCGCCGCCATCGAACTACGGTCCACAGCAGCCCTACTCCAATATGGCTCCGCCGCAGAAGCCCGTCGAAAGCCAGCCGTCGCTGCCCACCGTGCCGCCGCATGTGGCGAGCGCAGGGCCGCTGAAGACGGCCATGGTCGGCAGCTATATGGACAATCAGGAATCCGAATTGCGCAGCGCGATGCGCGGCAGCGGCGTGCTGGTGGCGCGTCCCGGCGATGACATCGTGCTGCATATCCGCAGCGACGAAATGTTCGAAGGCAACAGCTTTAATCTCAGCACGCGGGCGAAAGAGATTCTGTGGAAGCTCGCGCCGGTGTTGCGCCATTTTGATCACACACAGGTGTTCATCGACGCCTATACGGATACGACGGGCGCCGCCGACAAGAATATGGAGGTTTCGCGCAAGCGCGCCTACACGATCGGCGGACAGTTGGTGAAAGACGCGGTGCCGCTGGCGCGCCTGCATGCGCAAGGCCACGGCGAGAACGATCTGAAAGTCAAAACCGGCGATCAGATGAACGAACCGCGTAATCGCCGCATCGAAATCCGCATCGTTGCGCGCGCCGCCGGTTGAGAGAAAATGACGCCATGAAAAAACTGATTCCCGTGGCCGCTCTGGCGGTATTGCTCGCCGGTTGCACAACCTATGACGACGCCAGCCACAGCGGCATGTGGACGATGACGCGGCACGGACAGGAAGTGGACTACGAATTCCTAGACGAAGTTCTGTTTGCTTATGACTCTGCGGACCTGTCGCCGCGCGCTTACGACGGAATTGCGCATGTCGCGGAGGACATTCGCAAGCACCGCCACTGGCTGGTCGCGGTGGACGGCTACACCGACACGGTGGGTTCGCAGGACTACAATCTGCCACTGTCGCAAGCGCGTGCGCAGACCGTGGCGGACGCGTTGGTCCATAACGGAATCGACAAACACCGCATCAGCGTCGCGGGTTTCGGCAAGACGCATCTGGCGGTGCCAACGGGCGACAATGTGCGCGAGAAGCGCAACCGCCGCGTCGTGATCCGCCTGTTCCCGCCGGATAAGTAAGCGCTATTTCTTCAGCGCCGCGTCGATCTCGTCGTTCATGCCCAGATCGCCGGGCTCCACGCGGGAGCCATAGGTGCCGGCTATCGTGCCGTCGCGGTTGAAGAGATATTTGTGGAAATTCCATTTCGGCGCGGCGTCCTCACCGAGTTCGTGCGCGACCCATTTGTAGAACGGGTGCGCGTCATTGCCGATGACATGCTCCTTCGCGGTCATCGGAAAATCGACGTTGAAGCGGGTTTCGCAGAACGTCTTGATCTCGTTCTCGGTGCCCGGCTCCTGCGCGCCGAAATCGTTCGCGGGAACGCCAAGCACGACAAGGCCGTCTTTGCCCTTTTTCTTCCACAGCGCTTCGAGGCCGGAATATTGCGGCGTCAGCCCGCATTGGCTGGCGACGTTCACCACCAGCAGCGCCTTGCCCTTGAATTGCGACAGCGGCATCGGCTTGCCGTCGATGGAGGTGAAGCTGAAATCGAAGGCGGTCTTGCTCATCGCATCCTCGTGAAAATGGGCTGCGTTGATCGTCCGCCCGTTGCGGCCTAAAGATCAAGCCCATGCGATATCTCCTTGTTGCCGCTCTGGCTGCCGCCACGTCTTTTCCCGCCCACGCGGCTGTTGATTGTGCAGCCCTGCGCCAGCCGCGCAGCGCGGCGGGCGTTATCGCGACCGAGAACGCCTGGGTGAAAGCGCTGACCACACGGGATGGCAAGATGCTGTCCTGCATCCTCGCACCGGGCTTTATGGACATGGCGTGGAACGGCGAGTTGAATTCGCGCGCAGAGGTTCTGGCTTGGCTGCCCAAGCGCCCGAACAATGGCATCAAGCTCAGCAATATGAAGGTCACGCTCTCGGGTGACCGCGCCATCGCGCGCGGCGTGAACATGGCGACGAAGCCGGACGGCCATCTTATCGGCCGCGTGAAGTTCGAGGATATCTTTCAGTACCGCGACGGCATGTGGCGCGCGCTGACCGCGCAGGAAACCCTGCTGCGCTAACGCCGCGCCAGCAGCAACCCGCCGAAGCCCATCAGCACGACGCCCGACACGCCATCAAGGCCGCGCTTCACCTGCGGACGTACCAGCCAGCGTGAGAGCGTTTTCGTTGTTGCGATCAAGAGCACGAACCAGACGATGCCTTCGACGGCATGAATGCCAGCGAGCAGCATGCTGAACGCCGTCGCATTCACATACGCCGGCACGAACTGAGGCAGGAACGTCACATAGAACACGCCGACCTTGGGATTGAGCAGGTCGGTGAGCATTCCGCGCAGAAACCATGACCGTGGCTTTCTTGCGGATGCAGCACGCTGCGCCGCTTCCTGTCCCGCGTAGCCTTTGCCGCGCACCGCCTGTAGCAGCATCTGGCCGCCCATATAAAGAAGGTAGGCAGCGCCCGCGATGCGCAGAATGTTGTAAGCAAGCTGTGATGCGCTCAACAATGCGCCAAGACCGACCGATGCCGCCAATCCCCAGGTCAGGGCGCCAAGCACAATGCCGGACGCTGCCTTCGCCGCCTGGCGTGGCCCTTCAACGGCGGCGGTGCGCAGCACTAGCGCGGTGTCCATTCCCGGTGTGATGGTGAGCAGTCCTGCGGTCAGCGTGAAGGCGATCAGGGCGTGGGAGATATCCATCGTCTATCTCGAATAGCGGCCGAACAATTCCACAAGCTCGTCGAACTTCTTTTTCTGGTCGTCGGCATCGCCGCTCTTGATGGCGTGCGCCACGCAATGGGCGGAATGATCTTTGAGGATTTGCTCTTCGACTTTTTTGAGCGCCGCCTTGATCGCCTGGATCTGGTCCAGCACATCGATGCAGTAGCGCTCTTCTTCCACCATGCGGGCCACGCCGCGCACCTGCCCCTCGATGCGGGACAGCCGGGAGATGAGCTTGGGGTCCTTTTGGGCCATGGGTCTGATTTAGCAGAAATCCGAAAAGCAGCCTATTCGCGGAAATCCCGGTTTTCCAAGGTTAAGGAATTGGAAACGGGCGGCGTGGGAGGATCGGCCAGAATCAGGCCAGAGCCTTGCCGATGACGAATGCCATCATTGTCTTTACCAGCGCGATGCTCGCCGCCATCGGCAGCTTGCTGCTCGCCATCTTCAATGTGGTGGAGTTTCCGGTCGCGATCCTCGCCGGCGCGGCGCTCTTTCTCGGCATCACGCAGATTCACGCGGCCATCCTGCGCAAACGCGAGAAGCGCCAGACGCGCACGGAGATTGCGCGGCTCAAGCAGGCCAACAAAGAAATTCGCGTCGCCTTGCAGGAAACGCATGGGCATATCGAACAGGTGAAAGCCACCGTCGAGGCGAAAGCCAACGCGCAGAGCAAGAAGATCGTTGCCGAACTGCAGGTTCTCGAAAGCCTGATGCGCGATTTTGCCGGCAAGATCGCGACCTCGGCGCGTGCCGCCGCGGTTGCCGGTCCCGCCGAACAGATCATGGAGCGCCGCACCACCGCGAGCGCCAAGAACTATCTTGAGACGCTGGGCGAGCCGGAACTGCTGGAGACCATCCGCGCCGCGCTGGAAGAAAACCGCGTCGATCTCTATCTGCAGCCCATCGTGAGCCTGCCGCAGCGCAAGTTGCGCTATTACGAAGCCTTGTCGCGCCTGCGCGCGGAAGACGGCGCCGTCATCATGCCGGCGCAGTACATGAAAGTCGCCGCGCCTGCCGGCTTGATGAGCGTGGTGGACAATCTGCTGCTGTTCCGTTGTGTGCAGATTGTGCGCCGCCTGACCGTGAAGACCAAAGAGATCGCGGTGTTCTGCAACATCTCCGGCGACACACTGGCGGACCAGGAGTTCTTCCCGCAGTTCCTCGAATACATGCATCACAATCGCGACCTGGCGAGTCAGATCGTATTCGAATTCAGCCAAACCGCTGTGACGAAGGCCGGCGCGCAGGGCGATTCAAATCTGATGTATCTCTCCAATCTCGGCTTCGCGTTGTCGATGGATCACGTCGACAATCTCGCGCTGGATTTTGCGAAGATGAAGGGTCTCGGTTTCCGCTATATCAAGGTGCGCGCGGAAACGCTCACCAATGGTATGCAGGGCGCCAACGCGTTGGTTGCGGCGGAAGATTTCAAGAAGCTGCTCGCGCGCCATGGCCTCAACCTCATCGCCGAGCGCGTCGAGGACGAGAAGACGGTCGTGCAACTGCTCGATTACAATGTGGATTTCGCGCAGGGCTATCTGTTCGGCGAACCCCGCGCGGTGCGCGACGATCAGGTCCGTGTGCCGGAGTTCGTGGCCCCGGAACGCCAGGCTTCCATCGTGCCGTTCAAGCGTAGCGCCTAAAGCCGCATTGACCGGGCGGGCGCGGCCATGCGATCCGCTTTCCCATGACGAAAATCATCACCGGCTTGCGTGAAATCGCGCCTCAGCATGACGCGCTGGTGTGCGACGTGTGGGGCGTGCTGCACAATGGCGACAAGGCGCATCTGCCGGCTTGTGCCGCGCTCAAAACGTTCAAGGAAAACCATGGCCGGGTGATCCTGCTCACCAACGCACCGCGCCCCGTGAGCGATGTCGAGGAATTGTTCGTCAAGAAATATGGCGTGCCGCTGGATTGCTATGACGCGATCGTCACATCCGGCGTGGCCACGCGTGACGATCTGGCGGCGCGCGCGAAATCGCACCGCCTCGCCATGCTGCATCTGGGACCAGAGCGGGACCGTGGAATATTCGAGGGCCTGAATATCGACACTGTCGATGTGAACGACGCCGAGATCGTGATGTGTAGCGGCTTGTACGACGACGATGCCGAAACGCCTGCCGATTACGCGGAGCTTCTGGCGAAGATGAAGGCGCGCAAGCTGACCATGATCTGCGCCAATCCCGATTGGGTGGTGCAGCGTGGCGGCAAACTGATCTATTGCGCCGGCGCCGTCGCCAACGAATATGAGAAGATCGGCGGCGAGGTCATCTATTATGGCAAGCCCAAGACGGCGATCTACGATTACGTCCGTGCCGCCATGAAAGGCGCGAAAAATCCGCTGGCCATCGGCGACGGGATGCATACCGATATCAAAGGCGCCAATGCCGCCGGGATGGATGCGCTGTTCGTCGCCGATGGCGTGCATGGCGAGGATGTGGCCGAAATGACCGAGCGGCATCTGGGCGAATTGTTCGCCAAAGCCGGTGTGCATGCCAAGGCGGCGATGCGCGCGCTTGTCTGGTAGGCTGCCCGCCGATAAGAACCGGACAGACGAAGGAGCGCCGCCCATGACCTATTATATCGACGACCTGAAGCCGGGCATGAGCGAAAGCTACAGCCGCACGGTCACCGAGGAAGACGTCCAGAAATTCGGCGAAGTCTCCGGCGACATGAACCCGGTCCATTTCGACGAAGCCTATGCGCGCAAGACCATCTTCCGCGGCCGCGTGGCCCATGGCGTAATCACGTTGAGCTACATTTCCAAAGTGCTGGGCATGCAGATTCCCGGTCCGGGCACGATCTTCATGGGCGCAACGACCAGCTTCAAAGCGCCGGTGCGCATCGGCGACACGGTGGTGACGACCTGCACGGTGCGGGAAGTCGAACCGGTGAAGCGCCGTGTGAAATTCGATTGCGTGTGCAAGGTGGGCGACACCGTGGTGGTCGAAGCCGATACGCTGGTGATGGCGCCCGCCCGACCGAAAGCCTGACCCGACGCGCATGCGCATTTTCCGCCACTACAATGACGTGACCGCCGATTGCAAAGGCGCGGTCGTGGCGATTGGCAATTTCGATGGCGTTCATCGCGGCCATCAGGCGTTGATCGCGCGGGCTTTGGCGCATGCGCATGCCTGTGATGCGCCGATGGGCGTGCTCGCGTTCGAGCCGCATCCGCAGGAATTCTTCCGCCCGTCGCCGGAAAGCTTCCGGCTCACGCCGTTCCGCACCAAGGCGCGGTTGATCGCGGAGCAGGGCGCGGACGTGATGTATGCGCTCGCCTTCGATGCACAGATGGCCTCCAAAAGTGCGCAGGAATTCGTGCTCGATGTTCTGGTAGGCGGGCTGGGCGTGTCCTGCGTCGTCGTTGGCGCGGATTTTCAGTTCGGCAAGGGCCGCAGCGGCGATGTCGCCGTGCTCGGCTATATGGGCGAGATGGAAGGCTTCGGCGTCGAGATTTTCGAGCCGGTGCTGGAAGACGGTGTGGAGAAGATCTCCTCCACGCATATTCGCGAGGCGCTGAAGGCCGGAAAGCCGGAAGTCGCAGCGAAATTGCTGGGGCATTATTGGAGCGTGGAGTCGTGCGTGGAGCATGGCGATGCGCGGGGACGGACTATTGGTTTTCCCACCGCGAATATGCGCATAACCGATACGCTGAAACCGGCCTATGGCGTTTATGCCGTCCGGGCTACCATCTATGAAGACGACAAGCCGGTAAGCCGTCACGATGGGGTTGCGAATTTTGGTATCCGCCCAATGTGGGAAACCAAAGAACCGCTTCTGGAAACCTGGCTGTTCGATTTCAACGGCGATCTCTACGGAAAGCACATGGCAGTGGAATTCGTGCATTACATTCGGGGCGAGGCGAAGCTCGATGGGTTGGACGCGTTGAAGGCGCAGATCGCCAAAGACGCGGACGTCGCAAGGAAAGTGTTGGCATCGGCATGAAAGCGCCTGTTCTCCCGCGTCCTACGCCGGATGCGAAAATCCTCGAAGGCCGGTTCACCGATCTGGAGCGCGTGGATGTTGCGCGCCATGCCAAGGAGCTTTGGCAAGCGATCGGATCGGACAATGAGTTGTGGAGCGGCATTCCCTCCGGTCCTTTCGCGAACGAAACCGCGTTCAAGGACTGGCTGAAAGATCGTTCGTCGAAAGACGGGCAGGCGCTTTTCGCCGTGCGCGACAAGAAGAGCGGCAAATGCGCGGGGCTCTATTTTCTGCTGAAGATCGATCCGCAAGCAGCGACCTGCGAGATCGGTCTCGTTTACGGCAAGGCGCTGCAGCGCTCGTCCACCGGGACCGAAGCTTTCTATCTGCTGGCGAATTACGCGCTTGGCACCCTCGGTTACCGCCGTCTGGAATGGCGCTGCGGACCGGAGAACGAAGCGTCCAACCGCGCGGCGCTGCGCTACGGGTTCACGCGCGAAGGCATGTTGCGCCAGACCAGTTGGACCAAAGGCGTGAACTGGGACACGGTCTATTATTCGATCATCGACGGGGAGTGGCCGGCTATCTCTGGACGCTTCCAGGCGTGGCTCAATCCCCGCAATTTCGACGAGCACGGCCACCAAATCCGCGCGCTTTCGTCCTTTTCCTGAGCGCTGGACCCCCGCCGAAGCCCCTGTTAGAACAATTCCAAGTGATTTCCTTGGGTTTTCGACCGATGAACCGTGTGGGTTTCTGGGGACTTCGAATTCGCCGCCCGGCTCCGCCGCCGGGGGAATGATCCCTGCTGGTTCGCGCGGATGCCGGGTGATGTTCGCCCTTTCCGCCAACCGATAAAGAACCTGAGACAATGTCCGACACGACCGACGCAAAGCCCGCCCGCGATTACAAGGCGACGCTGTTTCTTCCGCAGACCGATTTCCCCATGAAGGCGGGATTGCCTGCCGCCGAGCCGAACTGGCTCGCGCGCTGGGAGAAGACCGATCTGTATGGCCGCATCCGCAAGAAGATGAAGGGCAAGCCGCTCTTCGTGCTGCATGACGGCCCGCCTTACGCGAACGGCGAAATCCACTCCGGCACCGGTTTGAACAAGGTGCTGAAAGATATCGTGGTGCGCAGCCGTGGCTTCCTTGGTTTCGACGCGCCATACATTCCGGGCTGGGACTGTCATGGCCTGCCGATCGAATGGAAGATCGAGGAAAAGTACCGCAAGGAAGGCAAGTCGAAGGACGACGTCCCGATCGACCAGCTCCGCCGCGACTGCCGCGAGTTCGCGGAATACTGGATCGACGTGCAGCGCACGCAATTCAAGCGCATGGGCTGCATGGGCCAGTGGGACAAGCCTTACACGACGATGGACTATCGCGCCGAAGCGGTGATCGCGGGCGAACTGCACAAGTTCGTCGACCGTGATTTGCTTTATCGGGGCTTCCGCCCGGTGATGTGGTCTCCGGTCGAGCAGACCGCGCTCGCCGAAGCCGAGGTTGAGTATCACGAGAAACAGTCGCCGACGATTTATGTGAAGTTTCCGGTCGTCAAAGGCCCGGACGATGTGAAGGGCGCCAGCATCGTCATCTGGACGACGACGCCCTGGACGATTCCCGCCAACCGCGCCATCGCGTTCTCGCCGTCGATGGATTACGCGCTGTATGAAGTGGATAGCGTGAACGAAGGCGCGCTGCCGGCGGTGGGCGAGAAGCTGTTGCTCTCGGATGCGCTGGCCGAGCAGACCGCGAAACATTCCAAGATCACCTTGAAGCGCATCGCGAAAGTCGATCCGCATGGTTTGGTCGCGGCGCATCCGTTCCGCGGGCAGGGCTATGAGTTCGATGTGCCGGTGCTGCCGGGCGATCACGTCACCGCCGATACCGGCACGGGTTTCGTGCACACCGCGCCGGGGCACGGCGAAGAAGATTTCGCGCTGCTGACCAGCCTCAACCGCAACTACACGCGCGAAAATCCGGATGCATTCGGCGTGGTGAAGGAAGACGGTTCCTTCGCGGCGAATGTGCCGTTGTTCGCGGGCAAGCGCATCCTCACGCCGGAAGGCAAGGATGGCGACGCGAACGGCGCGGTCATCAAGGCGCTGATCGAAGCGGGCAGGTTGCTCGCGAAGGGAACGCTGCGGCATTCCTATCCGCATTCCTGGCGCTCGCGCGCGCCGGTCATCTTCCGCGCGACGCCGCAATGGTTCGCGTCGATGGATAAAGAAATCCCGGGCGGCGGTACGTTGCGCACGCGTGCGATGAAAGCCATCGGCGACACCAAATGGTTTCCGAAGTCCGGCGAGAACCGTATTGCCGGCATGGTGAAGGACCGCCCGGACTGGGTGCTGTCGCGCCAGCGTGCCTGGGGCGTGCCGCTCGCGATCTTCGTGAACAAGCAGACGGACGCCATCCTCAACGATCACGACGTGAACGCGCGTATTGTCGAAGCTTTCAAGAAGGAAGGCGCGGATGCGTGGTTCAAGCCCGGCTCGGCCGAACGTTTTCTCGGCAACAAATACAAGGCCGAAGACTTCGAGCAGGTGAAAGACATTCTCGACGTTTGGTTCGACTCCGGCTCGACGCATGTATTCACGGTTGAGCAGCCGCTGGAGCCGGAATGGCCGCAGAAGGATCACGCCGATCTTTATCTCGAAGGCTCGGACCAGCATCGCGGCTGGTTCCAGTCGTCGCTCTTGGAAAGCTGCGCTACGCGCGGCCGCGCGCCTTACGATGAAGTGCTGACCGCTGGCTTCGTGCTCGACCGCGAAGGCGACAAGATGTCGAAGTCCGTCGGCAATGTGATCTTGCCGCAGACCATCGCCGACAAGAACGGCGCGGACATCTTCCGCCTGTGGGTGGCGTCGAGCGACTTCACGCAAGACCTGCGCATGGGCAACGACATCATCCAGTCGAACACCGATGCCTATCGCCGCTTGCGCAATACGATCCGCTTCATGCTCGCGAACCTTTCCGGCTTCGACGAGAAGGAGCGCATCGAACACGGCAAGATGCCGGAGCTGGAGCGCTACATCCTCGCCAAGCTGGCGGAAATCGACGCCGTCGTGCGCGATGGTTACACCAATTACGACTTCAACCGCGTCTACAATACCGTGTTCTCGTTCTGCACGAATGAGCTGTCGGCGCTTTATTTCGACATCCGCAAGGATGCGCTCTATTGCGACGCTGCCTCCAGCGTTCGCCGCCGCGCGTCGCGCACCGTGACCGATCTGGCATTCCGCCACGTCGTGACATGGCTGGCGCCGATCCTGTGCTTCACGATGGAAGAGGCATGGCTGCTGCGCTTTCCCGGCGACAACGAAAGCGTGCATCTGCACACCTTCCCGGAAGTGCCGAAGGATTGGCACGATGAGAAGCTGGTCCAGAAATGGGCCCGCATCCGCGAGCTTCGCCGTGTCGTCACAGGTGCGTTGGAAGTGGCGCGCCGCGACAAGGTGATCGGCGCAAGTCTCGAAGCGCGTCCGGTTCTCTTCGTGGGCGCCGACGATGCGAAGCTTCTCGAAGGCCTCGACCTTGGCGAGATCGCGATCACCTCGCATGCCGTCGTCTCGACACACGAAGCGCCTGCCGATGGTTTCAAGCTGCCGGACGTGGAAGGCGCGTCGGTCCGCTTCGAGCATGCGCAGGGCGACAAGTGCGCGCGCTGCTGGATGATCCTGCCGGAAGTGGGCAGCCATCCGAACCACCCCGACCTCTGCAACCGCTGCTCCGCCGCGGTGGATGCTCTGGAGAAAACTGCATGACATCGCGCGACTGGGGCCTCGCGGCCGCGGCCATCGCCCTCATTGCCGATCAGGGTTCCAAAATCCTGATGCTCTACGCTTTTGGCTTCGTGAATATGTCGCCGGGGGACGCGATCGACGTATTGCCCTTCTTTAACCTCGTGATGGTCTGGAATCCGGGCGTTTCCTACGGACTTTTCCCCGCCAGCGGACCGCTTGGCGCGGCCCTGCTGGATATATTTTCATTGGCCGCGGTCATTGCTCTGGGGTACTGGCTTTGGCAGGTGACCCGTCCGGCATTGGCGGTGGGTCTCGGGCTTGTGATCGGCGGTGCGCTGGGAAACCTTGTGGACCGGCTGATCTATGGAAAGGTTGCCGACTTTTTCCACTTTTACGCATTCCACTACGATTGGTATGTATTCAATCTAGCGGACTGTGCGATCACCTTTGGGGTGGCTGCGCTTTTGTACGATGCCCTGCTGCGACCGGAACAACCGGCCAGCGCGGACGGATAGGATCTGGAGAGCTTTGATGGTCGAGTACCGCATGCGGAATCTTTGGCGCGGCGCCGTTCTTCTTGCGGCAGGATTATCGCTGATGTCCTGCGACAGCATTCGCGATGCCGCTGGTATCACCAAGGAGCCGCCGGACGAGTTCGCGGTCGTGACTAAGGCGCCGCTCATTATCCCGCCGGATTACAATCTGCATCCGCCCAAACCGGGAGCCGCCCCGCTCAATCAGACATCGCCGACGCAAAGCGCGCAGGCCGCGCTCTATGGCGACGACACCGCCTCGGTGGCCGCCTCGATCAATGGCAATTACAGCCAGGCCGAGAAACTGCTGCTCGCGCAATCGGGGGCCGCGACGGCCGACGATTCCATCCGCCGCATCATCGCGTCTGATAACACGAAAGCGGAAGACACGGGCACGCTGACGGATTCACTCCTGTTCGGCAGCAGCAGCGATGCGTCGTCGGCCGACAAGCCGCTCGATGCCGATGCCGAAAAAGCGCGGATCGACGCCGCGAAAAACGGCACCAAGCCGGCTGAGAAGCACACGGAAAAGGCGACCATCGACAAGGACAGCGGCAGCAGCTGGTGGCCGTTCTAAGCCCACAGGTTTTGTTTTCATGCCAATCGTAAAACGTTTCACATGCGCGGTGGCTACCGCGGCTGCCGCGGCGTTTCTATTTGCGGCGCCGGCTTTTGCGCAGGAAACGCACGTCTTCCAGTTCGCGCTGCAAAACGGCATGCAGGTCGTCGTGGTGCCGGATCACCGCGCGCCGGTGGTGACGCAAATGCTGTGGTTCCGCGTCGGTGCGGTGGACGATCCGCCGGGGCTTTCCGGCCTCGCGCATTTCTTCGAGCACATGATGTTTCGCGGCACCAAGACCGTGAAGGGCGATCAGTTCGCGCAAACCGTGGCGCGCAACGGCGGCGAGACCAATGCCTTCACCACGCATGACTACACCGCGTTCTACGAGCAGATCGCCAAGGATCGTCTGCCACTGGTGATGAACTTGGAAGCCGACCGGATGGCCAATCTGGATCTGTCGGATTCCAACGTGAACACCGAGCGCAACGTGGTGCTCGAAGAGCGCCGGATGCGCATAGACAACGATCCGCAGGCGTTAATGCGCGAGCAGCTTGATGCAGCGCTTCACCTTTCGCATCCCTATGGCCGCCCCGTCATCGGCTGGCCGGATGAAATTCGCCATATCGGCCGCAAGGAAGCGCAGGATTTCTACAATCACCACTACGCACCCAACAATGCGATCCTGATTGTCGCCGGCGACGTGACGCCGGATGAAGTGCGCAAGGCGGCGAGCGCGGCATATGACAAGGTATCTGCGCGCGAACTGGCGCCGCGTGCGGAATTTGCGCAGCCCCAGCGGCTGGGGGAGACGCGGCTGTCGGTTTATCGGCCGGACGTGAAGGTGCCGCTGCTGATGCGTTTTTATCGTGTGGTGAGCTACACGGAAGCCAAGCCGGGAGAAGCGGAAGCGCTCGAAACGCTGGCGCAACTTATGGGCGGCGATGCCACAAGTACGCTCTACCGCGAGCTTGTCGTGAAGCGTCGCCTCGCCACCAACGCGGGCGCCAGCTACGACGGATATGCACGCGACAACGGTGAGTTTGGCGTTTATGCCATCCCGCGTCCGGGCGTTCGCCTGGACCAGCTTGAGCATGCGATCGATCAGATCATCAGCTCCTATACGAAGAAGGCGCCCGCAGCCGCCGATCTCAAGCGCGCGAAAACCCAGCTCGTCGCGGACGCGATGTATCAGCACGACAATCAGTATTCGCTGGCGTCGGCGTACGGTCAGGCGCTTTCCATCGGGTTGACGACGGATGATGTCGATACCTGGCCCGATCGCATTCGCGCGGTCACCGCCAAGGCCGTGCAGGATGCCGCCGTGAAAGATCTTCTCTCACGCGAGTCGGTCACGGGTTATCTGCAGCCGGGACAACCGCGATGAGCCTGCGCCGCTGCCTTCTCGCGCTTGCCGCCGCACTTTTGTGCCTGCCCGCGCACGCGGCGGACGTGAAGTCCGTCAACATGGGAAAGGGCGTGCAGGTCTGGTTCCAGGAAGATCACACGCTGCCGATCATCTCCATGACGGTCTCGCTGCCAGCCGGCTCCGGTTACGACCCTGCCGGCAAGGCCGGTCTTGCCGCGTTCACGGCAGCGATGCTGGACGAAGGCGCGGGATCTTATAGTTCTCAGGCTTTTCAGGCGGCGTTGAGCGATCGCGGCATTCGCCTTTCCGTGCGGCCGGATCGCGACTGGACGACGATCTCGCTGGTGACACTGAAAGAAAATGCGAAGGATGCCTTCCATCTTCTCGGCGAGGCGCTGACGAAGCCGCACTTCGACAATGATGCCGTCGCGCGCGTTCGCGCGCAGATGCTCGCGAGCCTGAAGGAAGACGAAGAAGATCCGTCCTCCGTCGCCGCCAAGACGTTCTACACGCGCTTCTTTGCGGGCCACCCTTACGGACATCCGGTCGACGGCGACGCGGCATCCATCGCCGCCATCACACGCGACGATATGCGAAACTTCGCGCGCACCCACTGGGTGCGTGGCGGCATGCACATCGCGGTTTCGGGCGACATCGACACCAAGGGACTCAAGACGCTTCTCGCCAGCGCGTTTCGCGCGCTGCCGCAGAAAGTGCCGCAGCGCATTCCGGCGTTGCACCACATGGGCGCTCCGGGGACCAAACTCATTCCCATGCCGGTTCCGCAGCCTAACATCGTGTTCGGGCTGCCCGCGCTGCCGCGCAAGGATCGCGATTTCATTCCGCTCTACGTCGCCAATTATATTCTGGGCGGCGGCGGGTTTTCCTCCCGCCTGACGACCGAAGTGCGCGAGAAACGCGGGCTGACCTACAGCATCGCGACATCCATCAACACGCAGACCCAGGTCGGCTACTTTGCAGGCCAGGTTGCGACGAAGGCCGGATCGGTTCAGCAAACCATCAAGGTCATCCAGGACACGATAGCCGATTTCGCCAAGAACGGTCCGACGCAAAAAGAGCTGGACGACGCCAAGACCTATTTGACGGGATCGTTCCCGCTTGCGTTCACGTCCAATGTGGGGATCTCGGCGCAGTTGAACGCTTTCCAGGATGGCGGCCTGCCCATCAGCTATCTGCAGCAGCGCAACGGCCTCATCAACGCGGTGACGGTCGACGATATTCAGCGTGCCGTGAAACGCGTTTTCGCCAAAGGCGGCCTGACAATCGTCATCGCGGGCAATCCGGAGGCGCAAAAGCAACGCAGTGCGCCGCTGCCGGGGCCGGACAAGCCAGCCGTGGCGCCCAAGCCGATTAAAGCCGAGAAGCGTCCCGCACCGCCGTCAAAAGCGCCGCTACCGGCGCCGCGTGCGGCCCGCCCGACGACATCCGCGCCTGCGTCAACGGCTCCAAAGCACTGATTTCCCTGTGAGTGCCACAAGCTTCGGGCGGCAGCGCCGGTTTGGCTCTGCTAGGCTCGAATCATGAGGATTCGCCGTCTTTCCGAAGGCACCATCAACCGCATCGCCGCCGGCGAAGTGGTGGAGCGCCCGGCCAGCGCCGTGAAGGAGTTGGTTGAGAACGCGCTCGACGCGGGCGCGACGCGCATCGACATTGCGACGTCCGCAGGCGGCGCGGACTTGATCCTCGTCGAAGACGATGGCGAGGGCATGGAGGCGGATGATCTCAGCCTTGCGGTGGAGCGCCACGCGACCTCGAAGCTTCGCGACGACGATCTTTCGACCATCCGCACCATGGGCTTTCGCGGCGAGGCGTTGCCGTCCATTGGCGCAGTGGCCCGGCTTTCCATCGCCAGCCGTACCAAGACGGGCGAAGCGCATGAGATCCGCGTCGATGGCGGCGCGATGCAGGGGCCAGCCCCGGCGTCGTTCCGCGCGAAGGGACAGGCGGGAACCCGCGTCGATGTGCGCGAACTATTCTACGCCACGCCTGCGCGATTGAAATTCATGAAGTCGGCGCGCAGCGAAGACATGGCGACGACCGATGTGGTGAAGCGGCTTGCCATGTCGCGCCCCGACGTGGCGTTCACGCTGACGCTGGATGGACGGCGTACGCTCGATCTCGAAGCGGAAGCCGATCTGTTCGCGGGGCGGCTCAAGCGGCTCGCGCGGATCATGGGCCGCGATTTCGGTGACAACGCCGCGCCGGTGGATGTGACGCGCGAAGGCGTGCATATCGCGGGCTTCGCGGGACTGCCCACTTACAACCGCGCCAATGCGCAGATGCAGTTCCTGTTCGTGAACGGGCGGCCCGTGCGCGACAAGCTTCTGATCGGGGCTGTGCGCGGCGCTTATGCGGATTTCCTCGCGCGCGATCGCCATCCGGCGCTGGCGCTGTTCCTGGAGTGCGATCCCAGTTTTGTGGACGTGAACGTGCATCCGGCGAAAACCGAAGTGCGCTTCCGTGACGCTGGATTGGTGCGCGGCTTGATCGTGTCGTCGCTCAAACATGCACTGGCGGATGCGGGCCATCGCGCCTCGACGACGGTTGCCGGATCGGCGCTGGCGTCGTTCCGTCCGCAGGCCGCGCCCTATCAGAACAACGTGCATCCGTTCCCGGTCCCGCCGCAGATGGCGGACGCTGGGCGTAGTTTCCAGTCGCCGCTTTTCGCTGGCAGCGCTGCGCCCGCTTATTCCGCGCGTGTGGAAGAGGTGCCGGTGGAAGCGCCGCCCGCTGACCTGCCGCTCGGCGTGGCGCGCGCGCAACTGCATGAAACTTATGTGGTGGCGCAGACAGCAGATGGCATCGTCATCGTCGATCAACATGCCGCGCATGAGCGCCTCGTTTATGAGCGCATGAAGAAATCGCTGGCCGAGGGCGGCGTTGCACGCCAGCCATTGCTCATTCCCGAAGTGGTGGAACTCGATCCCGCCGAAGTGGATCGTATCGCCGCGCGCGCGGGCGAACTGGCTGAGCTTGGCCTCATCATCGAGCCCTTCGGCCCCGATGCCGTGATGGTGCGTGAAGTGCCCGCGATGCTGGGCAAGGCCGATCTCAAAGGATTGGTGCGCGATCTCGCCGACGACATCGCCGAAACCGGCAATGCGCTGTCGTTGAAGGAGCGGCTGGAAGAAGTTTCCGGCACGCTTGCCTGCCACATGTCTGTGCGCGCCGGACGCCGCCTCAACGCCGAGGAAATGAACGCGCTTCTACGCGAAATGGAAGCGACGCCGCATAGCGGCCAATGCAACCACGGCCGCCCGACTTACGTGGAACTGAAGCTCTCGGACATCGAGCGGCTGTTCGGTCGGCGCTAGATATTCCGCGCAAAGCGGCGCACGCCGGGAATACCGAACGCGGCTTCGAAATCCGGTGCGTGTTTTTCTTCCGCGAATTTGAAATGGGATTTGGTGTAGTTCCGCTCGGCCGCCGTGTTGCCGACATAGAAACTGATCTGCGCGCGTTTGAAACCTTTGGATCGTGCGACTCCGAGTTCGACCTGGAGCAGGGCGTAGGTGATGCCGGTGCCGCGGAATTCCGGTTTGGTCGCCACGTTTTCGATGGTCCACGCGCCGTCCTCGCTCGTGGAGGGCGAGATGATGAACTTTCCGCGTGGCCAGAATTGTGCCTGTTCGGATTTGGGGATACCCATGCGGTCGCCCGCTTCGGCCATAGCTTCGTGCGACACCCGATAGACGCTGTCGTCGCCGAAGCCGCACATGGCGGATGCCAGGACGCCATCCACCTCCGCGACGTGAAACAGCGACCAATGCCACCACGACACCGCCTTGGCGAGCGTCAGATAGGTGGCGAATTCGATGCAGAACGCTTCGTCGCGCTGGAGCACGATCTCGAACCAGCCGCGCTCCAACTGGCTGCGCGAGGCCATGACGCAGGCCCAGCCGAGGAACGGCGCGTCGGCGGGCGTGGCGGGACGGATCAGGATGGGCATGGCGGCACGATCCGATATTGAGCGGCGCTTTGCAAAACGCTAGCTTGGCACCGGCGCTGCTTCGGAGAGCCCCTGTATGTGTGAGTTTGCCCGAAAGAGATAAAACGTCCCGGTAGCCGCTGTCGTTCACGACATCGCCGGCACCCGGAGTCCGTCTTTCGTCGATCCACACATTCTCCGGAGCCTCTCATGGCCTTTTTCCGCAACACCGCCGTCAACCTGTTGAACCTGCATTACGGTTTATTCGCGCTCGTCATGAACGGCGCGGGCGTGTTCATCTGCGTCTATCTGCTCAAAGCCGGCGTGCCGATGCCCGGCGTGCTCATGGCGATGGCCGGCATTCTTCTGGCGCGCTTCTTTATCCGGCCGGCCATCGTGCGGTTCGCGGTGCGCTTCGGCCTTCAGCGCATGCTGATCGCAGGCACCGTGCTGATGTCGCTGCAGTTTCCGGTCATCGCCTTCGTGCATGGCGCGAACCTCGCGCTCTATCTGATGATCCTCGTCGCCGCGATCGGCGATACCGTCTATTGGTCCTGCTACCACGCCTATATGGCGGCGCTGGGGGACCACGAGCATCGCGGCCATCAGGTCAGTATGCGCGAGGCTATCGCAGCGATGGCCGGCATCGTCTCGCCGATCCTGACGGGCTGGCTTCTGATCACATTCGGGCCTCTCGCCGCGTTCGGTGTTGCCAGTGCGATCAATCTGACCGCAATGGTGCCGCTGTTCTGGACGCCCAACATCGCGGTCGCGAAGCAGGTGCCGGGTGCGTTCCGCGCGGCATTGCCCGGCGTGTTGTTCTTCGCGGCAGATGGCTGGATCGGTTCGGGCATTGTGTTTGTCTGGCAGATCGCACTGTTCGTTTCGCTGGGCGGAAGCTTTCTGAACTTCGGCGGCGCGATGGCGATCTCCGCGCTGGTTGGCGCGGTCGCAGGTCTGTTTCTGGGTCGGCATATCGATGCCGGCCATGGGGGACGTGCGGTGTTTTTCGCGCTCGGCCCGCTGGTCGCGATGATCTTGCTGCGCACCGTATCCGTCGGCCATCCCGCATTTGCGGTTGCCGCAAACGCGCTCGCTTATGTCGGGTCGTGTCTCTACATGCCCACGCTGATGACGGCGGTTTACAACATCGCCAAGCGCTCGCCTTGTCCGTTGCGCTTCCATGTGGCGACGGAAGGCGGATGGGACATGGGCGGCGCCAGTGGAAGCCTCGCCGCGGCGTTGCTGCTTTGGCTTGGCGTGCCCTTGTCGCTGACGCTGTTGCTGCCGCTCGTCGGCGTTGCCGCCGCGTTCGTTATGCTCCGGCGCTATTATGCGCTGTACGGTCAGGTCACGCGGCTTGAGGTCGAAGAAATCGGCGGCGGGCAAACGGCGGGCCATTAAGCCCGCGCAAGAGACTCCACGCGCGTGTCGCCATAGATGCGGCTGTCGAGTTGGCGAAAACCCGGCGCGTCGATGGCCGGTTCGTCTTCCGCCGTTTCCGCGATGATGAGCGCATCGGCCGCGAGCCACCCGCCGTCGAGGAGCGAGGCGAGGGCAGGGGCCATCAGACTCTTGCGATAGGGTGGATCGAGAAAGACCAGATCGAACGGTCCGCCACTGCCGGTGTTGATCGGGCCAAGATCGGTGGCATCGCGCCGCCAGATTTTGCTGGCGCCCGTGAGTCCGAACGCTTCGACATTCTCGCGGATGAGCCCGCGGCTTTCCGCGCTGTCGTCCACGAACAGGCAGAAAGATGCACCATGGCTGATAGCCTCGATGCCGAGCGCGCCGGTGCCTGCAAAGATGTCCGCCACGCGCGCACCATCCAGCCTGAATCCGATGCCGAAGTCATTGTGCATCAGGATATTGAACATCGCCTGCCGCACCTTGTCCGACGTCGGCCTCACCCGATCGTCCTTCGGTGTGACGAGATTGCGCCCACGCAAAGTGCCGCCGGTGATCCTCATAGCGCCTTCTTCATAAAATGCCGCTTCAGATCGCTGCCCGGCCATTGCAGTTCGCCGAACTGCATGTAGCCAAGCTTTTCGTAAAACGGCTTGGCTTGGAAGCTCGCCGTGTAAAGCCACACACCGCGCGCGCCAAGCCTGCGCGCTTCGTCTTCCACCATGCGCACGATCTGCGTGCCGAAACCTTTGCCGCGCGCCGCATCGCCGGTCCAGACAGTATCGATGTAGCAATTGTCGCCGAACATATAGGCGATCGCGCCGCCGCAGATCGCGCCATCGTCATCGCGCATGGTGATCGCGATTTCGTGCCATGGCGCGTCCGGCACCTGCGAGATGTTGTAGGCATGCAGCCCGGTTTGCAGCGCGTCTTTTATCGCGTCGCTATAAGGCTCGACGGCAATCTTCACGGCTCTTCCGACATCTGCAGCAAGAGCTTGCCGGTGTTGCCGCCGATGAAGAGCAGGTTGAGTGCGAACAGCGCCTGATCGATGCCCTTCACCACATGCACGTCATATTTGATCTTGCCCTCTGCGACCCATGGCGCCATGTCGCGGTAGAATTCATGCAGGCGCGGGAAGTAGTCGATGATGATAAAGCCTTCCACGCGGGCGCGTTTCATCAGGATGTTGGCGAAGTTGCGCGGGCCGGGGATCGGGCCTTCGGCGTTGTAACCGCTGATCATGCCGCACAGCACGATGCGCGCCTTCATGTTCAGATTGTCCATGACGGCTTCCATGATGGTGCCGCCGGCATTCTCGAAATCGACATCGATGCCGTTCGGACATTCGCGCTTCAGCGCGGCCGCGACGTCTTCCTTCTTGTAGTTGATGCAGGCGTCGAAACCGAAATCCTTCACGACATGGCGGCACTTCTCGTCCGAGCCGGCAATGCCCACCACGCGGCAACCTTTCAGCTTGGCGATCTGTCCCACGATGGAGCCGACCGCGCCTGCTGCCGCCGACACGACGACGGTTTCACCGGCGACGGGTTTGCCGATATCCAGCAAGCCGAAATAGGCGGTCGCGCCCGTCATGCCGAGCACGCTCATATAAGCGGTGAGAGGCGCGCCGCGCGCGATCTTTTGCCCACCATCGAGCACAGCATATTCCTGCCAGCCGACGACGCCGGACACGATGTCACCTTTCTGGAATCCGGGGTTGTTAGATTCCTCGACGACCGAGAGTGTGCCGCCACGCATCACGTCGTGGATCTGCACCGGCGGCATGTATTGCTCCATGTCGCTCATCCAGATGCGGTTGGTGGGATCGAGGGAGAGATACACCGTACGCGCGAGGAATTGCCCGGGACCGGGTTTTGGAATCGGCTGCTCTACCAACTCCAGATCGCCGGCTTTGATGTCGCCCACGGGGCGGCGCTTCAGGAGCCACTGGCGGTTCATCTTCGTCATGTTTTCCTCCGGTATCGTTCTGCCGCACAGCCTATCGTCCCGCTCACATTCCTGCGAGTGGCGATGGGCCGCTGTTCCCGGTATAGCGGGCGGCCATGAAACGCATCGCCCTCGCTCTTCTGTTCCTTCTGACCGCGCTTCCCGCTGCGGCACAGATCAATACCGGCCCGAAGGTCAACGCACGGCTGATCGCCGAGAGTGGCGAGATCGCACCCGGCGCCAGCGTCACCGTGGCGATGGAAGAGGTTATCAAGCCGGGGTGGCACACCTATTGGTCCAATCCGGGCGAGGCGGGGCTGCCGAGCGAAATTAAATGGACGTTACCCGCCGGCTGGAAAGCCGGCGCGATCGCGTGGCCGTATCCACACCGCCTGCCGGTCGGGCCGCTGATGAACTACGGCTACGAAAACAAGGTCTGGCTGCTGACCACGATCACCGCGCCAACCGACGCCAAGCCGAACGATATCGTCACCTTGAAAGCGGCTGCCGACTGGCTGGTGTGCAAGGAAATCTGCATCCCTGAAGACGCGACGCTTTCGCTACCACTGACGGTAAGCGCCAGCCCCTCCGCGCCTTATGCGACGGTGAAAGAACAGTTCGATGCGGCGCGCGCGAAGATTCCCATGGTGTCGCCCTGGCCGGTGACGTTCCGCTCGGGCGAAAACATCGATCTTTTCGTCGCTTCCCCGCCGCTCGCCAAATCGCAATTGCAGGACGCCACGTTCTTTCCGGCGCAGCAAGGCGTGATCGAGGGCATGGCCGCGCAGAAGCGCGCCACGGTGAAGGAAGGTCTTGCCCTGCGATTGACGCCTGCGAAAGGCGGCAAGCTTCCGAAAATGCTTGCGGGCGTATTGGTGCTGACGTCTACCGACGGATCTGTGCAGGCATTGAACGTGTCCGCCCATCCTGGCGTGGTGCCGAGCGCGGATTTCGGCATGGATAGCGGATTGCTCGCGGCAATCCTGTTCGCGCTGATCGGCGGATTGATCCTGAACCTGATGCCTTGCGTGCTGCCGATATTGGCGATGAAGGCGCTTGCCATCGCCAATCAGGCGCATGGCGAGAAGGCCCATGCGCGGCGGGATGGTTTCGCCTATGGCGCGGGTGCGATTTTAAGTTTCGTGGCGATTGGGCTGCTGCTTGTCGCACTGCGCGCGGGCGGGCAGGCGATTGGGTGGGGGTTCCAGCTACAGGAGCCGGCCGCGGTCGCGTTCTTCGCGCTGCTGGTGTTCGCGGTGGGACTCAATCTTTCCGGTGTGTTTGAAGTCGGCAATGTCACCGCAGGCGATGCGCTCACGCGCCGTGGTGGCTCAATCGGTTCGTTCTTCACAGGCATTCTGGCCGTCGCCGTCGCCGCGCCATGCACCGCGCCGTTCATGGCGGCGGCATTGGGCTATGCGTTGACGCAAAGTGCCGTTGCAGCGTTGTTGATCTTCCTCGCGCTCGGATTTGGTTTCGCTCTGCCTTTCGTGCTGATCGGCTTGATGCCTGCACTGCTGCGCTTCTTGCCGAAGCCGGGCGCATGGATGCTTATCTTCAAACAGCTTCTCGCTTTTCCGATGTATGGCGCGGCGGTGTGGCTGTTGTGGGTGCTGAGCCAGGAAACCGGCGCGACCGGATTGCTTGCCGCATTGGCGGCGATGGTGGCGGTCGCATTTGCCGCTTGGGCGTGGAGCGCAAGCCGCACGGCATCAGCTGCTTGGCGTGCCACCGGTGCGACCTTCGCCTTGATCGGATTGCTTGGCGCGGCAGGTGCGCTTGTGTTGGTGCACCAAACGGCTGCTGCTCCCGTTGTTGCGGGTGGTCATACCGAAATCGCAGGCATTCCCACCGAACCTTATTCAGCCTCGAAGCTGGCGGCGTTGCGCGGCGAGAACCGTGCTGTCTTTGTCGATGCGACCGCGGCGTGGTGCATTACCTGTCTGGTGAATGAGAAAGCCGCGCTCTCTGGTGCGCAAGTGCATGCGGCTTTTGCGCAGAAGCACATCGCCTATCTCGTTGCTGACTGGACGAACCGCAATCCGGAGATCACTGCGCTCTTGGCCGCGCATGGCCGCTCTGGGGTGCCGCTCTATCTCTACTACGCACCGGGCGCGGCGGAGGCCGTAATCCTGCCGCAGGTTTTAACGGAGTCGACGGTGCTGAATACGATTGGCGCGAAATAGCACGCCGCCAACTTTTGTTGCGTCAGATCGCGCTGCAAGACATTCCATTGCGGCTGCCATGCGCAAATAACAACGCAATTATCTTTCGTGCGCGTTATGGTCCGTTCCTTCAAAGCAGCCTCCGGAGTGATCATGAGCGCGTTTGAGTCCCCCGATTTCGACCATCACGAAACCGTCGCCTTTTTTGACGACAAGGCCAGCGGGCTCAAGGCCATTATCGCCATTCACTCCACGGCCCTTGGCGCGGCTTGCGGCGGCACGCGCGTTTATCCCTATGCGAATGGCGATGCGGCGCTGACCGATGTACTGCGCCTGTCGCGCGGCATGAGCTACAAGAACGCCATTGCCAACCTGCCGCTGGGCGGCGGCAAGGCTGTCATCATCGGCGATCCCGCGAAGGACAAAACCGAAGCGCGCTTGCTGGCTTATGGCCGCGCCGTGAACGAACTCGGCGGCCGCTATCTCACCGCGATGGACGTCGGCATCACGCCCGCCGACATGCCGGTGATCGCGCGCGCCACGAAACACGCTGCCGGTTTCGACATGCCCGGTAAGCCGTCCGGTGATTCCGGCCCGCCGACCGCGCTGGGCACGTTTGTTGGCCTGAAGGCGGCGATCAAGCATCGCCTTGGCGCGGACAGCGCGAAGGGTTTGACCGTCGCCATCCAAGGGCTGGGCAAGGTGGGTGCGAACCTCGCGAAGCGCCTGCATGACGAAGGCGCGAAGCTTATCGTTGCCGATGTGAATGCCGACTCGGCGAAGAAGGCGGCAGACGCTTATGGCGCGAAGGTCGTGTCCGTAGATGAAATCGTCACCACGCAATGCGATGTGTTTTCGCCGAACGCGCTGGGCGCGATCCTGAACGATCAGACCATCGACAAGATGCATGCGAAGGTCGTCGCCGGTGCGGCGAACAACCAGCTCGCGCGTGACAAGCATGGCGAGGCACTGAAGGCGCGCGGCATCCTTTATGCGCCGGACTATGTGATCAATGGTGGCGGTATCATCCGCGTGGCGGGACAGATCTTCGAATGGTCGGACGCCGAAGTGGAGCGGCCTGTGCTGGCCATCGGCGACACGCTGACGCAAATCTTCAAGCGCGCCGACACCGACAACAAGCCAACCAACGTCATCGCCGACCGCATCGCGGAAGAGCGCATGGCAGCAGGCGGCAAAGCGTCCGCCCGCGCCGCGGAGTAATCAGTGGAAAAGATGCGGCCATAGGCCGATGACGCCGATCATGATCAGATAGATAGCGATCAGGTAGTTCAGCAGCCTTGGCACGAAGAGGATGAGGATGCCGAAGATCAGGGCGATCAGCGGCGACAGGACAAGTATGTCTATTCCAAAAATGGGATGCATGACGCGGGTCTCTCGCTAGCGCGCAGGATCAACGCGACTTTCTCTTTTTGGTTGCGCGCTTTTTCTTTTTCACGGCGGGCTTCTTTTTGGCGGCTCGCTTTTTACCGGCCGGGGCTTTGGTCTTCTTCGCCGGCTTGCGGCGCTTGGATGCCGGCGCGCTACGCCGCGGTGTGTGTCGGCCCGCGGGTGCCCCCAGGGTTTCGCCGCCCATGAAGGAGGGTGGATCGCTGGCCGGGAAGGTCTCCTCGATCTGCTCGTCGATTTTGCCGTTCTTCTTGCCTGGCATGATTCCGGTCCCGGAGTTGCGCCGCAACGCTATCAGCTATGCGTCTATCCCGTCACGCGGGTTTGATCCTTCACCGAAGCGTCATGCGTGCTAGCGTTTGCTGCTTTCGCGAGGGGGACGGATATGACGAAGATTTCCCGCAGAGAATTGCTGGTGGCGGCCGCCGCGCTGGGGGCAAGCGCTGCCTGGGCAAAGGCGCCGGCTCCCTCCCGTGCGGGTTGGCATGAGCGCCGCGAGTTCTTTCCGGAAGGTGTCGCGTCGGGCGATCCCGATAGCAGCAGCGTCCTGTTGTGGAGCCGCCGGCCATACGTGCGCGGCAGCAAGAGCGCGCGGCTGCTCGCTGAAATCGCGACCGACGGGGAATTCCAGAACGTCGTGGCCACTACGAACGTCCATGCGCTGGAAGAATCCGATTGGACCATGCGGGTGCTGGTGGGCGGCCTTCAGCCCGCGACGGAGTATTGGTATCGCTTCACCGACAGCGACGGAAACGGCAGCCGCATCGGCCGCACCATCACCGCGCCGGCGGACGACGATCCGCGCCGTGTGAATTTCGCCTTCGTCTCCTGTCAGAACGCAAATCTTGGTTCGCAGAACGCGTATCGCCGCATGATCTACGAAGACCGGCGCGCCGCACCGGCAGACAAGCTCGCTTTCGTGCTGCACCTCGGCGATTTCATCTATGAGCTGATGTGGTATCCGGAAGAACGCGCGACCTATTACGATCGCAAAGTCCGCGACATCGTGCGTTATGCGGATGGCGAGAAGCACGAAGACTTCCACGTGCCCACGACGGTCGCCGGCTATCGTGCCGTCTACCAGGCCTATCTGCACGATCCCGACATCCAGGATGCGCGCGCTTACTTGCCCTTTGTGACGATGTGGGACAATCACGAGTTCTCGTGGCAGGGCTGGCAGTCGCTGCAGAATTTCGGCAAGGGCGACATTCCCGAGCAGACCCGCAAAGTCGCTGCGATGCAGGCGTGGTTCGAGATTCATCCGGCGCGCGTGACCAAGAAAAATCCGTCGCTGGAGAAATTCGACCCGCCTGCGGTGACGAATGCGCCGATTACCGCGTTCGACAACAACGGATTGGGTACCGAGCCAAACAACATCACCGCGATCAACAGCCTCATCGGCTATCGCGCCCTGCGTTTCGGCAAGAATGTCGATATCATCATCACCGATCAGCGGTCCTATCGCTCCCGAGACCCCATGGACAATCCAGCGACGAAGGCGCTGGAGGATTTCGCCTTTGTCCCCGAAGACGTTCAGATCGCGCTCGATGGCGGCCGCGAAGCGAACGGCGGAAAGCCGCCGGAAACCATCAAATTCGGCGATGTCAGTTTCGCCAACTATCGGAAGGACGAACCGCCGGCGACCTTGCTGGGCGCCACGCAGAAGGCATGGTTCATCGACAGACTGAAAACCTCGCAGGCGACGTGGAAGGTTTGGGGCAACACCCAGGCCACGCTCGATATGCGCGCCGATCCGCACAATCTGCCGGATGGTATGGGCGGCAAGAAATGGCCCGACAAAAGCTATGGCGGCTTCGGCACCGGCGAACCTTGCGCGGCCTATGTCGAACGCGACGAAATCTATGACGTGATCGCGCGCGAAGGCATCACCGGCTTTGCCGCCGTCGCGGGCGATCGGCACAGCTTCTGGGCCGGTGTCGCAACGAAATCGCTGCCGCCGCGTGGCTTCGAGCCGGTGGGCATCGCGTTCGTCACCGGCTCCATCTCGGCGCCCGGTATGGCTGAATCGCAGGAACACCATTTCAAGAAAGATGATCCGTCGCAGCAGCTTACCGTGGTGAAGCGCGAGGACGGCAGATTTGAAGCCACGGTGAACCTTACGCTGCACCATGGCGTGCGCACCGCGCTGGAATACGCCAAGAGCGGAGACCTTGCGAAGGCCCGCGCGCTACGAAATCCCGACAGTGCGCCGCATGTGTCGTTCGTCGATATGGGTGGACACGGCTATGGCGTAGTGCGCGCAAGCACCGACCGCATGGATACTGAATTCGTCTGCATTCCGCGTCCGGTCGAGCGCAGCGCGACGGAAGACGGCGGTCCATTGCGCTATCGCGTCGTGCACTCCGCCAAGTTGTGGGGCAAGGGCGAGCGTCCGGTTCTAGAGCAGAAAGTGATGGAAGGAGACGCGCGGCTGTCAGTTTAGAAGCTTAGTCCGCGGACGGCGTCCATTCGATCGCAGCGTAGTAGGAAAACTGGTTCGTCGTTTTTCGATCCTGAAGGCCCGTGCCGACAGAGCCGGCGAGGTGCCAGTGGTCGGACAGGTCGTAGATCGCACCGATATTCATGCCAGTGTTGTCTTCGCCGCCCACGGAATCGCTGCTTTGGTGAAACGCCTCGATGCCTAGCGAGAAATCGGGCGTGAT
>Ga0153956_1000641_pt1 | contig 36925 bp, 41 predicted proteins | sample TSFL040MetaG_FD_104704 | JGI IMG/M metagenome (GOLD analysis project Ga0153956, IMG submission 104704) | Attine ant fungus gardens microbial communities from Florida, USA - TSFL040 MetaG | ecosystem: Host-associated > Fungi > Mycelium > Unclassified | place: USA: Florida, Wekiwa Springs... | reverse complement strand
TTGGGTCGCGGAGGGGTAACGACCTCCCCGGCGTCATACGATTTTCAAGCCCCTTACAAGCTCGCGCAGGCTGCTCTATTCTGCAATCGCGTCTGAGCCATCCGCTTACCGGGTTTCACCCCGCGGGGACTTAGCGACCCCCCAGGCGCGCTTTCATCTTTTTCGTTTTATTGCTCTATTTCCGATAGCCTTCCAAAGATCATCGATGGTTCTGACAGCTCTGGCGCGCAGATGGGCCTTGAGTTTTGCGAAGGCCATTTCGATGGGATTGAGGTCCGGGCTATAGGGCGGCAGGAACAGGAGCCCTGCGCCTTGCGCCCGGATCGCTTTTTCGGCCCGCTCACTTTTATGGCTGGAGAGGTTGTCGAGGATGACGATGTCACCCGGCTTGAGGGCGGGTGCGAGCTGGATTTCGACATAGGTCTCGAAGATCGCCCGGTTCATTGGGGCATCGATGACCCAGGGGGCGATGAGGCCGTCGCACTTGAGGCCCGCCACGAAGGTCTGCGTGCCCCAATGGCCGAAGGGAGCCTTGCTGTTCAACCGTGTGCCTTTTGTTGAGCGTCCGCGCAGGCGCGTCATCTTTGTTGTCGTGCCTGTCTCATCGATGAAGACCAGCCGTTGACGCTGCTCGCGCATGATGGGCTGGCGGCCGTCTCTCCACGCGGCGCGCGCCTTGGCCAGTTCAGGCCTGTCTTGTTCGCTGGCCCGAAGAGTTTTTTTTGAAGCTGAGCCCGCAGGCGATCAGAAACTTCGAAAGGGTCGAGGGGTCGGCTTTGACGCCTTTGGCTTGCGACAGTTCTTTCGCCAGTTCAGGCATGGTGATGTCATCGCGTGCCGCCACAGCAGCGAGAGTAAAGTCCCAGTGGGGCGCGAGCTTGCCATGCCGGAAGCCGCCGCGAGGCCGTGCATCGACCCGGCCGGTCTGCCGCCAGAGCCGCATCAAATTGACGACGAAAGACACCGAAGTTCCGAAGCGCTCCGCCGCATGATGGCAGGAATGCCCCGCCTCGACATGGGCCACAACACGTTTACGAAGATCGTTCGACAAAGGATGCGGCATGGCAAATCTCCTCCGCATACTTTGAATCATTTTCAACCCGATTTGTGAATCGCTTTCGATTCCAACTAACAACCCGATGCTCTAGATTGTTTGGCAGGAATCCTCCGCCCCTCACACCACCAGATTAACCCAACTTGTTCTTGTTCACCGTTCAGCTAGGTCTACGAAACACGACCGCGGTCCGCCGCGATATCTGAAAAAATCCTTTGCCAAGCCTACTCTCTCACAATGCTTGATCTAAAAAGCCTAGGCAGATCACTCAGGTTACTTAAACTTAGTTTGGGCCAGCTTTCAGGGGGTATCGGCATGGTCCACCCCCATCGGGGTCACCCTCTTTAAAGTTTAAAGTATGGTTTTCGGACCGATGACAAGATCGATAGCACGGAAGAGGCACACGGCTGAAGATATCGTTGCAAAGCTGCGGCAGGTTGATGTGCTGCTGACACAGGGGCTGCCAATAGTAGGCGATATCTTCTACGGCACGACCGTTGTGCTTATGACTTCAGTCGCGTCGCATGCCAACGAAGATGATCATCCATGAATGTGGAGATGAAGTAATAGCTATGATCATAGCCACTCTGACGACGAAGCGTCAGCGGGATTCTTGCCTGCGCGCAAGCGTCCTGAAGTAATTCCGGCCGGAGCTGTTCGGTCAGGAACGGATCGGCATCACCGTAATCGACAAGAAGCTCCGGAAAGCGCGCACCGTCCTCGATCAGCGCAACCGCATCGTACTTGCGCCATTCCTTGCGCTGGTCACCGAGATAACCGCCGAATACCTTGATCCCCCAGGGCACCTGCGACGGCGCGACGATCGGCGAAAAGGCACTGGCGGCGCGATAACGCTCAGGGCGACGCAAGGCAACGGTCAGCGCGCCATGGCCGCCCATCGAGTGGCCGAGGATCGATTGCCGCGCCGGGTCCGCTGGAAAATGCGCGGCGATCAGCTCGGGCAATTCCTCGACGACGTAACTCCACATGCGATAGTTGCGCTCGAACGGCGTTTGCGTGGCATCGATATAAAACCCGGCGCCTAGCCCGAAATCATAGGCGTTCGCGGGGTCGCCCGGCACGTCCGCACCACGCGGACTGGTATCCGGCGCGACGAAAATCAAGCCGAGTTCGGCACAGGTTCGCCGAAATTCACCCTTTTCGGTGACGTTGGCATGTGTGCATGTCAATCCCGACAGGTACCAGACGATGGGCAACTTGGCCCCGTCCGCAGCGCCCGGAGGGACGTAAACCGAGAACGTCATATCCGTTCCGGTTTCGCAGCTTGCGTGTCTGTACACGCCCTGCACGCCGCCGTGCGATCGATTTGTAGAAATTGTCTCAAGCGTCATGATCGTGGCTCCGCCTGTAGATAGCAGATTAAGGAATGGATCAGGCAGCGTCACCCGGACGCAGCGGTGCCGTTAGACACCGCTGCTCCTGGCAGATCAATGCGCTTTTGATTTCGCCACGTGGGTCGCGATCGCATCCATCAGCGGCGGCGACAAACAGTCGTACGGCTCCAGCCCCAATTCCTTGAGACGCGAGCGGATAGCGCCCATCTGCGACGGATCGACGCCAGATTCGATGACCGAAGACACGAAGGCCGCAAAGCCCGGCTCCGCCGAACCCGCTTCGACGAACAGCTCGGGATGCACGAAGTCAAGACCGTAGAAAGGATGGGACTTGTTCTCGATGCGACCATACATATGCGTGCCGCACGCGCGGCATGCATGCCGCTGGATCGTCGCGGAGGCATCAACGACGGCAAGCTTGTCGCCGTTCTCCATAACCTTCAAATTTGTGCTCGGGACCACGGCGACGACTGAGAAGGTCGCATCGCCGGGTTTCCAGCACTTCGTGCATCCGCAGGCGTGGTTGTGGGCGACATCGTCCTTGATCTCAACCTTGACCGGCTTGTCCTTACACTTGCAGACCAGCGTGCCGCCGGCGAACTTGCCGGAACCCTTCTTAACCCCGCTGTCGACCGACGGATGAATGTGAATACCCATAGACCTTTTCTCCCTTGGATTTTTGCTGGCTTCAGAACACGACGACCGAACGGATCGACTTCCCCTGATGCATCAGGTCGAAGCCCTTGTTGATTTCTTCCAGTTTCAGAACGTGGGTAATCATCGGGTCGATTTCGATCTTCCCGTTCATGTACCAATCGACGATTTTCGGAACGTCGGTCCGGCCCCGCGCGCCACCGAATGCCGTGCCTTTCCAGACCCGCCCCGTGACAAGCTGGAACGGCCGCGTCGAGATTTCCTTGCCGGATTCCGCGACGCCGATCACGACCGACACGCCCCAGCCGCGATGGCAGGCTTCCAGCGCCTGACGCATCACCGTGGTATTGCCGGTACAATCGAAGGTATAATCGGCGCCGCCGTCGGTCAGCGCGACAAGGTGCTGGACGATATCGCCATCGACCTTCGAGGGGTTGACGAAATGGGTCATGCCGAAGCGCCGCCCCCATTCCTCCTTCGCATCGTTGAGGTCCACACCGACGATCTTGTCGGCGCCCACCATTCTGGCAGCCTGGAGCACATTCAGGCCGATACCGCCGAGACCGAACACAACGACGTTGGACCCCGGGGTGACTTTCGCCGTGTTGACCACGGCGCCGACACCCGTGGTCACGCCACAGCCGATGTAGCAGCTCTTGTCGAACGGCGCGTCCTCGCGAATTTTCGCCACCGCGATTTCGGGAAGAACCGTGAAATTCGAGAAGGTCGAGCAACCCATGTAATGATAGATGGGCTTGCCTTTATAACTGAAACGGGTGGTGCCGTCGGGCATCACCCCCTTGCCTTGCGTCGCGCGAATCGCCGTACAGAGGTTGGTTTTACCGGACAGACACGATTTACATTGGCGGCACTCGGGTGTGTACAGCGGGATCACGTGGTCGCCCGGCTTCACCGACGTGACGCCAGGCCCGGCCTCCCGCACGACTCCTGCCCCTTCATGGCCGAGAATCGATGGAAAAATCCCTTCGCTGTCGAAGCCATCGAGCGTGTAAGCATCGGTATGGCAAATGCCCGTGGCCATGATCTCCACTAGGACCTCGCCAGCCTTCGGTCCTTCGAGGTCGACATCGACGATCTCAAGCGGCTTTTTCGCTTCGAACGCAACGGCAGCACGACTCTTCATGAATTTGATCCTCCCAACGGCAGCAACGCTATCCGTCAAACACAAAATTGATAGTCTCAGCTTTCCAAAATCAGCTTTGCTGAAAACACGACCTGTCTAGCTGTGACCTGCCCGATACTGAGCGATACGTTCGTGAAGTCCCTCCGGCACAAGTGACCGGACAAGATCAGAAACATCCGCATGGTTCGTATCAGCGGCCGAGAGCCGCAACACGCGAGCCATGGCTTCACCAGACAATCCGGCATGTTGCGCACGCAGCCGCTCAACCGTTGGAAGTAATTCCGATTCCTCAACCAGATGCGTGAGAAGCCCCATCTGCCGGGCTTCGCCTGCCGGCAGCACGCGGTTCTCAAGCAGTATGGCCCGCGCTTGATCGACACCAACGATCGCCGAAAGCCGCCGCGTGCCGAGCGCGACACCGAAACGAAAGCCAGGAAAACGAAATTTTGCTCGCAGCGTCCCAATCCGATAGGTACAGGCAGCCACAAGATCTGCTCCGGCGCCGAAGGCTGCTCCATTTACTACAGCGAATGACGGAACTGGCGCTGAACTGACGGCTTGAAGCAGAAGTTCGATCCGCACAAAGCGCAGCAACAGATCACCTTCCGTTTGCTGTTCCACGCCCGAAAAATCAAACCCGCCACAAAAAGCGCGTCCCTCGCTTGTTAGTGCGAACGGACTGCCACCGGCGATAGCTGTGTTGACTACCTCATGAAGTTGCACAACAGTTGCCGCGTCCAGGGCATTGGCCTTTTCCGGCCGGTCGAGCACGATAAGTTCTGGTAGATTGCCGATCGCAGGAATTGTCTTCACAAGGCGCGGGCTGCGCATCTTTGCGTCCATTCGTCAAAAACCTCGTCATTGTGTTCGCCGAGTTGCGGAGGCATGCGGTCTATCTCGAAGGCAAAGCCTGAAATGTCGACCGGAAAGCCGAAGGTTTCCGCCAGCGCGCCGTTAGGCATCGTTATATCCTGTACCCACCCCATCTCGCGAACGTGCGGATCGGCAAGGATTTCGGCGAAATCATTGATCGGCGCACAGGGAACGCCTTTGGCGTCAAAGGCCGCCAGCCATTCGGCCGCTGTTCGTGTGGCAAAGACCGGCTGGAGAACCGCCGTAAGCTGATCCTGGTTTTGCGCACGAAGAGACTGCGTCACAAAACGTGGATCATCCGGCAAATCTGGCAATCCCACAATGACGCACGTATCACGCCAGAGCTTGTCATTACCGGCAGCTATGGTGAAAGGCTTATCGGAGGCATGAAAGCCGGCATAGGGGGCATTACGCGGATGGGCTGAGCCAAGGCGGCGCGGCGGCTTTCCAGTACCAAAATACTCACTGGTCTGAAGCGCGGAAATTCCAAGAAGCGAACCAAGAATCGAACAATCGATATAAGCCCCCTGACCTGTCTGGCGAGCGCGTATCGTGGCTGCCAGAATTGCATAGGCTCCATAGAGACCAGTGACAAAATCGCCAACCGGCACACCGCACTTGACGGGAGCACCGTCCGGTTCACCGGTAACACTCATTACTCCGCTCATGGCTTGTACGGTCACATCAAACGCGCCCTTCTGAGCATAGCGGCCGGTCTGACCGTATCCCGTCAAAGAGCAATAAATCAGGCGCGAATTGCGAAGCTTGAGTTGTTCATAGCCGAGGCCAGATCGAACCAGGGCGCCCGGGCGAAAATTCTCAAGGAATACGTCGGCATGCCCGACAAGGGTATAAAGGCGCTCTACGTCCGCCTTATTCTTGATATCCAACGTCACCGAGCGCTTGTTACGGTTCAGCGAAGTGAAGTTCCCGCTGAATAGATCAGATTCATTCTCGCCAGGATGAAGCGGAGGCCACCCACGCATTCCATCGCCACCGTCGGGCCGTTCAATTTTGACAACGTCCGCACCGAGATCGGCAAGCAGACTGCCGGTAAAGGGGCCTGCCGCAATCTGCGCAAATTCAAGCACGCGGAGTCCGGCCAGTGGCTTCGATAGAGATGAAGAAACTGTCACGCAACCATTCTTTCATTCTTGAGAGAAGCATAATTCCCCCGATGATAGAGTAGCGGCTCGCCGCCGAAGACGTGGAGTTTCCTGACTGCACCAATGACGATGGTGTGGTCTCCTCCTGGACAGACATCGGACAAGGCGCATTCCGCAGCAGCGACCACTCCATCAATCAAAGGACTGCCATTTCGTCCCAGGCTATGTGGAATTTCCGTAAACTTGTCACTCTGCTTGGAGGCGCATATCCGTGAAATCTCCGTCTGCTCACTCGACAGGAAATGCACGCTGAAATGACCGCTAGCACGCAACGCCGCAAGGGTATTGGAGTTGTGGCTAAGGCAGATCAGAAACAGCGGAGGCTCCAAAGAAAGTGAAGTCACCGAATTAAGCGTTACTCCATGGAGAGAGCCGTCGGGATGGGCCGTCGTCACCACGGCAACGCCCGTCGGGAAGTGACCTGCAAAAGTACGCAGTTCCTTTGGAGAAATCATGGACGGCGAAATAGAGGCAGATTCTTGCATAGGTAGATACCTTTTCAACAATCAGAACTTTACTCAGGCTGCAGCAGTCAGTGGAGCGTCGATACGAAGACCCGCTTCACGCATCAACGGAAGAACGCGCTCGCCGAAGAATTTCAGATCAGGGATGAAGTCGTAAAAATTCACCTGCACACCGTCGCAACCGGCTTCTTTCAGCCGCTTAAATCCTTCAACCACCTGAGTTGGCGTTCCAACGATGTGCACATTACCGCCGATGGTCCACTCCTCGCGCGTAGCCGCCTTCCATGAAGCCTGGTCGCCGCCGGTAAATGTCTTGTAGAAATTCTCCGCCGCCACGGCGTCCTGATGCTGCAGAATAGAATTATACTGCGCCCTGGCTTCTTCTTCCGTCTCACGGCAAATCACGTGTGGATTGATCAGGATACGGATGTCCCGTCCCTTCGCCGCCGCAGCCTCCTTGATACGCGCAGTATGGGCCGGAAGCGCTGCGCAGGCCTTGTCGAGATTCGCTCCCGCGGGACTCGTCACAAAAATCAGATCTGAATGATTTACCGCGTAAGCAAGCCCCGCGCCGGACGATGATGCGTTGACGAGCACACAATGATTACCCGCCGGCTTAGGTGCGACGAACGCTTCCTTCATCTTCCAAAAACGACCATCGACGGTGAGATTTTCATTCTCGGACCACAATCGCTTCATCATCGTCACGAATTCGTCCGCCATTACATAGCGATGATCGTGCTCAATGGAGGAAAGGCCGAACATTTCAAATTCGCTTTTCTTGTAGCCGGTGACCATGTTGAGGCCCCAGCGCCCCCCACTCATTTCCGATATTGTGGCACCGAACTTAGCGAGATGCAGTGGATGCCAGCCGTAAAGAATATGAACTGTCGAGACCAAAAGGATACGCTTGGTCAACGCAGCCAGACCTGCCGTGACCAGGAGAGGATCCGTTGCCATCTCCCGAAACTTCATCTCGCCGCCATAACCGCCCTTGCCCATCCACTGCGCAAGGCCGAAAACAAGATCGAAGCCGAGATTCTCTGCCATGACCGTGCAGCGCGCATTGTAGTCGAACGTCCACGACGTTTCGCGCGGAGCCAATGACGGACTCCATGCACCTGACTGAATCGGCAGAAACAGACCGAGCATCAGCGGCTGGCGCTTGGCCACATCAAGCGGCGACAGTTTTGCGTTGCGATCATTGGTCGTCTTCGACATGCGTATCTTCCTATATGTCTTAGCTTCGCTGAACGGATATGTTGACGGCAAGGTGTTGCGTCGACCTCTCGACGACACCTGTCATGCTAGGCGAAGTTATTTCGATTGATAGCAAGAGTTTTCGATATCGCTTCTTCGATATAATCGATGCTCTCGCCGCGAATAAAAAAGCCTGAATGCAACATCAATCCGCATTCAGGCTCTTCTTTGCGTATCAGGTTTTGACGGGCGACGACGAAACACCCAGGATTGCGACCTGATCGATATCGCGCACCCAACCTTCATTTGTCGTGTAGTCATCACGCGAACGGTCACGCAAGAACATCGCTGACACGAAGCTTATGGTGGCGATCACAAAGAGATAGGCCGCGATCGCAGTGGAGGTCCCGTAAGTGTGCAGCAGATAAGCCGCAATGATTGGAGCCGGTCCGCCCGAAGTAATCGATGCCAACTGATAACCAATCGATGAGCCGGAGTATCGAACACTCGGCGGGAAGCTCTCCGCAATAAATGCCGCCTGCGGCGCATACTGCATATCATGAACCGGAAGGGACAGAAGAACTGCGATCACAATCAGGAACGGGATCTTGGTATCGAGCATCCAGAAATAAGGGAATGCAAACGCCATCATTGTAAAAGCGCCGATCAGATACATTCGCTTGCGCCCGATCCGGTCGGAAATGTAACCGAACAGCGGCGTCGTGAACAACGAAAACACCGCTGCCGCCAGCACGCAGTTAAACAGGAACGATCTATCCAGACCAAGATTGCTGGTGCCGTAAGACAACAGGAAAGTGGTGAACAGGACGAATGGAGCCTGCTGTCCGGTGCGGATCAGACATGTCAGTACGATTTCTCGCCAGTAACCGCGCACAGCCTCCATAACCGGGGCACGAACGATCTCTTTTTTCTCCTGCATCGTCTGAAAGACCGGAGTTTCCAGCACACCGAGACGAATATACAGGCCGACAACGATCAGAAGCGCACTGATCAAGAATGGAATTCGCCAGCCGATCGTTTCAAACCACTCCGGCGACCCCATACGGGACGTAACCGTCAGCGCAACCACGGCCATCAGCATACCAAGCGGAGAACCGAACTGCGGCCAACTGGCCGCTAAACCGCGCCGCTTGTTGAATGTCGACCACTCCGTTGCGACGGCGATAGCTCCACCCCACTCACCTCCAACGCCGATTCCCTGAAGTAGGCGCAGCACGGTAAGTGCCACAGCACCCCAAATACCGATATGCTCGTAAGTAGGAACCAAGCCGACAAGAACGGTGCTCACACCCATCATAAGCAGCGTGATAACCAGCGTCCCTTTGCGTCCAATTCGATCTCCGAAATGACCGAAAATGACCGCACCGACAGGACGGGCCACGAAGCCTAGAAAAAAGGTCGAAAAGGCAAGTAGCGTTGCCGAATACGGATCCTGGGAAGGAAAATAGAGCTTGCCGAAGACGATTGCGGCGACCAAGCCATATAAATAGAAGTCATACCACTCAATCATCGTGCCCACAGTCGATGCAATCACGGCACGCCGTGCTGCGCGCGCATATTCTGCATCGCTTAAAGGCAACGCCTTCGAATCCGAAGCCATATAAATCCCTCCATAATTATAATTGTTCCCGTTTTCGAGAACTCTGCGTTCTTCCCATTTGCGCAGCAAACCTTAGACCTTGACCACTGGTTCGGTCAGACAAGGCACAAGCATCTACACACGCATGTATAACGAGCGCGTTTTCGCAAATTGCGAAACACCCTTCATTCTTGCTTGTTTTGAAGCAAGACAAACGACACCTTGCTTTCAAACAACTTAGGGAGGCAATCTTTCAATTGAAAACGATTGTTTTCGATCAATATTGTGCAGGATAATCGATGGATGACAGGCGGGGGATTTGATGAATTTTCGGCAACTACAAACATTTATTGAGATCGTTCGCCTTGGCAGCTTCGCTGCCGCAGCGAGCAAACTCAACGCCACACAATCCACTATCTCGGCGCGCGTTCAGGAATTGGAGAATGATCTAGGAGTCATTTTATTTGATCGCACGCAAAGAAAGGCGATCGTCACAGCCAAAGGGCGCGAACTAATAGGATATGCCGAACGGGCACTGCAGCTGCAGTCAGAAATTCGTCAGCACATCGCTCCTAGCGATTCACTTTCTGGCATCGTGCGCGTTGGCGTCGCCGAACTTATCGCAGTGACTTGGCTACCACAATTTGTAGCACTACTACGGCAACGCTACCCGCGAATTACGCTTGAGTTGGATGTATCACTCACTCTTTTGCTTCGGGCACGACTCCAATCTGGGGGGCTTGATATCGCACTCATGCCCGAAGAGAGTTTCGATTCGTCAATGGTCGTGTCCCCTCTCGGCGAGGTCACATTTCGATGGATGAGGGGTGCAGACCTCAACATTCCCGAGACGGCATCCAAACCATCAGACTTCATTTCCACTCGCGTGCTTTCGCTCGGTGAAAATTCGATTCATCACGAGACAATTCGATTGTGGATCGAGCAGAGTGGCGCCGTACAACGGCCGGATCTCTGTAACAGCATGACGCTTCTCTCGACATTGACCATGGCTAATGTTGGCATCAGCCTATTGCCGCCGATTTGCTATGAACAGGAACTCAGTCAGGGCAAATTGCGTATTATTCCGACCAAATTCGAGCCTTCAACGGTTCCGTTCTCCGTCGTCTACAAACGACGGCGCCTCGCGTTACTTCAAGCTGCCATCGCGGAAGTTGCCCTTGAAACAAGCACATTTTCAGGCCGCGTACGTACGCCATAAAATTTTCGTAAAAACATTGTAAGCATCACAGATGAGTTAACAAGCCGCCGAATAGTGGATTGAGTTGTACGCACGATACAACGAGACGCATTCAAGGTGGCCAGCGTCGATACGTTGAGCCGGATCTCTGACAAGATCGCAATGTCAAAACCTTCATGGCCGCGATCGCTCTCGCAGCTACCATCATATGGTGGTTATGAATCTGGACCCTAAAAAGACCGTGGCGGCACCAATAAACGGATCAAACATCATATGTGTGAGTATGCGTCTCGCGTTCCACGCCTAGCTCTGTAAGGCCGCCTGAGCTGGCGCAGATTTCAATGAGGCCATCAGCCGAAGCAAGCCAGCGGCTTTCATTACTGCACGGCGTCGCGGATCGTTCCGTACTTGCCGTTCAGTGCCGAGCCGAGGCCATTGACCGCCGCGAGGATCACAATCGAAAGCCCTGCCGCGATCAGGGCATACTCGATCGAGGTCACGCCGGTCTGGTCCAGAAGGAAGCGCTTCAGGGTTTTCATGGGACGGCACCCTACCCGCCAACCCTCAAGGCCCGGTAAATGAGACCGGGCAATTTTACCGGTTTTTTTGGAGAAACCGTCAGGCAGCGGACCTCGGCTGCTTTCGCCTAGAAGGTGGGGATCGCGCGGGCCACCCGCCCTGCCTGCGACGGCAGTTCGTACATGTCGCCGAGCAGATAGATCGCGCATCCGAGCGCGATCATGGCCGCAACGATGGCCAGAAGCTGCAAATCGACCTCGTCAAACCGACCCTTGACGTGAAGACGCATGGCTTCCTCCGTCAGATACTTCCCTTCTTATACCACATCGCAGGCCCTTGTGGAGCCGCGCTCGTTCAGGCCTCAGCGGACGATCGTAATGATGTGCCGCAGCACGCTGTCCACGCCATGAATACCGTGATGATGGCGAGACCGGCGCGTCGTACGCTTGGCAGGTTGATCCTCCGCATCGTCATTGCTGGCCTGCTGCTGGCCGGAACGATCGGGACCGATGGCCTCGAACTGCGCCTTCTGCTCGTCGCTCAGCGTGCCGTAGAAGTCGTTCAGCGCGGCATGAACCGATTTCACAGCGCCGAGCAGCGCATCGAGGCGATCGCCCGCCGCCGCCAGCCGCGCGGGCGGCGTCAGCGCGGTGGATGGACGGCAGGTCGCTTTCAGCGAATCCGCCGCCTTGAAGGTCGCATCCTGCAGCGCGGTCAGCTTTGCCTTCTGTTCCTCATTGGGCTGCAGGCGCTTGCTGATCTGGTCGGTCGGCCACGCCACCGCGTCGGACATCGAGGTGATGCCGCAGCTTCCATCGGCCGAAGCTGTCTCCTTGCCGCTCTGCTTCTCGCGCGGCGACATCGCGATGAGCTTCGCCTTCTGGTCGTCGTTGAGCAGGCCGTAGAACTTCTCCATCGCAGGCTGGATGATGCCGATGGCCGACTTCATCGCTTCGATCCGCTGCTCCATCGCCGCGAGCCGCGCCGGCGCGGTGAGCGGCAGCGTCGCCGGACAGGCCGCGCGGATGGTCTGTGCCGCCTTCACCGAGGCATTGCCAAGCTCGTCGAGTGCCGCACGCTGCTCGTCGTTCGGAGAGATCGCCTGCTGGATCTTGTCGATCGGCAGGCCTGCGATGTCACCGCTGTCGGCGCCGCACATCCGGGCCAGTTGGTCATCGTCGGAAGATGGTGCAGCTTGATCGGCTGCCGGAGCATTCGAACCCGCCGCAGCGGGCGCGCTGCTCCGGCGCGCGGGCATGTAGCCGCTCAGCGTGTCATAGCCATAGGGTGAGAACAGCCCGGCATAGATATCGCCATAGCCATAATCCCAGAACGACGGGCCATAATCGTAGCCCCACAGGCCGTAGTCATAGAGGTCGTAATAGGCGAACGGCCAGAACAGCGGCCCGACCCAGCCATAGCCGCCGTGACCATGACGCCACCAGCCATGGTGATAACCATGCCAGCCCGCCGTCGCGGCGGCAGCAACCAGCGCCGTGCGTGCGGCTGGATTGCGCAGCGCATTGCGGTTATGCAGCGCGCCCCTGACCGAATGTGAGCGCAGTCCCTGACGCACCGCATTTGCGCGCGGCGAATTCACACGTGCGGCACGATTGGCATTCGCAGCGATGCCCGCACGTGCTGCATTCCCACTCCGGGTTGCACGTGCGGCGTTACGAGGCCCACGATTGGCTGCGCGGCCGACATTGCGAGATCCACGCGGTCCCGTGAAGGAACGCGATGCACCGACATGACGGCCACCTCCATGAAATTGGCGGGTGCCACCAAAGTGACGAGGACCGCCAAAATGCCGTGCGCCTCCCATATGTGCGCCGCCAAGGCGTGCTCCACCGCCGCCGTGAAAAGCACGGCCGCCACCACGTCCACCACCGCCTGGGCGCGCGTCGGCCGTGATGGACAACGCTGCCAGAAAGGCAAATGCCACAACGGCGATTTTAAATTTAAAAAAGTGGCGCATGGCGTCCTGCCTCGCGTGGAAAATAATGATATGCAAACACATCAATGTTGAATCAAGCCAAAGGTTCCATTGCGCCTGTACATTGTTGTCGCAGCGGCACATGGCGTGCTGGGATGCCAGCCGCCATCCCGAAATCGTGAGAATGGATTCCAGAAGTTTTGCGTGACTGATGTTTTTAGGACTCGCGTTTCCAAAAAGCGGCGCTCATACTTCTGCGCATCACCGCACGGCCTAGAGGCCGTCTCCGGTGACTGAGAGACGCGTTGAGCTCCCGCCCCATTGTAACGTCACGGGGAGACGCTCGCATGAACGACCATATCTCCATCGCTCCGTTGAACTGGAAGACTCTCGTGGCGCAGGCGCGCGCGGAAGCGGACGCCGCTCCCGCAGGACGCGACCGCGACAGGATTCTGGAGCGCGCAGAGTTGCTCGAAATGTCGGCGCATATCGAAGGCTGGCTGAATGCCTCCGACCTGCGTCCGCCAGTCGGACGCTGAGGCTGCGGCGAACAGAATAAAAATTTGAAAGAGGCCGAACGCCGGAGCGCTCTCTTCAGTGTGCTCCGTTCGCGTTAATGCGCAGCCTTCGCACTCTTGCTTGCGCTCTTGGCTTTATGACCCGCCTTCGGCTCGGACGTCTCAGAGGCACGCACATTGGCCCAAGGGTCATTGTTCGCCTTCTGGTCGGGCACCTTGGACTGGGCGTCCCGTGCCGCCTTCTCAAGGCGATCCTGCCGCTCCTTTTCCTCCGGCGACATCTGCTTGCCGGCGCCAAGCTGGAATCCCGGCATCGGCATGCCCTGCGCCAGCGCGGAACTCACAGGCGCGGCAACAAACCCGGCAGCGGCCAGGCACGCTGCGAAATAACCCAGTCTTTTCATGGACAAGCTCTCCAGTTCGGGGGTGTTTATAACAAAATCGGCCGCAGGGGTCCAAGCCGAACTCGGTCTGCCGCAAGCCATTGCAACACAATGGTTTCCGGCAGGTTCGACCCAAGCGTGGTTAAGGATCGGCTAAATCTATGCCGCGAATTCGGAGCATTGCTCCAAGCGTATCTTGAAATCTCCCCGCTAGAGTTCACAAACCGCAAGCGCACCGTATTGCCGCGCGACGCGGCCGGGGATTTGGGACGTGATCGACACGCTGCATGCCGCCTCTGTTGCAGGCCAGGCCTCTTCGCCGGATTCGGCGAACGCCGCCATGCGGCCATCTGCGCACCGGCACGATTCCCGCATCGTTCCGCTGACCGCTGTTTCTCCTCTCGCATGGCAGGCTCTCGGCCAACGCGCCGCCGAGCCGAACGCCTGCTATCTGCCTGAATGGGAATTGGCGGTGAACGCTTCTTCGCCGGGCCGCACCGATGTCAGGGCACTGACCGCCCTCGCAGATGACGGCAAGTTGATCGGCCTGATGCCGATGGTTTCCGCGTTGCGCGCCTATCAATTGCCGCTACCCGCTTTTGTCACGGCCGACGCCTTTCCGCCGCTCGGCACCCTTTTGATCGACCGCGACCAGGCCGATGAAGCTGTCAGCGGCTTGATGCAGCAGGCGCGCGACAATAGCGCCCATGCACTGATCCTGCGTGACACGCCGATTGAAGGCGCGGTGATGCAGGCTTTCACCCGCGTGCTCGAAAGGCACGCTCTGCGTCCGATCGTGCTGCACGCACATCGTCGCGCGATGCTCGACGCCACACGCGATGCCGACCAATTGCTGCACGAGGCACTCGGCGGAAAGAAACTGAAAGAACTACGGCGGCAGCGCAACCGGCTCGGCGATGCCGGCGAGGTCGTCTATCGCATCGCCTCAACACCCGACGACGTCGCTCCCGCGCTGGAAATTTTCCTCAAGCTCGAAGCCAGCGGCTGGAAAGGCAGGCGCGGCACCGCTCTTCTCCAGAACGAGGGCCATCTCGCCTTCATCCGTCGCGCCGTGCGTGACATGGCGGCAGCCGGACATGCCCAGGTGATTTCGCTTCATGCCGGTGATGCACCGATCGCGGCCGCGATCGTGCTGCGTCACCTCGACCGTGCAATCTATTTCAAGCTCGGCGTCGATGAGCGGTTCGCCAGATATTCGCCGGGCGTGCAGATGACACTCGATCTGACCCGGCAGATGTGTGCCGATCCCGCGATTGCTTCCGTCGATTCCATCGCCGACGCCAACCACTCCATGATCGATCCGATCTGGCGCGGACGGCTCGCCGTCGGCGACATTCTCGTTCCATTCCGGCGCAACGATCCGTTCGTTCCCCTCCTCCGCAGCGCGCTGGCGCTGCGCCGCGCTGCGATGGTGCCTGCACGCAACGCCGTACACCTCATCCGACATATAAAAGAGAAACGCTCATGAACGCCCTGTCCTATGTCGCTCCCGTGATCGTGGCATCGAACGACGCACTGAACCGCGACTTCCCGCTGAAGCCGTTCCCGATCCGCCACATGCTGGCCGGACATCCGCTGCTGACGCTGCCGCGCCTCGCGCAACTCGCGGCTGAACTGCCGCGCGATCTGATCGAATACAATTCCGGCGCCGCCAGCATCAGCCAGGATCCCGACAAGGTCGTCTCCGTCGATCTCGACCCGGTCGAGGTCGTCAACCGTATCGAGACCGCAGGCGCATGGATGGTGCTGAAGCGGATCGAAAAGTCGCCGGACTACCGCGCGCTGCTGGAAGACACCTTGCTCTCGGTCGCACGCGCTCGCGGCTTCGACAGCGTCGCCGAAGCGGGATTCTCGCAGATCGAGGGTTTCCTGTTTGTCTCGTCGCCGAATTCCACCACGCCGTTCCATCTCGACGGCGAGGACAATTTCTTCGTGCAAATCCACGGCGAGAAAACCTTCGCCATCTTCGACAATCGCGACGGCTCCATCGCCGACAACGCACAAGTCGAGTACTGCACCACCAAGCACCGCAACGTGCCTTACAACGACAGCTTCAGGTCACGCAGCGTGGAGTATCGCCTGTTCAACGGCGACGGCTGCTACGTCCCCTATCAGTGGCCGCACTGGGTCAAGACGGCGGACTCGTATTCGATCTCGATGGCCGTAACCTGGAAGACGCCCGAGGTCCGGCGCCTGAACGATCTTCATACGTTCAATTCGATGCTGCGAGGACTGGGCATGCCGCAGGCCGCGCCCGGACAAAATCCGGGCCGGGATGCAGCCAAGCTCGCCGTCTTCCGCGCCATTCGCGGCATTGTCGAACCGCTGCGCAAATCCGAGACCATGCGCCGCGTGCTCCGCCGCATCGCGCTTGGAAAGAATGCGAACTACTATCTGAAGGCTTGAAATCTCAGGCCGGGATCACAACGATCCCGGACGCCTGAACAAGACGGCGCCAGCTCAAGCGCCGACGCTGCCGTCGCGCAGCGATGTGCCATGCGAGGCACGTGCTGCGCTACGCGCGCGCGGACCAGGACGCACGCCGCTGCTGGCGGCCCGGGCGTATTCCACCGTCCGGCGCTCCGATGAACGCGCGGTCTTCGCACGCACCGTCTTGGAGGTCTTGCCCTTGGAGGTCTTGCTCTTGGAGGTCTTGCCCTTGGGAGCCGTTTTCTTGGCCGCTTTGCCCTTGGCGGGCTTGGTCTTTGAAGACTTCGTTTTCGCGGATTTGGTTTTCGCAGACGTCTTGTCCGCCTTCTTCTGAGCCTTCAGCTTGTCTTTCGCCTTTTCGGCGTGAGCCTCGGCGCGTTTTTTCTCCCGCTTCTTCTCGCAGGCATCGCACTTACATCCGATCGGCTTCAGGTACTCCTTGAAGTACTCAGTGCCATAATCGTAGTTGATTTCGTCGCCGGGAGCGATGTTCTTGATCGCGCGAATGACCACCTTGCGCTTGCGGACGCTGACGTCGGATTCCGCATTCGGCTTGCAGGCATGGTTGATGTAGCGGGCGACGTTCTTGCGAACCGAACCGTCGATGGTCCAGCGCTTGTCGATCTGGAACAGATACTTGTTCTCGATCGCGTCATCCTTCTTCTTCCGGCAGTCCAGCATGGGACCGATGTAACGGATGATCTTGGCACCCTTCTTGATCGGCTTGGTAGCAAACAGACCGAGACCGGTCTTGGCGCGTCCGATACGATAGGGCTTCTTCGAGGAAATCTCAGGCATGACCGACCACAGGATGGAGTATGCTGCTTAGTAGAGCGATTCCTGCAGCATGTCATGCCTTTCGGGGCATTCCATATGACAATGGCGCAGCCGTCCCCGGTTATCCCGCAGTTCCGGTGGTAGCGACCCTATTCCGCAGGCTGAGGCGCCGCCGCCGGCCGCCGCCACAGCGTTGCGAAGCTCAGCACCACCGCACAACAGGCCGCCAGCGCGATGATCGCTACCATTGGCAAGGCCGTGCCGTTGAAGAACAGGCTCGAAATCGCAATCACCACGCCGCCGGTGACCATCTGAAGGGTTCCGGCCAGCGAGGCCGCGATTCCGGCAATCGGCCCGTGATCCTCCAGCGCCAGCACCATCGTCGAGGGAATGACCAGACCGAGGAAGCTGAACGACAGGAACAGGAACACCATCATCATCGGCAGGCTGTCGATGCCCGAGGCCATCAGCCCGAACAGGACCACGATGAAGAAAGCATAGGCGGCCGTCGCCGCCATCACCACGCGCGCCGTGCCGAAGCGCTTGCCGAGAGTTGCGGCGAACTGCGACGCACCGATGAAGCCGAAGGCATTCAGAGAGAAGCAGAAGCTGTACTGCGTCGGCGTCAGGCCGAAATGATCGATATAGACGAACGACGAATTGGCGAGGAACGAGAAGAAACTCGACATGCCGCAAGCACCGATGAAGACGAGGCCCATGAAGTGAAGGTTCGTCAGCAACGCGCCAAAACCGCGTGCGACGCTGCCGACGCTCGCCTTGATGCGCTGATGCGGGTGCCGCGTCTCCGGAAGAAAAGCCAGAATCAGCACGAAGGCCAGCATGGCTGCGATGGCGACCGCAAAAAACACCGCACGCCAGCCGAAAGGCACGATCAACGCGCTACCCGTCAGCGGCGCGAGGATCGGCGACACGCTGAACACTAGCATGACGAGCGACATCAGCCGGGTGGCTTCATGGCCGGTGTGAAGATCGCGAATGATGGCGCGCGGGATTACCATCGGAGCCGCAGCACCCAGCCCCTGCACCACACGCATCGCGATCAGCCAATGGATGTTAGGCGCGAAGGCGCACCCGATCGAGCCGATGATGAACAGCACCAGCCCGAAATACAGCGGCGGCTTGCGTCCGACCATGTCCGAGACCGGGCCGTAGACGATCTGGCAGATGCCGAACGACAGGAAAAACACCATCAGTGTCGCTTGCGTCCACGCCGTCGTGGTCTTCAGGCCGCTCGTGATGGCAGGGAGCGCCGGCAAATACATGTCGATCGCAAACGGACCGACGGCCGACAACAGACCGAGGACGATGGCATTTCTGGCGTAGCGCGATGACACGGACAAATCTTTCTTTGCGATCCCGCGACAGCGGAAATCACGTCACATTGAATCGAAACGGGATAGGAATCGAAATGGGTGGATGCCGATCGCCTGCGCGAAATCTACAGGCAGCATCTACCGCATATCGACGCCATTCCCAAGGAATAGCCAAGCGCGATGACGATTTATTGACCGTCATAAGCCTTTTGCAGATCTGCAATGTCGAGCCTGATCATGCTCATCATTGCCGTCACTACGCGATCGGTCGATGCCGAATTTCCACTGAGAGAACATTGCGGCACTCCATTATGCGCCGCTTGCGGATATTCGTCCGGCGTATTCAGCGAGACGATCGAAGGTCGAGTTCCAGCCTTCGCCATGCCCATCGCGATCACCGATCGCCTGGAACGGCGACTGGCGCAGCGTCATCAGCGTCTTGCCGTCCCGATCATCGAAAGTGACGCTCACCAGCGTTTCGATATTCGGGTGCTCGAGAAAACGGTTCTGCTCCCACGTGAAGGTGAACACCAGCCTCGACGGCGGCACGATCTCCCGGAAGACACCGTGCTGCCATATCTCGACGCCGTCCTCCACCGACTTCAGGCAATTGCGCCACTTGCCGCCGACCCGCAGATCCATATGCATTTCGATGGCCGGGTGATGGGTCGGTCCCCACCAGTTCATCGCATGCTTCGGATCGGTCCAGAGCCTGAACACAAGGTCGCGCGGCGCATTGAAGGTGCGCGTGACAACGAGTTCACGCTCATCGACCGGGAGCGGATTGGCTGATGCTGGCATGAACGCGTGCCTTATCCGATCACATCTTCTTTTCGCAATTCACCATCCAGGGCGTCCCGAATTTATCGGTCAGCGCACCGAAGCGCTGTGCCCAGAACGTTTCCGCGATGGGCATATGGATGGCTTGCGCGCCGTCCGACAAATTCTTGAAGATGCGATCGGCCTCTTCGAGCGTATCGACGCTCAGATTGACATCGAAACCCTGCGGCTTGTTGTAACGCCCGTTCATCGCATCGGACGCCATGACCGTCTGGCCACCGATCGACATGCGCGCATGCATGACCTTGTCCATCAATTCGGGAGGCACGGGGTTTTCGCTGCCGGGCATGTCCTTGAAGCGAAACATCACCTCGATCTTGGCGCCGAGCGCCTTCTCGTAAAACTTGAACGCTTCTTCACAGGCGCCGTCGAAGAACAGGTAAGGGATGACTTTCATGGAAGTTCCTCCGTTTGACGTTTCCTGAATGTGCTGCCGCGTGACGTCACTTTTGTGTCGCGAGATAACTCTCGAGCTGATCGAAGGTGCCGCAGAAGCCCTGGCTCATCGAGCCGAACATGCCTTCGAAGAAGGCGCATTCCTCGGCGGTCGCACGGATCGGCTGGCCGCGCAGTTCGAGCCGCGTCCTGCCGCCTTCGTCATGGAACGTCACGACGTTGCGGATTTCCTTCGGCCAGCTTTCGCTGAACGGTGCGCGGGTGATATCGCCTGCTTCATTCGAAAACGAATTGACGAACACAATACGCTCAAGCTTCACAACTTCCTCGTAATGGAAGATACCCCACCATCTGCCACCGTCCGGCATCCGCATCGAATAATGGAATGTGCCGCCAGCGGAGACGTCGAGTTCCTCGACCTCGATGGCGCAGCCCTTCGGCCCCCACCACTCTTCCAGAGCCTCACGTTCCGTCCACGCCCTCCACATCACCTCACGTGGCGCATTGAAGGTACGCGTGACGGTGAACGCATTCGCGATCGTTGATTCACTTGCATCCATTTTGACGTCTCTTCCCTTTGACTGGTTTCGGCTTGTCCGGCGCGGTCTCCGCCGCTTGCAGGCACTCCAGATAGGCATCGAGGCGATCGAAGCTCGCCTCCCAGAACTTGCGGTAGAAATCGATCCAGCCCGCGGCGTCTTTCAAGGGCGCCGCCTCCAGCTTGCACGGCCGCCACTGGGCGTTGCGCCCGCGCGTGATCAGCCCCGCTCCTTCCAGCACTTTGAGATGCTTGGACACGGCGGGAAGGCTCATCTCGAACGGCTCGGCCAGTTCGTTGACCGAAGTTTCGCCGAGCGCAAGCCGCGCCAAAATGGCGCGCCGCGTGGGATCGGCCAATGCAGAAAACGTGCTGGAAAGACGATCCATTCCCGGGCATCTCTTGTATTTAACTTATAGGTTAAGTACAATACGGAGATTGTTACGTCAAGGGCAATCAAAGTCAGGATCGGCCCGCAGCCAATGATTGATTGGCCAGGAGCAGTATCGCCATGACCCTCGTCATCACCGCCTTTGAACAGTCACCGGACGGAGGCATGGGGCTGGCGCGCGATACGCGCGTTCGCTGGGCGCTTGAAGAAGTGGGGCAACCTTACGAGGTCCGACCTGTTTCATTCCGCGCGATGAAGGAACCCGCACATCTGGCGATTCATCCGTTCGGCCAGATTCCGACCTATCAGGACGGCGATCTCGCTTTGTTTGAGACGGGATCGATCGTCTTTCACATCGCCGAGCGCCATACGGGGCTGCTGCCGGATGATGCCAATGCGCGGGCGCGCGCGATCACATGGATGTTCGCCGCGCTTAACACAATGGAGCCGCCGATCCTTGAACTCGTCACCACCAAGATACTGGAAGCCGACAAGCCGTGGACCAGGGAGCGCATGCCGCTGATCGTGGATCGCATCCACAACAGGCTGAAGCAACTCTCCGCGCGTTTGGGCGATGCCGAATGGCTCGACGGCGCATTCAGCGCGGGCGACCTAATGATGGTGTCGGTGCTGCTCAGACTGAGACCGTCGGGCATTCTCGGCAAGCACGAGACTCTCGCCGCCTATGTCGCCCGCGGCGAAGCGCGGCCCGCTTACAAGCGGGCCTTCGCCGCACAACTGGCATTCAACGCAGGAATACCTAGCCAAGATTCAGTTCCTTGAAGAAGTCGTTGCCCTTGTCATCGATAATGATGAAGGCCGGGAAATCGACGACTTCGATGCGCCAGATCGCTTCCATGCCGAGTTCGGGATACTCCAGAACCTCGACCTTCTTGATGCAATGCTCGGCGAGGTTCGCGGCCGAGCCGCCGACCGAGCCGAGATAGAAGCCGCCGTATTTCTTACAGGCATCGCGCACGACAGGCGCGCGGTTGCCCTTGGCGAGCATCACCATCGAGCCGCCCGCTGCCTGGAACTGATCGACGAACGAATCCATGCGTCCCGCCGTGGTCGGGCCGAACGAGCCGGATGCGTAACCCTCCGGCGTCTTGGCGGGGCCCGCGTAATAGATCGGATGGTTCTTGAAGTAATCCGGTAGCGGCTCGCCCTTCTCCAGCCGCTCGCGCAGTTTGGCGTGGGCCAGATCGCGCGCGACGATGATGGTGCCGGTCAACGCCAACCGCGTCTTCACCGGATATTGCGTCAGCGTCGCGAGAATGTCTTTCATCGGCTTGTCGAGGTCGATCTTGACCGGCTCGCCGCCGAGCGTGCCTTCCACCTCCGGCAGATACTGCGCGGGGTTGTGCTCGAGCTCCTCGAGATAAACGCCGTCCCTGGTGATCTTGCCAAGCACCTGACGGTCGGCCGCGCAGGACACCCCCAGCCCGATGGGCAACGACGCACCATGGCGCGGCAGACGGATCACGCGCACGTCGTGGCAGAAATATTTGCCGCCGAACTGCGCGCCGACGCCCATCGACTGCGTCATCTTCCAGATTTCCCGCTCCATATCGAGATCGCGGAACGCATGCGCGTCCTCGCTGCCTTGCGTTGGCAGAGCATCGAGATAGCGGGCGGAAGCAAGCTTCACCGTTTTCATCGTCAACTCGGCCGAGGTGCCGCCGATGACGATGGCAAGATGATATGGCGGGCACGCCGCGGTGCCGAGCGTGAGAATTTTTTCCTTCAAGAACGCCAGCAGACGGTCGCGCGTCAAAAGAGACGGTGTGCCCTGAAACAGAAAGCTCTTGTTGGCCGAGCCGCCGCCCTTGGCCATGAACATGAACTTGTAGGCGTCATCACCCTCCGCATAGATCTCGCATTGCGCAGGCATGTTGTTGCGGGTGTTCTTCTCCTCGAACATCGAGATTGGCGCGAGCTGCGAATAGCGCAGATTGCGCTTGAGATATGCATCGCGCGCGCCTTCGGACAGCGCAGCCTCGTCGTCACCCTCGGTGAGGATGCGGTTGCCCTTCTTGCCCATGATGATCGCGGTGCCAGTGTCCTGGCACATCGGCAGCACGCCGCCAGCAGCGATGTTCGCGTTCTTCAGAAAGTCGAAGGCGACAAACTTGTCGTTGTCGCTCGCCTCGGGGTCGGCGAGAATCTTGCGCAGCTGTGCAAGGTGACCCGGCCGCAGATAATGGTTGATGTCGACGAAGGCCGCCTCTGCCAGCGTCTTCAGCGCATCGCGCGAGACCACCAGCATCTCCTTGCCCAGCACCGTTTCCACCCGCACGCCCTCGGACGAAATCTTCCTGTAAGGCGTCTCGTCCTTGCCCAGCGGAAACAGCGGGGTGTGCTTATAGGGTGGCACGGCGGGAGCGGCGAAAGGTGCATTCATCGGAGCCTCTGTGACAAAACAACCGGGAGAGGGATCGTTTGGAGGTGTTCTAATCGCTTTCCACCGCCCGGCATAGGCCCGGAACGCCGCCCGGCCGCCTCATAACCTCCGCCTTGCCGAAAACCGGTTCCCGCGCTTCAATACCGCCATGAGCCCTGCGCCCGCACGACTGCATTTCGCTACCGCCGCCGCGATTGTCATGGCGGCCGGTCTGGCCACTCCCGCCAAGGCCGACCCTTGCGACGACCTCGCCCGTTCGCTCTCCCAGCAGATCGACGGCCTCAAGGTCGGCCGTGCACGCGGCGGTATCATCTATCTGGAGCACCCCGCCGCCACGCTGGCCTCCCTCGGCTGCGCCAGTCGCAACCGGAAAGGCGATTTCTACGCGTCGACCGCGCAGAAAAAACCCTCGGAGGAATTCACCGCGTTCGTCGCCAGTGCTGTAGCGCAGATTTTCACCATCCCCAAACCCGACGCCTTGCGCGGCACCAAAAGGTGCCTCGGCCGTATCGGCCTGCTGCGCGGCAAGGACATCAAGACGCGCTACCGCAAGCTCGACATCCATTGCGTCGGCACAACAACCGGCACCAACATCACGGTGTCGCGGGAGCGGGACGCCAACTGAGAACGCTGGCACGCCCCCGAAAGCAACTATTCCCTATCCCCGCCGCGCTTTCTCGATGGCCGCGACGTCGATCTTCCTCATGGTCATCATCACGTCGAATGCGCGCCTCGCTTCCTCGCCGCCGACGGCCAGCGCCTCGATCAGCACGCGCGGGGTGATCTGCCACGACACGCCCCATCTGTCCTTGCACCAGCCGCACGCGCTCTCCTGACCGCCATTGCCGACGATCGCATTCCAGTAGCGGTCCGTCTCGGCTTGATCGTCGGTCGCGATCTGGAAGGAGAAAGCCTCATTGTGCTTGAAAGTAGGCCCGCCATTGAGGCCGAGGCAATGAACGCCCGCGACCTTGAATTCGACGGTCAGCACGTCGCCTTTCTTGCCGGACGGATAATCGCTCGGCGCACGGTGAACGGCCATCACCGTGCTGTCCGGAAAGGTTTCGGCATAAAAGCGGGCCGCGGCTTCGGCGTCCTTGTCGTACCAGAGACAGATGGTGTTCTTCGCCATCGAACCGTCCTTCCGCTTTGAGCCCGCGCCCTTATTTATATTTCTCGTCCCGCTCCAGGATTTCGATCGACACGCCCTCCGGCCCTTCAATGAACGCAATGCGCAGGCCCGGGCGGATGTTGAAAGGCTCCGTCGTGAAGCGAACGCCTTTCGCCTTCAATTGATCCGCGACCTGATCGATATCTTTCACCTGGACTCCGAAATGATCGAGCCCGCGATGCGGATGCGGCGGCGACGGGTTGTCCGTGGCGGGCGTCTTCAACAGGAAGATTTTCTGGCCGCCGAGCACGACATCGACACGGCCCGGCGAACGCACGATTTCACCACCCAGTACATCTCCGAACCATACCGCCGCCGCATCCGGATCGGTGACGCGCAGATGAACGTGGTCCCACACCACTTTGAGCGATCCATCCGGCAAAGTCTGTTTGTTCATGACACCCCCATAACGCCTTCGCGACAAAAGGCCGGGTCGATGACCCGGCCTTTTCGCAAACTATCCATAATCTGTTCAGGACGCTACGCAGCTTCGTACGAACAGGCGGCGCTGGCTGGGGTGCACATGCCGATCGATCGCCTGCTTCAGGCATTCGACGCGGGCTTCCGCCACACACAATTGCAACTTGTCGCGCGCCTCGCGATGCTTGAGGTGCTTGGCGGCGATCTTCTGGCGGCAGGCATCGCGCTTGCTGAGGCGAACCGCGGGCTTGGCGGATTTCTGCGTGCCGTCGGTGGGGAGCGCATAAGCCAATTTAGCGGGGGTCTGTACATCCGGCGCGGGCGCGGTGTACTGAATCGGCGAAGTCTGAGCCAGCGCGGCATAAATCGAAACCGCAAGCAGTCCGGCGTAGATTACGGGGGTCATGATGCGCATGGTGCCTCCGTCCTGAGGGCAGCGTGCTGGAACACGCATTGCGGTGTCGGGCGAATCCATTCACCTCACATTCACAATGAGTCAGCATTGGGGCACTTGGCAAGGGCTCCAAGGCCCTTGCCCGGTTCACGTTCCGGTTATGCGGAACGCCCCGCGTAGTCCTCGTCGGTGACCTTCTCCAGCCATTCGGCGACCGAGCCGTTCTGCGCTTCCTGCATCGCCAGATGCACCATGCCGTTCGTCGGCGAAGCGCCGTGCCAGTGCTTCTCGCCAGGCGGAATCCAGATCACGTCGCCGGGCTTGATGGTGCGGATGCGGTCGCCCTCGCACTGGATCAGCCCGCAGCCGGACAGTACGTAGAGCGTCTGCCCGAGCGGATGGGTGTGCCACGCCGTCCGCGCGCCGGGCTCGAAGCTCACCTTCGCCACCTGTAGCCGCGCCGGTGCCGATGCCTGGATGATCGGGTCCTGCCAGACCGTGCCGGTGAAATACTCCTCCGGCGGCCGCCGTGACGGGACATCTCCGGGATGCGTGATCTTCATGCGCCTCTCCTCATCTTTCGGCGGCAGCCTAAAGCGGATTTGGCCGAGACGGAATCGGCAATCCGTCGTGCCCGGCCAGTCAACCGGTTCATGTCACATCGCCCCGCACCCACTCAACGGGGCGGCATGGCAAACGTTTCGCGCAAACAGGCCAATAAAAAAAACGCCGCGCGAACGCGGCGTTTTTGTCATTTCGAAAAAAAGCGATCCTCAGTTGGTTTGCTGGATCGCCGACAATTCCCACTCGGTGCCGGGACGGCGCACGAAGGTCCAGATTTCCGTGACTTCCTCCGGTACATCGCTGCCTTCGACCATGCGGCCGCTGGCCCGCTCGATCGTCTTGTCGACGAGCGAGAACCGCATCGCCACGGTGGCGTAATCCGCAGGCCCCTCGCGCCAGGCTTCGGCAAGATCGCCCTGCAGCAGCTTGACGTCCGTGACCTTGTTGACGACGCCGCGTGAAGCATTCGCCGCGAGATCCTGCGACAGATACGACACCATCTCCGGCGTCGCGATCGCATGCAGGCGGTTCATGTCCTCGTTCGACCACGCTTCCTGAATCTCGGTCAGGCGGCGCTCGAAGGTCTCGTAGTCGGCGGGCGTGATTTCCAACGGCGCACTGCCGCTGCCTGCGCCAAAACCGGTGCGGGCATAGTTCTGCTGCCCCGCATTCGGCGACGGCGGCGGCGCGCTGTTAGCGTAGGACGGCGCGTTGCGGTTCGCCCACCACGACATTGCGAGCCGCGCGACGAAATAGATCAGCGCGAGCTGGACGATCAGGCCGATAATCGACGACAACCCACCGAGGCCGCCGAACAGGCCGCTGCCGAACAGCATTCCGAACAGACCCGCGCCGAGGAAGCCCGCGGCCAAGCCGCCGAGCAAACCGCCGCGATTAAAGAAACCGCCGGGCTTCGCCGCATTGACGGGCGCCCCCGTGTTCGGCGTGATCGTCCGCTGCATCGGCTGAGCCGCATTCGGCGCGGTCCGCGTCGCCGGGGGTGGCGCGAAGGTACGCGAACCACGTGAGCCGATGCTGAAACCGCGGCCGCCGCGAGCGTCGGCGCTCGATACGGTCGCCACTAAGGGCACCGCCACCGCCAAAGCGATTGCAAAAACCTTGAGCAAGACGCGAGCGCGCTGCGAGACAATCATGAACAATCCTCCATCCCCGACATTGGGGACGTGACACCAAAATGGTGAATTCCGGACAAAAGGGAAGATGGGAACGATCATGTTCCCTGCGTCGGTCCGTCGCGGGCCGACGAGCCTCGAGACGAGATATCTCAACCGTTCATCGTCTCTTTGACGGCACCCACAAGCTGGCTGAGCGTAAAGGGCTTGGGCAGGAATGCGAACTGCTCGCCCTCCGGCAGGCTTTTCTCGAAGGCATCCTCGGCATAGCCGGACACGAAAATGATCTTCAGCGACGGATTGGTCTTGCGCATCGACGCCAGCATGGTCGGACCATCCATTTCCGGCATCACCACGTCGGAAACAACGAGATCGACCTCGCCGCCTTCCGCCTCCAGGGCGTCGAGCGCATCCAGACCGTTCTCCGCCTCGATCACGGTGTAGCCGCGCGAGCGCAGGCCGCGCGCATTGAGCGAGCGCAGGCCGTCCTCGTCCTCGACCAGCAGAATGGTGCCCTGCCCGGTAAGGTCGGCAGGCTTCGCCTTGGCGGCCGCAGCATCTGCAACCGGCGCAGGCGCTTCCGCCTCCTTCTCGACAACGTGGCGCGGCAGGTAGATCGAGAACATCGTGCCCTGTCCGGGCGTCGAGTCCACGTAGATGAAGCCGCCGGTCTGTTTGACGATGCCGTAGACGGTCGAGAGACCAAGGCCGGTGCCCTTGCCGACTTCCTTGGTGGAGAAGAACGGCTCGAAGATCTTGTCCATGATCTCCGGCGGCATGCCCGTGCCGCTATCGCCGACCTCGATGCGGACGTAATCCGCCGCCGGCATGCCCTTCACGTTCAGCCGCGCGACATCCTGCGCGGAAACATTGCTGGTCTTGACGGCGAGCTTGCCGCCCTCAGGCATCGCGTCGCGCGCATTAACCGCGAGATTGACGATGACCTGCTCGAATTGCGAGACATCGACCTTCACCGGCCACAGATCGCGACCATGGAGCACATCGAGCTTCACCTTCTCGCCGATCAGGCGCTTGAGCAGCATGGTGAGGTCGGACAGCGCATCGCCAAGGTCGAGCACCTGCGGACGCAGCGTCTGGCGGCGAGAGAACGCGAGCAGCTGCCGCACCAGCGTCGCGGCGCGCGTGGCGTTCTGCTTGATCTGCATAATGTCCTGGAACGACGGGTCGGTCGGCTTATGCGCGTTCAGCAGGAAGTCGTTCGCCATCATGATGGCGGACAGCACGTTGTTGAAGTCGTGAGCGATGCCGCCGGCGAGTTGACCGACCGCCTGCATCTTCTGCGATTGCGCGAACTGGTTCTCCAGTTGCCGCTTCTCGGTGGTCTCCAAAAGATAAACGATAGCGACTTCCGCATCGCGCTCGTCATGTTCGACAGATGTGACGAAGAACTGTCCCCAGCGCTCCTTGTCGCCGTCGAGCATCGCCTCCACCGGCGGAATGTCGCCCTGCCCTTCGGCTGCGCGGCCGATGATCGCCGTCACCTCGCCACGGTCGCGCTCGTGCACCACCGCGAAGATCGACTTGTTGGCGCTCGCCTGCACCGACAGTCCCTGCGTGAGCTTGGCGAAGCGCGCATTGGCGCGGACGATCTGGCCGTCGCGATCGACGGTAGCGATCGCCATCGGCGTGTGATCGAAGAAGCGCATGAACCGCACTTCGGCCGCACGTTGCGGATCGGCGTGTTCGTCGCGGGCGCGATTGATGACCAGCGTGCGCGAGGCCCCCGGCACGCCGTCGGCGCCGAAGGCGAGCTTGTGATAGAGCCGCGCGGGCATGGTCTTGCCGCTGCGCATCCGCAGATCGACGTCGAACACTTCGGTTTTGACTTCGCCGGGCTCGGGCGTGATCGAGGTCAGCAGCGCCGCACCATCGCCCGACAGGATATCGGTGAGCTTCAGTCCGCCGGAGCCGATTTCTGCCAAATCATAATCGAGCCAGTTGGATAGCGTGGCGTTGACGTAAGCAAGATCACCGCCCGGCGTCACCGAGAAGAACCCGCACGGCGCGTGGTCGAGATATTCGATGGCGTGCTGAAGTTCCTGGAACACGTCCTCCTGCCGCTCGCGGTCACGGGTGATATCTGCGACCGACCACACCGCGTAGCGGGATTCACGACGGCTGTGACCGAGCGGCTGCACCCGCATCCGCAGCCAGCGCGCACCACGCTCGGCATCGGTGACGCGAACCTCCTCCTGCTGGCGCTTGCCTTCCTTGGCCGCCTTCAACAGCCGGAACACCGCTTCCGAGACATCGGGATTGCCTATGAACACCCGTTCGACCGGACGTACGTCCTGCACGCGCGCGGCTCCCGTGAGAGCTAGATAGGCATTGTTGTAGTAGACGATCTGGCCGCGCGCGTCGGTCACCGCGAGCCCGTCGAAGGCGTTGTCCGCCATAGGCTTCATCAGCGGATTTTCGGCGATCCGGTCGGCGAACCGCACGATCCCCGCAGCGAAGGCAAACAGCGTGAACAGGCCCACCATCGCCAGAAGGGAAATCAGTCCGAGGATGAACGGCTGCGCCTGGCTGCGGCCGAGCACCATGAAAGCCACCGCCGCCGCGACCACCGCGACCGCAATAACAAGGACGAAAGCGATGCCACCGCCCCGCCTCGCAGGCTCCGCGACAGGCGCGAGGTGATCCGGCCGGCCCGTGGTCGGATCGGCCTTCATCGGGTGCCGCCAAGGCGGGGTGAAGCGACGTGCGACACGAAAAGTCCTGCTCCCTAGCGCGGGGCCGCAAAAACCAGCCCGGAATGGGCCTTCAGTGCCTGAATCGGGGTCTGGAATGCAAGCGCCACGTCAGCCGGTCCCTCAGTTTCGCTGCAAACTACGCTTCAGCTTCATGACGTAGCCGATGACTTCGGCGACCGCATGGTAGTGTTCCACCGGAATTTCGTCGTCGATTTCGACGGAAGCATGCAGCGCACGCGCCAGCGGCACGTTCTCCACCACCGGAATATCGTGGGCAGCCGCGACTTCGCGGATCTTGAACGCGATCAGGTCGACGCCCTTGGCGACGCAGATCGGCGCGGGCATGCCGCGCTCGTATTTGAGCGCCACCGCATAGTGCGTCGGATTGGTGATAACCACCGAGGCCGTCGGCACCGCCGCCATCATGCGCTTGCGCATCCTGGCCACGCGCAGCGCGCGGATGCGGCCCTTGATGTGGGGATCGCCTTCGGACTGTTTGTATTCGTCCTTCACTTCCTGAAGCGACATCTTCTGCCGCTGGAACCAGCTCCGATACTGGAACAGATAGTCCAGCGTCGCGACGATCGCGAGCATCGCCACCACCGTGCCCATCAGCTTCAGCGCTAGCGAACGGGTCAGGTCCAGCATCAGGCTGGGATCGATCCGCACCATCACATCGGCGCGCTCGTGCTCGGGCCACATCACCCAGCCCATGACCGCGCCGAGAACGATGACCTTGAACAGGCCTTTGGCGAAGTTCGCCGCGGCCTGCTTGCCAAACAGCCGCTTCGCGCCGGACATCGGCGAGAGCTTGCTGAATTTCGGCGTGATCGGATCAGTCGACCAGACCGGCCGGTGCTGGATCAGATGGCTACCGACCGCAGCCACGATCAACAGCGCGAACGGAATACCAAGTGCTGCAAGCATCATGCTTTCGAGCCGCCCCGCCAGAAGCAGCAGACTCGCCCCATCGGTTTTCATCTGCCCCGCATGTTCCAGCAAGCCTTTCAGCGGCACGGCGAGATTGTTGGCGATCGAGCCGGAAAACGACGACATGATGAAGGTCGCGCCCGCGATCATGAACCAGGTGTTGACCTCGATGCTCTTGGCGACATCGCCGCGTTTGTGCGCGTCCTCCAGCTTTTTGGCTGTGGGGTCCTGTGTTTTGTCCTCGTCGCCTTCCTCTGCCACGGCCTACCCTCCGCCGCTCACCGGCGCGAGCTGGTGCATCACGCCACTGAAATAATCGAGGAAGGTCGCCATCACGACGACGAGAACGACGCCGAGCAGCATGAAGCCCGCAAGAATCGAGAGCGGGACGCCGACAAAATAGACCTGCATCTGCGGCATCATTCGCGCCAGCATACCGAGGCCGAGATTGAAAATGAGGCCAAAGATGATGAACGGCGCCGACAATTGCACACCGATCTGGAACGCGGTGGTGAATGCCTTGGTCGCCAGCGCCGCGACGTCGCCGCTCGGCATCAGTTCGCCGGGCGCGAACAGCGTGTAGCTGTCGCTCAACGCCGCCAGCACGAGATAATGCGTGTTGGTCGCAAAAATCAGCGCCATGGCGAGGATCATGAGGAAGTTCGCGACGATCACCGACTGCTGGTCCTGCGTCGGATCGACCGCTGTCACAAAACCCAACCCCACCTGCTGGGCGATGATCGAGCCCGCCACCGACAGCGCAGCAAGCGTGAAGCGCGCGGTCGCGCCAAGCACCACGCCGACGATGATCTCATGGACCATCAGCACCATGACTGATGCCGTGGACGACAGATCGACGTGATAGGCGTCGCGATGCAGAGGAAGCATGATCAGCGTGAGCATCAGCGCGATGCCGAGGCGCAGACGGACCGGGACGCTGGCCTCGCCGAAGCCCGGCAACAACATCATCATCGCGCCGATACGGGCGAAGACCAGCATGAAGGTCGCCGCCAGTGCCGGCAAGAATGAGATGTCTATGCGCATGATTGCCGCATAGTTTGTCTTATCCGCCGATGATTCGCGACGAAATCCGCATCATGTGGCTATGCATGGCGTCCGCCATGAACGGCAGCGCGATCAGAAGCGTGAGAAACACCGCCAGGATTTTCGGCACGAACACCAGTGTCTGTTCCTGGATCTGCGTCAGCGCCTGCACCAGCGAGATCGCGACGCCGACCACGAGGCCGACCACGAGAACCGGGGACGCGACCAGCACGATGGTCCAGATCGAATCGCGCGCCACTTCGAGAACTTCGGGACCGGTCATGATGTTGTCCTTGCGTGAAAGCGAAATGTGATCGATCAGATCGGCATCTTCATGATGTCCTCGTAGGACTGGATCACCTTGTCGCGCACCGAGACGAGGGTGGAGACAGCGACATCGGTTTCGGCCACCGCCGTCACCACGTCCATGACGTTGGCCTTGCCCGAGGCCATCGCCACCGTCTGCGCGTCGGACTTGCGTCCGGCATCGAGCACGCTGCTCATCGCTTCCTTGACGAGCGAACTGAACGAGGGACCGCTGCCCGCGTCGGCAATCTTGCCCGCCGCGCCCGAACCCGTGGCGGATTCCATGATGCGCGAGAGGCTTGCGTAGGCGTTGGCTGCGACTGAAGGCGTTGCCATGATTGAATCCCTTCCGATCAGGCCTTGAGAATATCGAGGGTGCGCTGGATCATCCGGCGCGTCGCGCTGATGATGTTGAGGTTGGCCTCGTAGGACCGCTGCGCCTCCCGCATGTCGGTCATTTCAACCAGCGAATTGACGTTCGGATATTTGACGTTGCCGCTGGCATCCGCCGCCGGGTTGCCCGGCTCGTGCTTGATGCGAAAGCTCGACGTCGTATCGGTCTTGATCCGGCCGAGCGACACCACCTGCGCGTCGAGCGAGTGATCGAGCGCCGAGGAGAACGTCGGCACCTTGCGGCGATAAGGCTCGCCGCCCGCGGTACTCGCGGTCGAATCGGCATTGGCGATGTTTTCCGAGATCACCCGCATGCGCCCTGCCTGCGCGCGCAGGCCGGAGGTCGCGATGCTCATCGATTTGAGGAAGTCCATGCTTTCAGCCATGACGCCTCTCCTTAACGCTTGCCGATGGCGGTTTTGATGAGGTCCAGGCTCTTGCTGTAGAGCGAGGCGGCGGCGGCGTAGTCCATCTGGTTGGACGACACCTTCAGCATCTCGTCCTCGATGTTGACGGCGTTGCCCGCAGGCCGCGTCTGATAACCGCCGACCGTGTTGGAGCCGAACGTCTCGCTGACACCCGTCGCCTGGATATGGCTGGCGCTGGTGCGCAGCATCGCGATGTCATGGATGCCGTTGACGCCGGTCTTGTCGAATGTCGGATCGACAAGATCGCGTGGACGGAAATTCGGCGTGTCCGAGTTGGAGACGTTTTCTGCCAGCACACGCTGGCGTTCCTGATGCCATTGCATCTTGGTCCGCAGCATCGACAACATCGGAAGATCGGTGATCGCCATGACGGCCTCCGCCCGGGTGCGCTCCGGCCTCACGCCGCAGCTAGGCAGAATTTGCCGCCTGTATGGTTAACGAAGCGTTAAAACCGGCCCCGGCGTTAACCAATCACCAAGACAGCGGTGCATCCTCTCCCGTGCATTTTCAACAGGATCGCGTGATCGGGCCCGCTAAGTCCCTGATATCGCGATGGCGAGGGGTTGGGTTTGGCCGATTCCTGGTCTATGAAGAGGTTGGTTTCCGGCAATTTTCCGCCGGAACAGATTAACGGATGGCGCGAAACTCCTCCCTGGCCGGGCGGTTGTTTTGCTGCCTATCCCAAAATGAAGCCATCGGATTCCAACGAGGACACACCGGATGTCGCAGATAGTGTGGATTTTCTTCGCCATCCTGATCGTACTGGCGCTGATCGGCGCGATCGCCTACCTCGTGCGCCGCTTCGCCGGACGGGGAATCGGATCGAGCAACAGCCGGGGCCGGATGCCGCGCCTCGCCGTGATCGACGCCGCCGCCGTCGATGGCCGCCGCCGTCTGGTGCTGGTGCGCCGGGACAATGTCGAACATCTGCTGATGATCGGCGGACCGAGTGACATCGTCGTCGAGCCCAACATCGTGCGCAGCACCGCGCCGCGCGATGCCGCTGCCCCGCGAACACCCGCAGGCACCGAACTGCCGCCACGGATTCCGCTGCCGGATACCACTTGGCCGGAGCCCGCCGGCGACCACGCCGAATCTTTCGATTTTCCCGAGCCGGTCGTGCCGCCTCCTCCGCCCCGTCCTGCCCCGCGCCCGTCTCTCAGCGACGATCCGCGCCGCGCTCCGTCACTCGCACCCGAGCGTCCTCGCGACGAGGGTCTTGCGGGACATGCGCCGGAACCAGCCTTGCGCGCTGAGCCAACCTTACGGGCCGATCCGGCATTGCGCCCGGAGCGTCCTTCGCGCCCGCTGCCGCGCAGCGAGCGGCTGGAGCCTTCGCTGTCGCGCGCGACACCCCGCCTCGACACGACACGTCTCGATACCGCACGCCCGGCACCCCGCGCGCCTGAGCCGCATGCGCCCGAACCTGTTTCCGCCGCCGACCAGAACCTCGCCGAAATGGCGCAGCGTCTTGAAGCCGCGCTTCGCCGTCCCGGCCCGCGCGCAGAGACGAGCGAACCCCGCGCCGTCAGCGTGAGTTCGTCGGAACGGATCGGCGCACCTCCGGTCGCGCCGGAAGCCCCCGCACCGCGCCCTGCCTCAGCCGACGCCGCTGAAGACGCCGCCCCGGCCCGCCCCGCCTACGAAAACCTCGAAGACGAAATGGCAAGCCTGCTCGGCCGTCCGAAGAACCCCACGTGAGGCCGGCGAAACTTCCGCGTAGAGTTCTCTTTTTTTCCGTCCTGATCGCCGCAACGCTGGCCACGCCTGCCTTCGCGCAGGACATCAGCATCAATTTCGGCCAGGGCAACGGCGGCGTCACCGAACGCGCGATCCAGTTGATCGCGCTCCTGACGGTGCTCTCCATCGCACCGTCGATCCTGGTGATGATGACCTCGTTCACCCGGATCGTGGTGGTGCTCTCTCTGCTGCGCACCGCGATGGGCACCGCGACCGCGCCGCCGAATTCGGTGATGATCGCGCTCGCGCTGTTTCTCACCGGCTTCGTGATGGGGCCGGTGCTGCAGAAATCCTACGACGACGGCGTCAAGCCGGTGATCGCCAACCAATTGAGCGTCGAGGAAGGATTGCAACGCGCCGTCGCGCCGCTGCGCGGCTTCATGCAGAAGAACGTCCGCGAAAAGGACCTCAAATTGTTCATGGATCTGTCCGGCGAGCCGCCTCCGGCGACGCCTGAGGACATGTCGCTGCGCATCCTCGTCCCCGCCTTCATGATCTCCGAGCTCAAGCGCGCGTTCGAGATCGGCTTCCTGCTGTTTCTGCCGTTCCTCATCATCGACCTTGTGGTGTCGTCGGTGCTGATGTCGATGGGCATGATGATGCTGCCGCCGGTGGTGGTGTCGCTACCCTTCAAGCTGATCTTCTTCGTGCTGGTGGACGGTTGGTCGCTGGTCGCTGGCAGCCTGGTACAAAGCTACGGTGGCGGCTGAGGCGCCGTTTTCACATCAGTGCACGACTCTGACCTGATCCCTACTTGGAATTTTCGGCACTTGGAATTTTCGGCAACGAGCCCGTGATTTCCGCATCGTTCGGTACATGCGGAATCTTCGTGTGCGCCATTGCATCGGGGAAGCGCTTGCGCATCTCGCGCAGGAAGCCGTCCAGCGTATCGACCGTCGCCGCCATTTTCGCGATGCGTTCCAGTGCCGCCAGATCAGCCGAGCCCGGCTTCGACGCGATGTCGAAGGCGCTCCGGTCGGCCTCCGCCGTCATCTTCGGCCCGTACTTCTCGCGCCAGCGCGACAGGCCGAGCGCATCATTGGCCAGCGCGTAACCGATCGCGGCGCGGATGACGTCGCTCTTCTCGGTGTCGGTCAGCGGCTGGAAATCGCGCCAGCGCTGGCCGTACAGAACCTCGATCTGCTCGGCCGATTCCCGCCACCGCCGCGCGGCCCAATAGATATCGGAGCGCAGCCGGATCGCCTCACGGCCCTGCACGTTCGCGATCAATTCAAGCGCGAGATCGTAACGCCCGACATCACTCTGCGCGCGACTCTCGAGCAGCAGGCGCTGCTGGCGCACTTCGCCCGAAAGATCGCCGATGCGGGTGGAACGAAGCGCCGCGATGGCGCGGGTCGGCTTGCGGTTCATCAGATAGATCATCGCGAGGCGTGCGGCGACCTGCGCGCGCGCCGCGCCCTCGAGACGATGGTCGATCTGATATTGCAGAAGCTCGCTCCCCTGATCGAGCAGATCGACGGCCACGAGGCGGTCCGCAAGCCTGCGGATCATTTCGTCGCCCCGGCGGCCGATCGGGGTGAGGTCGCGATACTGATAGAACAGGCCGAGCGCCTTGACCGGTTGCAGGCTGTCGCCCTTGCCGGTCAGGAACAATTGCGAGAACAGTGCCGATGCCTCATCCTGCACTTCGCGGACGGCGTCCGCGTTCGGTCGAAGCCGGGTCGCGGTCATCGCCGCAGCGAGCGCGTCGGCGTAGCGATCCTGCTCGACATAAAGACGCATCAGCATCTGCAGATTCTTGACCTCGGTCTCGTCGCCCCGCCATAGCACGGACAGCGTTTCGAGATCGGCCAGCGCCGCCTCCGGTGCGATCTTGTTGTTCCGCTGCAATAGCGCAACCTCGGCAAGAGCCGCTTCCGCCGCCGACGCCCGGTCGGATGAAGCGCGGACTTCGCGATAGACGGCCAGCGCGGCGCGGTCGTGCCCAAGCGCTTCGGCGAGACGTCCGTGCAAGAGACGCAGCCGCATCGCCTGATCCGGCAATGTGCCGATCGTCTCGAGATCGTTGCCGCGCGCGGCGGCACCGTCATAGTCGCGCACTTCCAGCGACGCCTGCATCGCCTCGATCAGAACGATACGTTGCAGATCGAGCGGCAGAGAGATGATCGCAGATTCGACGTTCTTGAACTTCTCCCGCGCGGCGGCCCATTTCCTCTGGCGCGCGGCGGCATATCCCTTCCACAGTTCCGTATCGAACGAACCTGCAATCGCCGGATCGTTGATGTCTTTCAACGCCTGCTCGATATGCCCCACCAGAAGCTCGGCGATCACCCGTGCCATCCGCACCGGCTTCATGTTCTCCTGATCCTGCTCCTGCGCCTTGGGTTTCGTCAGCGCGAGATCGAACGAGCCCTTGGCTTCCTGATAGAAGCCGCGCGCCATATAAAATCTGCCCAAAGCCAGATTGGCGGCGGAGCGCCCCTCGTCCGGCGCGATGGATGCTGCATCGATCAATTCATCGAGACGCGGAAG
>Ga0153956_1000640_pt1 | contig 36935 bp, 30 predicted proteins | sample TSFL040MetaG_FD_104704 | JGI IMG/M metagenome (GOLD analysis project Ga0153956, IMG submission 104704) | Attine ant fungus gardens microbial communities from Florida, USA - TSFL040 MetaG | ecosystem: Host-associated > Fungi > Mycelium > Unclassified | place: USA: Florida, Wekiwa Springs... | reverse complement strand
CTCGGCCTCGGCCTGCTCTTCCTGTTCTCGGTGAAGTTCGGCATCCTGCCGGGGCCGGGCCGCCTCGATGCGCGCATCACGCCGCCGCCGAGCGTGACCGGCTTCCTGACGATCGACTCGCTGATCGCGCTGGATTTCCAGGCGCTGCGCGACGCGCTCTGGCATCTGCTGCTGCCCTCCTTCGTGCTCGGCTGGACGGTGGCGGGAACGATCTCGCGTCTGGTGCGCGCCAATATGCTCGAGGTGCTGAGCCGCGAGTTCATCCTGACGGCACGGGCGAAGGGCGCCGGCGAGGTCCGCGTCGTCGTGCATCACGCGCTGCGCAATACGATGGTGCCGACGCTGACCGTCATCGGCTACAGTTTCGCCTATCTGATCACCGGCTCCGTTCTGACCGAGACGATCTTCGCCTGGCCGGGAATGGGTTCCTACGCCGTCGAAGCGGCGCGCGCGCTCGACTTTCCGGCGATCATCGGCGTCACCATCGTCGGCGGCCTGGCGTTCCTGCTGACGAACCTCGTGACCGATATCGCCTATGTCGTGGCCAATCCGCGCGTCCGGCTGAACTGAGGAAAGACGTGCCATGAGCCTTGCAATCGCCGGAAGCCGCAGCCGCTTCAGCCGTCCGGGATGGCTGAGCCTGCCGCTCGCCATCGGCTTCCTCGTCATTCTCTTCTGGCTGCTCATGACGCTCTTTGCGCCTTGGGTCACCATTTACGACGCCATGGACATGGTCGGCCGCCGCCTGCAGCCGCCGAGTTGGGAGCATTGGCTCGGAACCGATAGCCTCGGCCGCGACGTGCTGACGCGCACGCTCTTCGGCGCCTGGCATTCGCTGCCGCTCGCCATACTGGTGGTCTTTCTTGCGGTGACGATCGGCTCGCTGATCGGTGCGATTTCGGGCTTCGTCGGCGGGCTCGTCGGTGGCGCGCTGATGCGCCTCGTCGATATCACGCTCTCCTTCCCGCCGATGCTGCTTGCGATGGCGGTCGCCGCCTCCCTCGGTCCGGGCCTCGGCAACGCGGCGATTGCCATGGTGCTCGTCTGGTGGCCGGTCTATGCGCGGTTGATGCGCGCCCAGGTTCTGGAGATCAAGGAGCGCGAGCATGTGGAAGCGGCGGTCGCCGCCGGTGCGCGCCCGAGCCGCGTTCTCCTGCGCCATATCGTGCCGCTGAGCTGGATGCCGATCCTCGTCAGTGCGACGATGGACCTCGGGCAGGTGGTTCTGCTGGCCGCTTCCCTGAGCTTCATCGGCCTTGGCGCCAAGCCGCCGACGCCGGAATGGGGCTCGATGATTTCCGATGGCGCCACGCATTTCTATCAGTGGTGGATCGCCTTCGGTCCGGGTGTCGCGATCCTCACCATCGTTCTCGGCTTCAATTTCATCGGCGACGGCCTTCGCGACATATGGGACCCGAAATCGAATGACTGAGCAGGCAAAAGACGGCCCGGCGACAACGGAAGAACTGCTGTCGATCCGCGATCTGCGCGTCGGTTTCCGCAAGGCGGGCAGGACGCTGGACGCCGTGCGCGGCATCGATATCGAGGTGCGCCGCGGCGAAGTGGTCGGCATCGTCGGCGAATCCGGCTCTGGCAAGTCCGTCGGCATGCTGGCGGCGATCGGGCTGGCGGCGAGGAACGCGACCGTCAGCGGCTCGGTCCGCTTCAAGGGCGAGGAACTGATCGGCCAGCCGGCAAGGCGGATGCGCCGCATTCGCGGCGCCGAGATCGCGATGATCTTCCAGGACCCGCTCTCCTCGCTCAATCCGGTCATGACCGTCGGCAAGCAGATCGCCGAGGCGGTACTGTTGCACAATCCGCAGATGTCGAAGGCAGACGCGATGAAGCGGGCGGTCGCGCTGCTGGCGCTCGTCGCCATTCCGCAGCCGGAGCGGCGGGCGGCGCAATATCCGCACGAATTCTCCGGCGGCATGCGCCAGCGTGCGATGATCGCCATGGCCGTCGCCAACGATCCCGACCTGCTCGTCGCCGACGAGCCGACGACGGCGCTCGACGTCACGGTGCAGGCACAGATTCTCGAAGTGCTGCGGTCGCTGCGCGACCGGCTGGGCCTCGGCCTCATCCTTATCACCCACGATCTCGGCGTGCTCGCCGGCTATGCCGACCGCGTCGCTGTGGTCTATTGCGGCAAGATCGTCGAGCAGGCGACCGTCTTCGACCTCTTCGACAATCCGCACCATCCCTATACGCGTGGCCTCATGGCCTCGATCCCGATGCTGGAGGAGAGCCGAGACGTTCTGTTCTCCATTCCCGGCGCACCGCCGCCGCTCGGCAAATTCCCGGAAGGCTGCGCCTTCCATCCGCGCTGCACATACGCCACGGAGCGCTGTCGTCAGGAGGAGCCGGTCCGGCGCTCGGTGAACGGTCGCCTCGTCGCCTGCCACTTCGCCGGAGAGCTGCCTGCCTTCGAGCCGAACGGAGCGAGCGCAACCGTGAACGAATCGGAAAGCCTATGACCATGACGGCCAGCCCCGCGACATCCGCAACGCAAGCGGCCCTTTCCATCCGCAATCTCGTCAAGGAATTCCCGATTTCCGGCGGCCTGTTTTCCCGGTCGGCCGGCGCGGTCAGGGCGGTTTCGGACGTCTCCTTCGATCTGGGCAAGGGCGAGACGCTCGGCCTCGTCGGCGAATCCGGCTGCGGCAAGTCGACGCTCGGGCGCTGCGTTCTGCGCCTGATCGACTCGACCTCCGGCGAAATCTGGTTTCGCGGACAGAACCTTCAGTCGATCGGCAAGGAAGAGATGCGGCAGATGCGCCGCCACATCCAGTTCGTCTTTCAGGATCCCTTCGCCTCGCTGCATCCGCAGATGAGGATCGAGCAGAACATCGCCGAGCCGCTGCGCCTCGCAGACATGTCGAAGCAGGACAAGGCCGACCGCGTCGCGGAGCTTCTGGAAATCGTGCGGCTCAATCCCGAACATGGGAAGCGCTATCCGCACGAGCTTTCCGGTGGTCAGAGGCAGCGCGTGGTGATTGCCCGCGCGCTCGCGCTCAATCCGGAAGTCGTCGTGCTCGACGAGCCGGTGTCGGCGCTCGACGTCTCGGTTCAGGCCGGCGTCCTCAATCTCCTCAAGGAGCTGCAGAACAAGCTCGGCACCTCCTACATCTTCATCGCCCACAATCTCTCGGTGGTCCGGCATATCTCCCACCACGTCGCTGTGATGTATCTCGGCCGCATCGTCGAGATGGCGCCGGCGGCGAAGCTCTATGCCAACGCCTTGCATCCCTACACGCAGGCCCTGCTGTCGGCGGCACCGCTTTCCAACCCGGAAGCCGAGCGCCGGCGCGAGCGCATCGTTCTGACCGGCGACGTGCCGAGCCCGATCAATCCGCCGTCCGGCTGTCATTTCCGCACCCGCTGCTTCAAGGCGCAGCCGCTCTGCGCTTCGGTCGCGCCGAAGCTCGAAGCCCGCGAAGACGGGCACCAGGTCGCCTGTCATTTTCCCGGCGCGCTTTCCGCCGCGGGAACGTGAACGGCCGACAGAAAGACCGCACCTGATAGGGGAGTGATCGACGTGACGCATTCGACATCTGAGAGTGGGGGCTCTCGGCCGCTGCCGCTTGCGGGGCTGAAGGTTCTGGATCTTTCGCGCGTGCTGGCCGGGCCCTGGGCGACGATGAGCCTTGCAGACCTCGGAGCCGACGTCTGGAAGATCGAGAATATCGACGGCGGCGACGACACGCGCGCCTGGTCGGTGCCGAACTACAAGGGCGTGAGCACCTATTTCCTCTGCGCCAACCGGGGCAAGAAGAGCATCGCGCTGGATATCAAATCGGCCGAGGGCCTCGCGATCGTCCATGCGCTTGCGGAAAAGGCGGATATCGTCGTCGAGAATTTCCGTTCGGGCACGGCCGACCGGCTGGGCGTCGGCTTCGAGGCGCTGCGGGCGATCAACCCCCGTCTCATCTATTGCTCGATTTCCGGTTACGGCTCGGACGGGCCAGATGCGGAGCGGCCCGGCTACGATTTCGTCATGCAGGCCGAAAGCGGTCTGATGGCAATCACCGGCGATCACAATGGCGAACCGATGCGCATGGGGGTCGCGATCACCGACGTCGCCTGCGGCATGATCGCAACGCAATCGATCCTGGCGGCACTCTACGAACGGCAGCGCACCGGCGAGGGGCAGCATATCGACATCGCCCTGTTCGACTGCGCGCTCAACCTCTTGGTCAATGTCGGCAGCGGCTACCTGAACACCGGCAACGCGCCGCAGCGCTACGGCAACGCGCACCCGACCGTCGTGCCCTACCAGATATTCGAGACCGCGGATGGAAACTTCGCGCTTGCGGTCGGCAATGACCGGCAGTTCGTGGCCCTTTGCGAAAAAGTGGTCGACCGCCCGCTTCTCGCCAGAGACGAACGGTTCGTAACGGCGAGGGCGCGCGCCAACAACCGCGAGGCGCTGATCCCGCAACTGGCCGAGGTCTTCAGGACGAACACGCGCGACCACTGGATGGACGCCTGCGCGGCGGCAAGCGTGCCGGCCGGCGTCGTCCGGACCGTTCCCGAGGTTTTCGAAAGCCGGAATGTCAGCGAGCGCGGCGTCGTGCAGACGCTGGCGCATCCCCATCTCGACGAGGTCTCGCTGATCCGGCCGGCGCACGGCATGGCCGCGCAGCGCGAGGCGGATTACGCCGCTCCGCCGATGCTCGGACAGGACACGGCCGATATCCTGCGCGACGTCCTCGACTATGACGCCGCGCGCATCACCGACCTCAATGCCCGCGGCGCGATTTCGATTTTTCCGGCGCAGGCCGTTGTGGCCTGAACGAAGGGAGCCTTTCATGTATCCGGACGTAGAGCTTCATATCGACGGCAAATGGCAGCCGGCCTGCAGCGGCCGGACGATGCCGGTCGTCAATCCCGCGACGGAAGCGGTGCTCGGTGCGCTGGCACATGCTGGCATCGCGGACCTTGACGCCGCCCTTGCCGCCGCTGAGCGAGGCTTCTGCACATGGCGGGAGGTCTCGGTTTTCGAACGGTCGAAACTCATGCGCCGCGCGGCGGTCCTGCTCAGGGAGCGCAGCGAGGAAATCGCAACGCTGATGACGCTGGAGCAGGGCAAGCCGATTGCCGAAGCGCGCGGCGAGACGAATGCCGCTGCCGATATCATCGACTGGTTCGCGGAAGAAGCCCGCCGCGCCTATGGCCGCGTCATTCCGTCCCGCGCTTCCGGCGTGTCGCAGATGCTGGTGAAGGAGCCGGTCGGTCCCGTCGCCGCCTTCACGCCGTGGAATTTCCCGCTGAACCAGGCCGTTCGCAAGATTTCCGCGGCACTGGCGGCGGGCTGCTCGGTGATCCTCAAGGGACCGGAGGAGACACCGGCATCGCCCGCCGCACTCGTCCGCGCCTTCGTGGATGCCGGCCTGCCGGACGGCGTTCTCAACCTCGTTTATGGCGATCCGGCGGAAATTTCCGGCTATCTCATTCCGCATCCGGTCATCCGCAAAATATCGTTCACCGGCTCGACGGCGGTGGGCAAGCAGCTTGCCGCCCTTGCCGGGCTGCATATGAAGCGCGTGACGATGGAGCTTGGCGGCCACGCGCCGGTCATCGTGCTTGCCGATGCCGACATGGATCGGGCGGTGCAATCCATGGCCGCCGCCAAATTCAGGAACGCCGGCCAGATCTGCGTGGCGCCGACGCGCTTTCTCATCGAGGAGCCGGTCTATGACCGTTTTGTCGAGGCATTCGCGTCCGTGGCGCGCGGGCTGAAGGTGGGGGACGGGATGGCGGAGGGCGTGACGATGGGCGCGCTTGCCAATCCGCGCCGGCTGCAGGCGATGGGTGATCTGGTGCAGGACGCGGTCGCCAAGGGCGCGGAGCTGGTGACCGGCGGACGGCGGATCGGCAATATCGGCAATTTCTTCGAGCCGACCGTGCTGTCGCGCGTGCCCGGCGATGCCGAGGCGATGAATGCCGAGCCGTTCGGCCCGATGGCGCTGATGGTGCCGGTCGGCGGCATCGACGAGGCCGTGGCGGAGGCGAACCGCCTGCCTTACGGCCTTGCGGCCTACGGCTTCACCCGCTCGGCGGCGATGGCCGCGAAAATGTCTTCGGACATCGCCAGCGGCATGGTTTCGATCAATCACTACGGCCTTGCCCTGCCGGAAGTGCCCTTCGGCGGGATCAATGATTCCGGCTTCGGCACGGAGGGTGGCGCGGACGCGCTGCAGGCCTATCTCAACGACAAGTTCGTCACGCATCTGGCGAGTTAAGGCCACCGCGAGGGAGATTCCATGGCGATAGGACTGGGCATCATCGCCGACGATTATACCGGCGGCCTCATGATCGCGACCTATATGGAGCAGGCGGGGATCGCCTGCGCCTATATCGTCGATCCGTCGGCGCTTGCCGATCTCGGCGATCGCGAGGTGGTGATTTTCGCCACGCGGGCGCGGTTCCTGCCGGCGAAGGAAGCGGTCGCGCTGGTGGACAGCCTGACGGATGCGCTGGCCGCCGCCGGCTGCCGGCAGATCTTCTACAAGTTCTGCGCCTCCTTCGATTCCACCGACGAAGGCAATATCGGGCCGTGCGCGGACCTGCTCGCGGCCAAATACGGCCTGCCGCAACTGCTGATCGGCCCCGGCTTCCCGGATTTCCGGGTGACGGTCTTTCAGGGCTACCTGTTCTACCGCGACCGGCTGGTCTCGGAATCGATCAAGCGCTACGACCCCATCACCCCCATGACCGATCCCGATCTCGTCCGCGTGCTGGAGCGCCAGACGCGGGAAAAGGTCGGGCTGCTGCGCCACGCCGTCCTTCACAAGGGCGCGGCGGCGGCGCGCGCCGATCTGGCGGCGTCGCATGAGGACGGCGCGCGCTACATCATCGGCGACTGCGTCGATAACGACGATGTCGGCGTGCTGGCCGAACTCGCCGAGGGCCGGCCGGCGCTGATGGGCGCCGACGCGCTTTGCATCGCCTTGGCCATCCGCTATCACCAGCGCGACAGTTTCGGCCTGGCGCGCACGAAGCTGGAGCCGGCGCGGCATGCCGAGGGGCCGGGTGCCGTGCTCGTCGGCAGCGTCGGCCCGATCACCATGGCGCAGCTTGCGACCTTCGAGGGCAGCCACCCGGTGCTGCGCCTCGACCTGCTCGATCCGCGCAGCGAAGAGGATGTGATCGCCGCGGCGCTCGCATGGGCAGACCCGCTCGTCGGCAAGACGCCGATGGCGGTGACGACCGCCTGCGAGACAGAGGGCGTCGAAGCGATCCAGGCGAAGCTCGGCATATTGGGGGCCGCGCGCAAGGCCGAACGGCTGCTCGCCAGTGTCGCCGCCGGGCTGAGGGACCGTGGCGTCAACCGCTTCGTTGTCGCCGGCGGGGAAACGTCCGGCGCGGTCGTTTCGGCGCTCGGGATCGAGAGCGCGCGTATCGTCCCCTCGCCGCAGCCGGGCTTCGGCTACATCATCTCCGACGGCCCGGAGCGCATGTCGTTGTTCCTCAAGCCGGGAAAAGTGGGCGCCGACGACGTGTTCCTGACGGCCCTTGCCGGCATGGAATGAAAAAAAGGGCAATGCCTGCGCATTGCCCCTTCTGTTTTCTTCTCGGCGATGTCCTCAACCGATCGCGGCGGCCGCCGCAATACCGGCTTCGGCGGCTTCCAGCGCCAGGTCGATGTCCTTCTCGGTATGTGCGGCCGAGAGGAACATATTGTGCTTCGGGTGGAAGTAGGCGCCCCTTGCTAAGGCCGCTGCGCAGAAGGCGTCGGCGCGCTTGAACTCGGCGTCGTCGTCGAACAGCACCATCGGCATCTGCGCCGGGCCGGTCTGGCGAAGCGAAATGCCGTGCTTGGCGGCGATGCGATCAAGGCCACCGCGCAGGCGTTCACCCATCGCAGCTATATGCGCGACGCCGTTTTCTCCTTTCAACGTCCTGATCGTGGCGACGGCGGCGGCCATGGAAACCGCGCCATACCAGAAGGAACCGGTGACGTAGACCTTGGTGGCCGCGTCGCGGAAACGGTCGTTGCCGGTGATGGCGGCCATCGTATAGCCGTTTGCGATCGCCTTGCTGAAGGCCGACAGGTCCGGGCGCACGCCGAGCGGCTCCCAGCTTCCGCCGAGATCGATGCGGAAGCCGGCGCGGACGTCGTCGACGATCAGGGCTGCATCCGCCGCCGTGCAGATTTCGCGGGCACGGCGTGCAAACTCGACCGTCGGTAGTTCCTGATCGCGGGCGATATCGTGCCGGAACGCCGTCACGATGATCGCGGCGAGATCGCCCTTCGCCTGTTCGGCGGCGGCTTCGAGGCTTGCGACGTCATTATAGTCGAAATGGATGAGATGGGCCCGGTCCTCTGAGGTGACGCCGGCAAGCGACGGCGTGCACCACGGAACGGCGCCGTGATAGGAGCCGCGCGCGACGAGCACCTTGCGGCGTCCCGTTCCGGCGCGCGCGATAGTGACGCAGCCGGTCGTGGCGTCGGTGCCGTTCTTCTGCAGCATGGCCCAGTCGGCATGGGCGACGGTGTCGACCAGCAGTTCGGCCAGCTCGACCAGCACTTCGCCCGGTCCGTTCATCGCGTCGCCGAGACGGCGCTGGCGCTCCACGGCTTCCTCGACGGCGGGATGATGGTGGCCGAGCACGTTCGGTCCCCAGCTGCACATGAAATCGATGTATTCGCGGCCATCGACGTCCCACAGCCGGCACCCTTCGGCGCGCTCGAAGAACTGCGGGTAGGCGGAACCCAGATATTTCGTGCCCATGTGGCCCCACATGCCGCCGGGAATGACCGATGCGGCGCGGTCGCGCAACTGCCGGTCTCTGGAATTGGAAAGGGTGTGCACTTCATTGCCTCCGTCTCAAAAATTCTTGCCGGAATGACCGTGCCGGCGGCGGCTTGCGGGGGGAGGCGTTGCCTCCCCCCGCGCTCTCGTCAGTTGCTGATCTCGGCCAGCGGCAGGTTGCAGCAAGGGCTGTAGCGGACGCCCTTGACGTTGGAGCGGTAGGTCAGGAACAGGTTCGGGCTGATCAGCGGCAGGATGACCCGGTCCTTGATCATTTCCTCGCCGGCCTGATGCCAGGCCTTGTCCACGTCGTCGCCGGTTGCCGCAAGCGCCTGCTTGTAGAAATCGCTTTCCTTCGGGTTGATGACCGAGGGATCGTTCTTGGCGCCGGCGCGCTTGGCCCAGGGGCTGTCCGGCGTCATCGCGAAGTAGTCGAGATACTGGCCGGTGCCATAGTAGTCCGGCGCGTAGAAGACGGCGGTCAGCGGAATGCCGTCGCCGCTGACGCGCTCGCGCCAGGTTGCGAACGGAATGGGCTCCAGGTTGATCGAAACGCCGATCTTGGAAAGATCCTGCTGCACCTTCTGCATCAGCATCGACAGATCGACGCCATAGACGTTCAGCGCCGGAAAAGCGGCGTCGAGCGTCAGGCCGGAAGCACCGGCCTTCTCAAGCATGTCCTTCGCCTTGGCCGCGTCATAAGGCTGCTCGGCAAAGCCGGAGCCGCCGGGAAAGCCGAGCGGGATCGGCGCGCTGATGAGTTGGCCTTCGCCGCCGAGCGTGAAGTCGAGGATCGCCTTGCGGTCGATGCCGAGCGAAATGGCTTCGCGGATTTCAGGCTTGAGCGGTATCTTGTTGGCCTTGGCGCCGGGGCTCAGCGCCAGATAGATGAAGTTGTAGGACGGCACCGTCTCGACCTTCACGTCCGGGGAGCTGAAGGTCTTTGCGGTATCCGGATCGATCTGCATGGCGATGTCGGCCGTTCCGCTCTCCAGCATCTGCGCTTGCGAGACGGCGTCCTTGACCTGGCGCATGACGACGGCGCCGACGGCAGGGGCCGTGCGCCAGTACTTGTCGTTGCGCTTCAGGCGCAGCTCGGCATTCGGCTCGTAGCTTTCGAGAACGAAGGGGCCGCTGCCGGCCGAATGCTGCAGGAACCAGCCTTCGGCGTTGTCGGTCGTCGAGGCATCTTCGCCCGCCTTGGCGCCGGCTTCGCTTGCGACGTCGCTGTTGACGATGCCCATATAGGGGGCGGCGACGATGTTCAGGAATTCGGAGCTTGGCGCCTTCAGCTTGACGACGACGGTGGTGGCATCCGGGGCATCGACGCCGGCGACGTTGTCGACGAGGAAGGAGGGGCTGCCCTTGAGGTTCTTCAGCCGCTCCCAGGACCACTTGACGTCCTTGGCCTCGACTGCCGAGCCGTCGGAGAACTTGGCGTCGGGATTGAGCTTGAAGGTGACTTGCGTCTTGTCGTCGCTGAGCTGCCAGTTGCTGGCGAGAAGGGGAACCAGCTTGTTCTCCTTGTCGAGCGTGATCAGCGTCTCGTAGGCGTTGGAATCGTAGATCTGGCACGTATCGCAGAAGGAGCGGTGCGGATCGAGCGAGTTCAGGTCCATGTTGCGGGCGATGACGAGCGGCTTGGAATCGTCGGCCGCGGCCATCGAGGCGAACCCGCCCATCACGCCGATCGTCAATGCAACGCCGGCGGCAAGGCGGCGGAACGTCTTTCCTGTCATTTCATGCATGTTCATCTCCCAATTTTGCCAAGGCTTCGTTTTCGGTTTCATTGGCCGAGTGTCAGGGTTTCAAGCGCAGCCTTGATCCCGGCCGGACCTCCCAAAGCCGCCCGGTTGAGCGGCGCCGATACGACGGGCGCCGAAAGGCTGCCCGTTACATGCAGGATCTCGTGGTCGAGATAATCGAACAGGCGATCCTGAATTTCCTGCGTGAGCCGGGCTCCGATGGAAAGCCCGCGCTGCGTCTGTTCCGCGATCAACACCCGGTTGGTCTTGCGCACGGAGGCCGAGATGACATCCCAGTCCCAGCCCGTGGGGTCGAGGCTTCGAAGGTCGACGATCTCGGCGTCGATCCCAAGCTCCTCGACGGCCTGTTTCGCGGCGGCGACCATGTTCGTCGCGGTCAGTACGGTGCAGGCCGTGCCGCTGCGCACGACCTTCGCCTTGCCGAGCGGTATGCAATAATCGAGGTCGCCGGCCGGAACCGGGCCTTCCGTCTGGAAAAGCTCCACATGCTCGATCACCACGACGGGATCGTTGCAGGCGAGGGCGGAATTCATCAGGCCGATGTAATCGGCCGGCGATGTCGGCGCGACGATGCGCCAGCCCGGATAGAGCGCGAAGAGCCCGGTCGGATCGCCCGAATGCTGTGAGCCGTAGCCCGTATGCGGCGAGACCCGCACGCGAACGACGATCGGCACCGGAAAGCCGCCGCCGAACATGTGGCGCACCTTGGCCACCCCGTTGAACAACTGGTCGGCGGCCACCAGACAGAAATCCCCGAACATGATCTCCACGATCGGGCGCAGGCCGCAAAGGGCGGCACCAAGCGCTACGCCGACGAAGCCGTTCTCGGCGATCGGCATGGCGAGCACCCGTTCCGGCCAGCGCTCCAGCGCGCCCTTCGTCGCCCCCGAAACGCCGCCGCGCAGGCGATGCACGTCCTCGCCCATGATGACGATGCGCGGATCGCGCTCCATGGCGCGGGCGATGACATCGGAGGCGGCCGTTATGTATTTCACGGTTTTCCGCTCGGCCTCGGGCACGTCCTCGATCTCGCGGAAGCGGGCATTCGCCATTTCCGCCAGATCGCCGCGGATATTGTCGTCGACCTCGGAGGCGGCGGGCCAGAGCCGGTCGGGAATGCGCCGGCCGTTGCCGTTCGGGACGGGCTCGGTCAGGGCATCGACGGCGCGGTCGAGTGCCGTGCCGATCGTCTCTTCCATCGCCTGCAGGTCGGCGGCATCGAGAAGGCCGCGCTGCTGCAGCCGGGTAGCGGAAAGAAGGAGCGGGTCGCGCTTGCGCCAAGCCTCTTCCTCTTCCCTGCTGCGATAGCCGAACTCGCTGCCCGGCCGCGGGCCGCTTTGATGCAGGAAGCGATAACAGAGCGCCTCGACGATGACGGGGCCGCCGTCGCTTTCGATGAGCCGCCGCGCTTCCGCCATCGCCTCATGCACGGCAAGCACGTCCATGCCGTCGCATTCGATGCCGGTAAAGCCGAGCATCGGGCCGCGGGAGGCGAGGCGCGTTTCGCGCGTCTGCTCCGAAACGTGGGTGGAGACGGCGTAGGAATTGTTCTCGGCGAAGAAGATGACCGGCAGGCTGTAGAGGGCTGCGATGTTCATCGCCTCATAGGCGGGGCCGGCCATCGCCGTGCCGTCGCCGAAGAAGGCGACCGCAATGTTGCCGGTGCCTTTCAGCTTTTCCGCAAGCGCGTAGCCCGCGGCATGGGGCAGGTTGCCGCCGATGATCGCGCTGGTGCCGGTCACGCCGGCGCCGGCATGACGCATATGCATGGAGCCGCCGCGCCCGCCGCAGAAGCCGGTATTCAGCCCCATGATTTCCGCCATGAAACCGCGAAGCATGTCGTCCATGCCCTCGGTGAAACCCATGCGGACGGGATCGAAATCGCGCGGCATGGCGGCGTTCATCAGCTTCGAAAGCACTTGATGGTGGGCGCGGTGCGTGCCGTTGATCTTGTCGCCGCTGGAAAGGACCGACATCGCGCCGACTGCGGTCGCCTCCTGGCCGATGCTGGCATGCGCCGGACCGTGGACGAGCCCGGCATTGGCCAGATCAAGGATGCGCTCTTCGAACCGCCGGATCAGCAGCATCTGGTGATGCCAGGCGACCAGCTTCTCGCCATCCGCCGCCTGCCAGTCGGACGTGTCGACCTGGAGCCTGAACCAGGGAGCCTGCGGTTGGAGGGGGGGTCGATGCGGCATCTGCGAATTCCGGTTCAGGATGAGCGGGCGGCTTGGAGGTCGCGATCAGCTATCCGGTGAGCGTCAGGCCGGGCGCTGCTCGCCGTGCCGGGCTGCCGGCGATGCCGATCGGAAGTTCCGCCCGAAACCTCATCGCTATCCGCCCTCATCCCGCGTTTCTCAGAATTGGAATTAAATTTCATTTTCCTCTTGAAGCGGACATTAAACCGTGAGAAGCACATTGCGCAACCAAAATCTGCGAATGCCGCAAAAGTCGTTTGGCGGGGGAAAGACGAATGATTCGCGACCGGTCCGTCATGGAAGGTTTCCTCGATACGATCCGCCGTTTCGTGTCCGAAAAGCTGGTTCCGATCGAGGCGAAAGTCGAGGAAGACGACGCTATTCCGGCTGACATCATCGCCGAAATGCGCGCGCTTGGCCTCTTCGGCCTTTCCATCCCCGAGGCTTATGGCGGCATCGGCCTGACGATCGAGGAGGAGGTCAACGTCGCCTTCGAACTCGGCCGCACCTCTCCCGCGTTCCGCTCGGTGATCGGCACCAACAACGGCATCGGCTCGCAGGGCATCATCGCCGACGGCACGGACGAGCAAAAGGCCTATTGGCTGCCGAAGCTTGCCGCCGGCGAGGCGATCGGCTCCTTTGCACTGACCGAGCCGGATACCGGCTCCGATGCCGGTTCCGTCAGGACGACGGCACGGCGCGACGGCGACTGTTACATTCTCAACGGTACGAAGCGCTTCATCACCAACGCGCCATCCGCCGACGTCTTCACTGTCATGGCGCGCACCGGCGGTCCCGGTCCTTCCGGCATCACCGCGTTTCTCGTGCCGGGGAATAGCCCCGGCCTCGAACTCGGAAAGCCGGATAGGAAGATGGGCCAGCGCGGCACCCGCACCTGCGACGTCTATTTCCGCGATTGCCGGGTTCCGGCGGCAAACGTCATCGGTGCCAAGGAAGGGCAGGGCTTCAAGACCGCGATGAAGGTGCTGGATCGCGGCCGGCTGCACATCTCCGCCATCTGCGTCGGCATCGCCGAACGCCTTCGAGACGACGCCGTCGGTTACGCAAAGGATAGGGTGCAGTTCGGCAAGCCGATCGGCGAGCATCAGCTCATCCAGGCGATGCTGGCCGACTCGGCCACCGAAGCCTATGCCGCACGCTCGATGGTTCTCGATGCGGCGCGCCGGTTCGACGAGGGCGCCGACGTCGTGCGCGAGGTGGCGAGCTGCAAGCTCTTCGCATCCGAAATGGTCGGCCGCGTTGCCGACCGGGCGGTGCAGATCCATGGCGGCGCCGGCTATATGGCGGAGTATTCCGTCGAGCGCTTTTACCGGGATGTCCGTCTGTTCCGCATCTATGAGGGAACGTCGGAGATCCAGAGACTGATCATTGCGCGCCGGCTGCTCGCAAGGGCCTGACCACGGTGTCGAAGGAGGAATGGCATGCAGGACGAAACGGCAATCCGCACGAAGATGCTGGCGCTGGTCAAGCGCTTAGAGGAGCTGAACCTCAATATCGCCAGCACCGGCAACATCAGCTGCCGCCTCGGCGACCGCGTGCTGATCACCCCGACGGGCGCGCATAGCGGCAACCTGACGCCGGACAGCCTCGTGGTGATCGACCTCGACGGAAATGTGCTGAGCGGCGGCATCCCTTCGAGCGAATGGGAGCTGCATACGGCGGTGCTGAGCAATTATCCGAACGCTGAAGCGGTCATCCACACACATGCGGATTCCTGCGTCGTTCTCTCCTGCCTGCGCGAAAGCATTCCGGCCTTCCACTACATGATCGCCGGCTTCGGCGGCAACGACGTGCGCTGCGCCACCTACCAGCCTTTCGGCTCGACAGCGCTTTCGGCATCGGTCGTCGAGGCGCTGAAAGACCGCAGCGGCTGCCTCCTCGCCAATCACGGCATGGTCGTCCACGGCAAGTCGCTCGACCACGCGCTGACGAGCTGCATCAAGCTCGAAACGCTGGCGCGGCAATATATGCTCGCCAAGCAGACGGGAACGCCCGTTATTCTCACCGAGGCGGAGATGGCCGAGGTGCGCAAGCGCTACGGCTACTACGGCACCAGCGCCATGCCGCGCGATTAAAGGATGCCGCCGTCACCGCTTCGACCCGCGCGGCTCGTCCGTCACGGAGCCGATTCGGCTGAGGATCGGCATCATCAGGGCGAAGAGTTCGGCTTGCGAGGAGATGGCGCATTTGGCGTAGAGCTGCTTGCGGAAGACCTTGACCGTCTGCGGGCTGACGCCGAGGCGCAGGCCGATCGAGGGGGAGGAGTGGCCTTGCAGGATCAGGAGCGCCACGTCCGCCTGGCGCGGGCTGAGCCTGACGTCGCGGTGGATGTGCATCGCCTCGATCAGCCGCTCGGCGATCGAGCGCGATTGCGTCGTCGCCGTGCCGGGGGCGCCTGCCGCGCCCGCATGCGCCCGCAGGAGCGACATGATGACCGGCTCGTGGAGGCGAAGCAGGTCTTCCGCCTTCTGCGAAAAGACCTGTCCCGAAGAGCCGTCCTTGCCCATGGAGATCGTCAGCGTCGTGTCGTCGCCGATCGGCAGCACGACGGAAATCTCGTCGGTGATGCCGATGCGACCGTAATACCACTTGTAATAGCGGCTTCGCCGGAACTGGTCGGGCGCGACGTCGAGCAGGCGGTAGAGGCCGGCCTTTCCGCGCCGCAGATGGAAGTGGTAGATCGGATCGAGCAGATAGGCGGCGGGCAGGTACTGATCGGCGATGTAGCGGAAGACGTCCGGCCCGTAGATCCGCTTGTAGAGCACGTCGGGGATGCTGGTGCCGGCAAAGGCGATCACGATGACGTTGTCGTAGTCCAGGCAATGACGGAGATATTGCGTCATCGAAGCGTAGAAATCGCCGCTCCCGACCGCATCGATCGCCTGCCCCAGGGCGGCAAAAACAGCATCCGTCACCGATCATACCCCACTGGGGGTATATACCCCTCTCCAGCAATAACATTAGGGTAAAGAAAAAGAAACAGGGGTATGAACGTTGCGAAGCTTCCCGTCCTCCAGAGCGGCGTCGACCGCGGTGAAGCCATCGCCGGAACGAGCGGTGCGCTGACATGCAACGTCCTGTCGACCACTCCGCCATGAAGGTCGTGGGGTATGCCCATCCCTGGCATGGAGCGGCCGGCGACACCGTCGGGCTGCATCTCTCCTCCTCCGTGGACGTCACGGAAACCCGCATCGTTCGCCTGGATACGCCCGAGGCGGAAATCCTGAGTTGGCCGGTGGAGCAGACCGGTGCAACTCCTGCATGGCGGCACTTCGATCACGGCTCGTTTCTCGAAATTGCCGCGGCAGAGCTTGCGAAGGCCGGCCGCATCGAAGGCCTGTCCTTCGAACTGTACCTGACGCGCAATGCCGGCGACCGGGTAATCGTGGATGTGGATGGGCTCAGCCTGCGCCTGCGGGATGGATGCCTCGGTGTCTTCCGTGACGGAGAGCAACTGGCGGATTGGGAGGCGATCCCATCTGCCCGCTGGCTGCAGGTCGAAATCCGGGCGCAGGACGAAGGCCTGTCGCTCGATGTCCGCTCGTCCGACGTGCTGGCGCCGTTTCATCTCTCGCGGCGCTATCCGGTCTCCTGGCGCCCGTCGGTCAAGGGCTTGCGCCTCGGCTCCAATCTGGCGGCGGACCTGCCGTGCCTGAATGCAAGGTTTTCCTCGGTCGCGCTTCTCACCGATGGCGGGCGGGTCGGCTGGCAATTTCCCACGCTCCTGCCGTCCGGCCCGATCGTATCCGCTGACGGGCGCGGGCTGTTGCTCGACGTGATCGGACAGCCGACCTTCTGCGTGACCTCGCCGCGCTGGGACGGGACCACCTTCGACCCGCGCCTTGCACCCGCGCACTATGACGCGGTGCATTGCCACGACGACGACATGGCGGCGCTCGATTGGCCGTCGTCCTGCAATCTGCGCATTCCCGAGGATGCCGAGGCCGGCGTCTATGCCTTCGAGGTCCGCTACGACGGCGGCATGGAGCGCATCGTCTTTTTCGTCGTCAGCGCCAAGGCCAAGGCGCCGCTGGTGTTCCTTGTGCCGACGGCGACCTATCTCGCCTATGCCGACGAGGCGCTGCCGCCGCATCTCTACGAATGGATGTGCGACGACCGCGGCCACCGCTTCGCGGTCGCTAACGATCTGAAATCGCTTTACGACTATCACAGCGATGTCAGCGGCGTTTCCATCTGCTCGTACCGCAAGCCCAAGGTGACGCTGCGGGACGATTATAATTATCCGCTCTGCGGCTGCCCGCACAACCTGCCGGTCGACCTGCATTTCCTCAGGTTCTGCCAGCGGAACGGCATCGCCTACGATCTCATCACCGATCACGACCTGCATGTCCGCGGCGCTACGGCGCTGGAAGGCTATCGCGCCGTCGTGACCGGCAGCCATCCCGAATATATGTCGGTGGAGATCGAGGGCGCGCTGCGCGGCTTTGCCGGAGCGGGCGGCAACCTTGCCTATCTCGGCGGCAACGGCTTTGCCGGCAAGGTCGCCTTCAAGGGCGACCTGATGGAACTGCGCCGCTCGCCGCTCGAAGCGGGCAGGACCTGGGACGGCCCGATTTCCGAGCAACACCTGTCGATCACCAACGAGCCCGGCGGCCATCTGCGGGCAAGCGGACGCGGCGAGTTCTCGCTGACGGGCGGCGCGATTTCGCTCATGGGCTTCGATGGGGCAAAGCCGTTCGAACGCACGGCCGAGAGCTACGAGCCCGCCGCCGCCTGGCTGTTCGACGGCGTTTCCGGCCCGGTCTTCGGCGAGGACGGCATCGTGCTCGGCGGTGCGGCCGGCTACGAGGTCGACGCGACGGACCCGCATCTCGGCACGTCGCCCGACACGATGGTCATCGCCCGCGCCTTCGGCTTTCCCGAAAGCTTCGTCCATGACGCGACGCGCTGGTACGAGGGCGGCGCCGAGGAGCGGCAGTCGCGCCGTTGCGCGGAAATGACCCTTCGCCATCTTCCGGCCGGCGGCATGATCTTCTCGGCCAGTTCCGTCGCCTGGTGCGGGGCGCTGCCGGCAAGCGGCATGAACGACGTCGGAACGATAACCCTGAATTTGCTGAGGCGCATCGCCTCGGGGCAATAGCAGCGAGCCGGCCGTGCGGAACGCACGGAACAGAACCAACGAACATGGGAACAAGGAACGGAAAAATGGGATATTTCAGCCGATATATGACGGGCGTCGTGGCAGCCGTAGCACTCGCCGCGGGCACGTCCTCCATTGCGCAGCCCGCCGCCGCGCAGGACCTCCCGGTCGAGCCGGGCGTGTTCAAGCTCGCCATCTCTCCGTGGCTCGGCTACGGCCTGTGGTACATCGCTCAGGAGAAGGGCTTCTTCAAAGCCAACGGGCTTGAGGGCGTCGAGCTGATCAATTTCGTCGAAGACAAGGACATGGGCGCGGCCGTGGCCGCCGGGCAGCTCGACGGCGACAACGAATCCATCCAGCAGCTTCTGGCCAAGGTTCAGGCCGGCATTCCGATCAAGGGCGTGCTGCTGCTCGACGCCAGCACCAAGGCCGACGCGATCCTCGCCAGCAAGGACATCAATTCCGTCAGCGACCTGAAGGGCAAGCAGGTGGCGTTCGAGAAAGGCTCCACCAGCGACCTCCTGCTGAACTACATCCTGCAGAAGAACGGCATGACCATCGACGACGTGAACGCGCTGCCGATGCCGGCCGCCAATGCGGGTACGGCGATCATTTCCGGCACGGTTCCGGCCGCCGTCACCTATGAGCCCTATATTTCGGCTGCCGTCGCCGCCGACAAGTCGATCAAGGTGCTCAGCGAAGCCGGCGAAGCGCCGGGCCTCATCAGCGACGTCTTCGCCGTGCCGGACGACGTCCTGAAGAAGAAGCCGGGTCAGGTCCAGGCCATGCTGAAGAGCTGGGATCAGGCGCTGGAATATTATCGCGCCCACACGGAAGAGGGCCGGGCGATTGTCGCCAAGGGCGTCGGCGCCGAGCCGGCGGACCTTGCGACCGCGTTCAACGGCGTCTCCTACTACTCGATCGCCGAAAGCCAGGCGGCCTTCAACGGCCAGTTCAAGACCGACACCTATCCGGGGATCGTGAAGGCGGCCGTCGCCGCCAAGCTGGTCGACAAGGACATTCCCTACGATCAGGCGATCGACGCCGGCGTTGCGCACGCCAAGTAAGACGCCGCGACTGCGGGCGTGCGGGTTTTGCCTGCGCGCCCGATCGCCGGGATCGCAACGTCAACCGGAATCCGACCCATGGCCCACAACGTCCATGTCGCGCTCACCTTCGATTTCGACGCCTATTCGACGTGGATCGGCAGCCATCGCGCCACCTCGCCGAGCATGTTGTCGCGCGGCGAGTTCGATCCGATCGGGGCGCGGCGCATCCTCGCCACGCTGGAGCGCGCCGCCATCCCGGCGACGTTTTTCGTGCCGGGCCATTCCGCACTTGCCTTTCCGCCCGTCGTCAGGGCCTTCCGCGATGCGGGCCATGAAATCGGCCATCACGGCTGGGTCCATGAAAACCCGGTTACGCTGACGCGCGAGGAGGAGCGCTCGGTGCTGCTCAAGGGCCTCGAAGCCCTCGACCGCGTCGCCGGCGTTCGTCCATCCGGCTACCGCTCGCCGGCATGGGACAACAGCCCGTCGACGATCGAGCTTCTGCTGGAACTGGGCTTCGAATACGAAAGCTCGATGATGGGGCACGATCACGAACCCTACTGGTGCAGGATCGGCGATGCCTGGTCGACGACCGAGGAGTTCCGCTTCGGCCGGCCGGTCGATCTGGTGGAATTGCCGGTGGCCTGGCATCTCGACGATTTCCCGCAATTCGAATTCCTGGCGACGGAGCGGGGCTATCTGCCGGGCGGCCGCGCGCCGTCCACGGCGCTGGAAATCTGGAAAGCCGAATTCGACTTCCTCTATCATCGCCTCGGTTCCGGCATCATGGTGATCACCATGCATCCGCAGATCATGGGGCGCGGCCACCGGCTGCTGATGCTGGAAGAGTTCATTAGCCACGTCCTTGCCCATGAGAATGCCGGCTTCACCACCTGCGCCGACTATGTGCGCGCATGGCGATCCGGGCGAACGCCGTCATTGCCGGCGGACGCCGGCGACAACCGTCTCGGCGGCCCATGAAGACCGCGATCGTAACCGGGGCCGCCGGCGGGATCGGTCAGGCCGTCACGAAGCGCCTCACCGCGGCCGGCGTCACGGTTCTCGCGCTCGACCGCGCCTTCGACTGCGTGACGGAGCGGCGGGCGGACAAGGGCAGGGTGCTCTCCCTGCCGTTCGACGTCGCAAGCGAGGCCGAATGGACGGAGGTCGCCAAGGCGGCTGCCGACCGCTTCGGCCATATCGATGCGCTGGTGAACAATGCGGCGATCTTCAACCCGGTGCCCTTTGCCGAGGAGAGTGCGGCCGGCTTCAGGACCGTCTCCGACGTCAACCAGCTCGGCACCTTTCTCGGCATGCGCGCCGCGGCATCGCTGATGCCGGAGGCAGGCGGCGCCATCGTCAACATCTGCTCGACCGGCGGCTTGCGCGGCTTTGCCGGGGCGTTCGCCTATTCCGCTTCCAAATGGGCGATCCGGGGAATGACCAAGGTCGCCGCGCGCGAACTCGCCGGCCGGCGGATAAGGGTCAACGCCGTGCATCCCGGTCTGGTCGATACCGATATGCTGTCGATGAACAGCCCGGAAAACCTCGAAAAGATGGCGCAGGCGGTGCCGATGCAGCGGCTGGCGACGCCCGATGAGGTCGCGCATGTGGTGATGTTCCTGCTGATGCCGGGCAGCGAATACGTCACCGGTTCGGAATTTACGGTCGATGGAGGGCAGACGATATGACGGAGCAGCGCTTTCAGGGGAAGACGGCAGTGGTGACGGGCGCCGGCAACGGCATCGGCTTTGCGACCGCGCAGCGGTTGCAGCGCGAGGGCGCGCGCGTCCTCTCCGTCGATTCGAACGCGGCCTATCTCGCCAACGTCGCCGAGCCGAAGCTTGAACTGGACCTTGCGGCGGATCATGCGCCGGCCACCGTCGCCGTCCTCGCGCAGGAGCTGTTCGGCACCGTCGATTTCCTCGTCAACAATGCCGGCGTCGCCGGCCCGCAGCCGCTTTCCGGCAGCGACGATGAGCTGATCGATCACGTCATGGGCGTCAACATCCGCGCCGTGATGCGGCTGACGCGGGACGTGCTGCCGCTGGTCGCCCGGCCCGGCGGCGCGATCGTCAACGTCTGCTCGGTCTTCGGCGAGGTCGGCTTTCCGAAGACGGCGGCCTATGCGGCCTCGAAGGGGGCGCTGGCGCAACTGACCCGGCAGATGGCGGCCGACCTGTCGGACGAGGGCATCCGCGTCAACGGCGTCGCCCCCGGCGTCATCAACACGCCGATCGTCGCCGAGCGCATCGCCTCGGACGCCTGGTACCGCCGCGCCATGATCGAGACCACGCCCATCCGCCGCCTCGGCACGCCCGAGGACGTGGCGGCCGGTATCCTCTTCCTGTGCAGCCCGGATGCGGACTTCATCACCGGGCACATTCTGAATATCGACGGCGGCTGGCTTGCCGCGCGCGTGTCACCATGAAGGTCCAGCCGATGACGACCGTCTCCTTCCACGATCTGGCGGCGATGTCCGCCGCCGAGCGGCAAGGCCTGCTCGACCGCACCGAAGCCGATCTCTCCGCCTATATGGACAAGGCGCAGGCGATTGCCGACGCGGTTCGCGAAAAGGGCGATGCCGCGCTCGTCGATTTTGCCGCCCGCTTCGACGGCGTCGTCCTGCAGGAGCGCGACCTCAAGGTTTCCGAAGCCTCGATCATGGCCGCCGAGAGCGAACTCGATCCGGAAATCGCCGCTGCGATCCGGCTCGCCGTCGAGCAGGTGAAGCGCTTCCATCACGAGCAGATGCCGGAGCGGATGTGGCTCAGCGAAGCGACCGAGGGAGCGCTGGTAGGCGACCGCTGGACGCCGGTCGCAAGCGTCGCCTGCTACGTGCCCCGCGGCAAGGGCTCGTTTCCCTCGAGCGCCATCATGACCGCGGTGCCCGCGATCGTCGCCGGGGCGGAGCGCGTCGTCATCGTCACGCCGCCCGGCCAGGACGGAACGGCGGATGCGGCCACCCGCTTCGTCGCCTCCCTGATCGGCATCCGCGAAATCTACCTCTGCGGCGGCACGCAGGCGGTCGCCGCCGTGGCCTATGGAACCGCGACGATCCCGCGATGCGCCAAATTCGTCGGCCCCGGCAGCTCGTGGGTCAGCGCCGGCCGGCGCCTGCTGTCGAATCTCATCGATCCGGGAAGCCCGGCCGGCCCGAGCGAACTGCTCGTCTATGCCGACAACTCCGTTCCGGCGGAACTGGCAGCGCTGGAACTGCTGGTGGAATCCGAGCATGGGCCGGATTCCTCGGCATTCGTCGTGACGGCAGACCGCGCGGTGGCCGAGGCGGTCGCCGCGGCCGTGACCGCGCTCTGGCCCTCGCTCGGCGATTATCGCGAAGCCTTTTCGCGCAGCGTCCTGACCGGCCGGAAGGGCGGCATCGTGCTTGCGCCCTCCGTCGACGCCGCCTTCGAATTCATCAACGACTATGCGGCTGAGCACCTGTCGGTGCTGTCGTCCTCGGCCTTCGAGTTCCTGCCGCGCATCCGCAATGCCGGCGAAATCCTTCTCGGGCCGCATTCGGCCATACCGATCGCCAATTTCGTGCTCGGACCGAGCCACGTCCTGCCGACCGGCGGCCGCGCCGGCACGGCCTCGCCGCTTTCGGTATTCGACTTCATGAAGCGCTCGTCGATTGCCTATGTCTCGCGCGAGGCGTACGACCGGCTTGCACCGGCCGCCCGCGCCTTCGCGCGCTATGAAGGATTCGTCGCCCATGAAAATTCCGTTTCGGCCATACGCGACCGCATCCTTGCGGGCGCTTCCCCTCTGCTTCCCGTGTGATCGAGGCACGTTATGACGGTTCAATCCAATGCCGGCCCGAAGGCGGGCGCACGCCGGAAAAACGGCAAGTCGCTGTTCGGCATGAGTGCCGAGCTGTCGCGCTCGACCTACCTCACGATTTCGATCGGGTCTTTCGTGCTGCTGTTCGTCGCCTGGTTCGCGCTGACCGGCACCGGCCTCGTAAAGCCCATCTTCCTGCCGTCGCCGGGCGCCGTGGTCTCGCGCCTCTGGCTGCTTGCCCAGAACGGCACGCTGGCGAGCGATGTCGGCAACAGCGTCTACCGCATCATGATCGGCTTCCTGATCGCCTCCGTCATGGCGCTGGCGACCGCGATCCTGATCGGCGCCTACCGGTTCTGGGAGGCGGCGATCGAGCCCTTCCTCGATTTCGTGCGCTATATGCCCGTCGTCGCCTTCGTTCCGCTGACCATCCTGTGGAGCGGCACGAGCGACGCGCAGAAATTCCTCATCATCTGGATCGGCACCTATTTCCAGCAGGCGCTGATGTTCAAGGACAACATCAAGCGCGTTCCCGCCGATTTCATCGGCTTCGGCCGGACGCTCGGTATGTCGGATTTCCGGGTGCTGCTGCGCATCGTCGTGCCCTCGGCCATGCCGCAGATCTGGGATACTCTGCGGATCTCGCTCGGCTGGGCCTGGACCTGGGTGACGCTGGCCGAACTGGTCGCCGCCAATTCCGGCCTCGGCTTCCGCATCACGGTTGCCCAGCGCTACCTCCAGACCGACATGGCGATCGGCTACATTCTGGTGCTCGGCGTGCTCGGTCTGGCGACCGACCAGATCATGCGCTTCCTCGGCCGGGGATTCTTCAAATACGAAGGCAAGCTTTGACAATGCAGCCAAAACTCACGATTTCGCATCTCCACAAGACCTTCGTGACCGGGCGCTCGACCGTCAAGGCGCTCTCCGACATCAATATCGAGGTGGCCGACAACGAGTTCGTCTCGCTGGTGGGCGCCTCCGGCTGCGGCAAGAGCACGCTGCTGTCGATCATCGCCGGGCTTCAGGATTTCGACGAAGGCGAAGTCCTTGTCGACGGCGAGCCGATCAGCGGGCCGGGGCTCGACCGCGGCGTGGTCTTCCAGTCCTATACGCTGCTGCCCTGGCTGACCGCCAAGCAGAACGTGGAATTTGCGCTGCGCGAAGCCGGCACCGAGCCGAAGCAGATTTCCGAGATCGCGGCCCGGCACCTCGACCTCGTCAAGCTGACGCGTTTCGCCGACAGTTTCCCGAGCCAGCTTTCCGGCGGCATGAAGCAGCGCGTCGCGATCGCGAGAGCGCTCTCCTACCGCCCGAAGATGCTGCTGATGGACGAGCCGTTCGGCGCGCTGGATGCGCTCACCCGCGGCCAGATGCAGGAGCTGCTGACGCAGATCTGGCAGGAGCACCGGCTGACGGTGATCTTCGTCACCCACGATGTCGAGGAGGCCGTCTATCTTTCCGACCGCATCTTCGTCATGGGTCCCAATCCCGGCCACATCAAGCAGTGCATCGCCGTTCCCTTCGCGCGGCCGAGGCTGTCGGAAATCCAGCATGACCGTGCCGTTCTGGAGCTGCAAAGCGAGGTCCTTGCGTCGATCCGGGAAGACAGCAGAATGGAATTCTGAGGCGCGTCAGCTGTCTACGGTTGGCGCAGGGCTGCGCCAATCCCGTGGCGTGTCGATCGAACGGCGCTGAAGCGTGCGCTTCAGTTGAACATGCCGTTGATGCGGAAGATGACCTCGGTCCGGTTGCGGGCCTTCAGCTTCTTCATGATGTTTCGGATATGGACCTTCACCGTGCTCTCACGGAGATTGAGTTCATAGGCGATGATCTTGTTCGGCTTGCCCTGCGTCAGCGCGTCGATGACGTCCTCCTCGCGGGAGGTGAACATCTCGGCCCGCCGCTGGCCCTTCTGGTCTGCGACCATCAGGAGGCGGTGGAGATCGCTGATGTTTTCGGCGGAGATGAAAATCCCGCCGGCGAGCGCAAGAGAGATCGCCTGAACGCAGACGCTGAGGCCGATTGCCGATGGGATATAGCCCTTCACACCGAGTTCCAGCGCCATCAGCATCTGCCTCAGGTCGTGGTTGTCGGAAAGAACGACAACGGAAACGTCCGGATATTCGGCGATGATGCGCTTGATGTCTTCCACGATCTGCTTCTCGTGAAAGTCATGATGGCCGGTATTGATGAGAATGCCGGAAATATTTCCGGTTTCGGACTTTCTCCACATGTCCAGCGAACCGAAGGTTCTGACGTTCATGTTGAGGCCATGGGCGATCAGGCTTTGCGCGAGGCATTCCCGGTCGAGCGCGCGATCGTCTACGATGGCGAGCGTATTGGCTTCCTCGAACTCGTCTACGGTCGAGAAGACGGAAGCGTTACCAATGGCGTGAATTTGGGCCGGCCGCGACAATTGGCCAGGCCAGGATTTCTGGCTCTGCGATAGAGATGGCATTTCAGTCCCCTTTCAACTCGATCCTCGCCACCTTTAGCCCCGGCGAGTTTTACACACACGCGAATTTACGCGAACACATACTCAGGTTCTTGATTGCCTTATTGTGCTTCCATCCGATCCTTTCATTCCCCGTTTCGTTCTTGTTATTCCGGCCCATTGCCACCCGGACCGTCCGTTACCCCGCAACGGAACGATCGGCGCCGGATTCCGGCCACCTCTTCAGGCCTGTCGGTGAACACCCCTGGCCAGATGGTGTAGGATCAGAGTTATATAAAATTCGTACAACAGCAAGTAAGCATATTGGGTAATCTACCCCATATTCTTAACGCGCTGCGCCAACCGGACGAATACTGGGTTATGTATATTTACCGCCAGTATATCCCCTCGGCGTAACGGAAATTTAAGGCTGTATGACTGGCCGTTTATGTGACGACATGCGATCGTTGACTAAGTCTTATGGATAGGCATTCTCAAACTGGCGGAATGGATTTGTTTTCGAATGCTTTATGATTTCTGCGTCATCGGCGGCGGTATTCTCGGGCTTGCCACCGCCATGCGGCTGCTTGAGGAGCGTCCCGGCGCGAGCCTCGTCCTGATCGAGAAGGAAACGCAAGTCGCGCGCCACCAGACCGGCCACAACAGCGGCGTCATCCATGCCGGCGTCTACTATCCGCCGGGCAGCCTGAAGGCGACATTGTGCCGGCAGGGGGCGGAGGCGACGAAACGCTTCGCTGCCGAGAACGGCATTGCCGTCGAGGTCTGCGGCAAGCTGATCGTCGCGACCAGCGACGCCGAGGTCGAACGGATGGGCGATCTCCATCGCCGCGCCGAGGCGAACGGCCTGCCGGTCGAGCGCCTTTCGGCTTCGGAACTCCACGCGCGCGAGCCGCTGATCGCGGGCAGGGCGGCGCTTTTCGTCGCCTCCACGGGCATTGTCGACTACCGTCTGGTGAGCGCGAAGATGGCCGAAAAGATCACGGGCCTCGGCGCGGAACTTCGTCTCGGCGCGACGGTGACGGCCATCCGGGAGCGGCCGGACGCAGTCGAGGTCGATATTCCCGGCGAGCGGCTGCGCGCAAAGAGGCTTGTCGCCTGCGCCGGATTGCAGTCCGACCGGCTGGCGCGGCTCGCGGGCCTTCGGATCGAGCACGCGATCGTTCCCTTTCGCGGCGAATATTTTGCCCTCGACGCGCGCATCGAGGGAAAGCTCAATCACCTGATCTACCCGGTTCCCGATCCCGCCATGCCGTTTCTCGGCATTCACCTGACGAAGATGATCGACGGCCGCGTGACCGTCGGGCCGAACGCGGCGCTGGGCTTCTCCCGCGAAGGCTATCGTCACGGCTCGTTCGATCTGCGCGACACGGCCGCGATGATGAGTTTTCCCGGTTTCTGGAAATCGATCGCGGCCAACTGGCGGGCGGCGGCAAGCGAGCTTAGAAGCTCGATCTCGCGCGCCGCCTATCTCGCGGAATGCCGGAAATATTGCCCCTCGCTGGAATTGAGCGACCTGAAACCCTATCCCGCCGGCATCCGCGCGCAGGCGGTGCTGGCCGACGGCTCCTTCGTGCATGATTTCCTGTTCCGCTCGACGGATCGGATGCTGCATGTCTGCAATGCACCGTCGCCGGCCGCGACCTCCGCCATTCCCATCGCCGGCCTGATCGTCGACAAGCTTCTCGGCGCGGCGGTTTAGCGCAGCCGTTTGCCCTTGTCGTCGAAGACGAGGATGTTGGCGGGATCGAAGCGGGCGCTGACCGGCTGGCCGGATTTCAGGCTGCGGCCGTTGCGGGTCTGGATGGTGACGAGGTCGCCGCCGCCGTAGCGGGCAAACGCGAAGGTTTCGCCGCCCAGATGCTCCAGCATTTCGATGGTCAGTTCCAGCGAGGCGGAACCGGCCTCGTCGAAATGCTCGGGCCTGAGGCCGACCGTGACCGCATCACCGTCCACTGCCTCGCTGCCGGCAATGCCGAGCGGGATCAGCGCTTCGCCGAAATCCGGCAGCCGCACCTGCCATGCCCCGCCTGCCGCGCGCTCCAGCCTGCCCTTGAGGAAATTCATCTTCGGCGACCCGATGAAGCCGGCGACGAAGAGGTTGGCGGGATCGTCGTAGAGTTCGAGCGGCGCGCCCACCTGCTCCACGACGCCGGCGCGGAGCACGACGATCTTGTCGGCAAGCGTCATCGCCTCGACCTGATCGTGGGTCACGTAGATGATGGTGGTCGCGAGCTTCTTGTGCAGGCGGGCGATTTCGATGCGCATATGCACGCGCAGTTCCGCGTCGAGATTGGAGAGCGGTTCGTCGAAGAGGAAGACCTTCGGGTGCCGGACGATGGCGCGGCCGATTGCGACGCGCTGGCGCTGGCCGCCGGAAAGCTGCTTCGGCTTGCGGTCGAGCAGCGGCTCTAGTTCGAGAATGCGCGCCACGTCCGCGACCTGGCGGGCCACTTCGGCCTTCGAAACGCCGGCAAAGCGCAGCGCAAAGCCCATGTTCTCCCGCACCGTCATGTGCGGATAAAGCGCGTAGGACTGAAAGACCATGGCAATGCCGCGCTTCGACGGATCGACGTCGTTGACGACGGCGTCGTCGATCCTCAACTCGCCGGCGGTGATATCCTCAAGTCCCGCGATCATCCGAAGCAGGGTCGACTTGCCGCAGCCGGACGGCCCGACGAAGACGACGAATTCGCCGGACTTGATATCGAGGTCGACGCCCTTGACCACTTCGAGGGAGCCGTAGGATTTGCGGATATTGCTGAGGGTCAGTTCGCTCATCGCGTGCCGCTCTCCACCGTCATGCCGAGGTCAATTGCAGCGTCACGGGGGCGAACCGCGATGAGGAGACCTCGACGGCGATTGCGCCGGGCAGCCCCGTCGATTCCAGCCAGAAGCCGGTGGTGCCGCCCTGGAAGGGGATGGTCTGCGGGCCGATCAGCGCCGCAGGCCCGGAGACGCTGACGGTCACCACGTCGTTCAGGAAGGGGATGCGCGAGCCGGCCTGATCGAGCGCGCGCACGATCACGCGCGTCGTGTCACGGTCGGCGGCGCGAATGGTCGGGCTGTCGGCGCGGACCTCCATCTTGGCCGGCACCGGATCGGCGACCATGTGCAGCGTCGCTACCTCCTTGCCGTCGATGAAGCCGGTGAAGTAGGCGTCCTCCCACTGCATGCCCCAGACGCCGAGTTCGTCCTTGGTGAAGTGGCGGTGATCGATCACCACCGGCGGATGCGGCAGGTGCGGGAAGGTCTCGCGGTCCGGGCCGACGCGCTTGACGAGCGAGCCGTAGCGCAGCTCGATCTCGTCGCAGTTGGTCAGCACGATCAGCGGCAGCACGCCGCCGATGTTGCGCTCGCCGCGCGCCCAGAAGGTGACCGGCTTCATGATCACCTCGTCGGACGGCTCGCACTGGCTGGCATAGACGTAGGCGGCGAATTTCGGCTCGCGGAACATGTCCATGACGCCATGGTAGCAGATGCGGTCGCCGGAGCCGAAGTCCTTGTGGGTGTTGTAGTCGAACATGCACCAGCCGATGGCGCCGGAAATGTTCGGATCGCCATAGGCCGCGTTCAGCACGTCCAGATGCCGGCGCACATGCTCCGCCTGCCGCTGCTCCTGGTCGTAGATCTTGGTCGGGTACATGTGCCCGCCGAATTCTGTGATGAGATAGGGCACGACCCGGTCGAGGCCGGTGCATTCCTGCTGCTTGCGCAGCGGCGTGCGCGGGCGGTTGGTGCCCGGCAATTCCTCGTTGCCGAGGATGAAGTCGTTCATGGTGAAGACGTCTTCGAGGAATTCGCTGTCGAGGATGAAGCGGACGCCGCCGGTCTGGCGGGTGCCGTCCAGTTCGCGCGCGAGGCGATTGGTCTCGGCGTAGAAATCATGCGAATCCTTCGATTCGTTGATGCGCACGCCCCAGATGATGATCGAGGGGTGGTTCCAGTCGCGCTCGATCATGCGGCGCACGTTCCGGATGGATTCCTGCTTCCAGCCCTCGCCGCCGATGTGCTGCCAGCCGGGAATTTCCTCGAACACCAGAAGGCCGATGCGGTCGCAATGGTCGAGGAACCATTTCGATTGCGGGTAGTGCGAGGTGCGCACCAGATTGCATTTCAGCGTGTGCTTCATCAGTTCGGCGTCGCGCTCCTGCGCCGAGCGCCCCATGGCGTAGCCGACGTAGGGGTAGGACTGGTGGCGGTTGAGGCCGCGGATTTTCAGCTTGCGGCCGTTGAGCCGGAAGCCGTCGGCGGTGAATTCCGCGGTGCGGAAGCCGAAATGGGTGGCGTGGCGGTCGGTGCCCCGGTCGCTGGCAAACTCGACGACCATCTCGTAGAGCACCGGCGCGTCGAGGTCCCAAAGCGCGATGCCGTTCAAGCTTTCGAAGGTAAGCGTCACGCTCTCGCCAGCGGTGGCGGCGGAGGCGGTTGCGAGCGGCTTGCCGTCGGGGCCTTGCAGGGTTGCCGTGACGGTGCCGGAGACGGCGAGCCCTTGAGGATTGGAAAGGTCGCAGCGGACGCTTGCCGACTTGCGTTCGGAAAGGACGTTGGCGGTCTCGACCTTGATGTTGGCGATCGATACCGCGTCGGTGACCTTCAGCCAGACGTCGCGATAGATGCCGGCATAGGTGAGGTAGTCGATGCGGCCGCCGAAGGGCGGGATTTCCGGGTTCTCGCTGCCGTCGATCTTGACGGTGACGAGGTTGTCGCCTTCGCGTAAGCCGCCGGTCAGCCGTGCGGTAAACGGCGTGTAGCCGTCCTTGTGGGCGACGATCTCCTCGCCGTTCAGGTAGACGACCGAATCCGCCATGGCGCCGTCGAAGACCAGCGACACCTCGCGGCCGGCAAAGTCCGGCTGCCAGCGCAGCATCGTCTGATAGGTGAAGGCGCGCTGGTAGGAGCGCTCGTCGAAATAGTTGAAGGGCAGCTCGACGGCATCGTGCGGCAGGCTGACGGCGCGGCCTTCGCTGAAGGATGCGGCGAGCGCGGGCGTGAATCCTTCATGGAAGGTCCAGGATTCGTTGAAGGCGACGACAGAGCGCATTTTCATTCCTATTTGACTGAGCCCAGCATGCCCTGGACGAATTGACGTTGCATGAGGAAGAAGACGATGAGGGTCGGCAGAGTGGCGAGCACGACGCCCACCATGACGACGCCGAAATCCGGGTAATAGGCGGAAGCCTGCGAATAGATCAGCAGCGGAATGGTCTTGGTTTCGTTCGACTGCAGCACGATCAGCGGCCAGAGATAGTTGTTCCACGCGGTCATGAAGACGATGATGAAGGCGGCCGCATAGGTGGAGCGCATCACCGGCACGTAGATGAACAGGAAGATCTGCCACTCCTTCAGCCCGTCGACCTTGGCGGCGTCGCGAAGCTCGGAGGGGAAGGCTTTCGTGCTCTGGCGGAAATAGAAGATGATGAAGGCCGAGCCGATGGTCGGCAGCACCACGGCGATATGGGTGTCGATCAGTCCGGCGCGGCCCATGATGACGAAGAGCGGGATCATCAGCGCCGCAAACGGGATCATCAGCGTCAGAAGGATCGCCTGGAAGACCCGTTCGCGCATCCGCGAGCGGAACATCTCGAAGCCGTAGCCGGCAAGCGAGGAGACGGCGAGCGTCAGGACGGTGCTCAGGATCGCGATCTTCGTCGAGTTCCAGAAGATCAGCGGAACGTTGGTCGCGGCGAAGAAATTACGGATGTTGGCCGACAGCGCCGAGCCCATGGATAGCCGGCCCTGCATGATGTCGATCGAGGTGTTGGTCGTGTTGAGGATCATCCACAGGAAGGGGAAGACCGAGATAAACGACATCACCCCGACGAAGCCGTAGGTCGCGATGGTGACGATCGTCGCCTTGAGGCGGTCGCTCATTGGTCGCGCTCCCGTGCCGCATAGAACTGGAGGAAAGCCAGCAGCGCGACGAGAATGACGATCACGTAGGAGACGGTCGCCGCATAGCCGAGGTTCGGCATGAACTTGAAGGTGAGATAGTAGATGTAGAGCGACAGCGTCAGCGTCGCGTTCGAGGGGCCGCCCTCGGTGATGTTGATCACCTCGTCGAAGAGCTGCAGCGTGCCGATGGTCGAGATGACCGAGGTGAAGAGGATGACCGGCTTCAGCATCGGGATGGTGATGTGGAAGAAGCGGCCCCAGGCGGAAATGCCGTCGATGCGCGCCGCCTCGTAGATCGACCGGTCGATGTTCTGCATCGCGGCGAGGTAGAAGATCATGTTGTAGCCGGTCCACCGCCAGGTGATGGCGATGATGATCAGCACTTTCGCCCAGAAAGGGTCCGCCCGCCAGGGGATCGGCGACGAGATGATGTGGAGCGCGTGAAGCGCGCTGTTGATGATGCCGTCATCGGTGAACATGCCCTTGAAGAGCGCCGAATAGGCGATCAGCGAGGTCACGCAGGGCAGGAAGATCGCCGTGCGGAAGAGGTCGCGCCCGACGAGCTTCGGGCTGTTCAAGATCGATGCGAGCATCAGCGCCAGCAGGATCATGATCGGAACCTGCACGACGAAGAAGGTGATGGTATTGGTCAGCGCCTGGATGAAGACGGCGTCGCCCATCAGCCGCTGGATGTTGCCGAAGCCGACGAATTTCACCAGCGCACCGCGGCCGGAATGGAACGACATCCACAGCGACCAGAAGATCGGGTAGACCAGGAACAGGCAGATCAGCGCCAGCGCCGGGCCGACGAAGAGCCAGCCGTTGATGTCGTAGTAACGTCGGATGCTGCCCGGACGCGCAAGGGCCATCGATAGTCCTCGGAAAACAGGTTTGCGAATGGGCTTCGGGAGCGGGGAGGCGGCCTCGCGGGCCGCCTCCCTTGGCCCTTATTGCGCCTGCGCCTTGACCTGCGCTTCGATCGCCTTCAGTGCGTCGTCGACGGAGCCACCCTTGGCGATCGCCGGGATCTGCGCGATCACGGCCGCGTCCGCCTCGTTGGTGAAGATGCCGTAATTGACCGGAGGCACCTTCGCCAGCCAGTCGGCAAAATTCTGCCAGACCTTCTCGCCGCCGAAGAACGGATCGGATTCGGCATAGGCGATGCCGGTGCGGGCGGCGAGCAGCGAGCCGACGGCGCCGCGGTCGACGAGGATCTTCTGGTAGAAATCGATATCCTTGGCGTAAATTTCGTTGAGGAAATCGATCGCCTCATCCTTGCCTTGCGAATTGGCGAGCACGTACCAGCTAGAGCCGCCGAGGTTGGAGGCGTGGCCGGCGCCCTCGACGTCGAGCGAGGGGATGGGGGCGACGCCCCATTTGCCGGACTGGTCGGCCTGCGCCTTGACCGTGCCGGTGATCCACACGCCGGTGGTGACGGCGGCGACATCGCCTGAGGTAAAGGTGCCGACCCAGTTCGCCCAGCCGGCGGCGGGCTTGTAGACATTGTTGGAAATGATCTTGCCGAGCGTTTCGAGCGAGGCCTTCAGCGCCGGATTATCCGTAATCGACGGATTGCCGTCCTTGTCGAAATACCAGCCGCCGGCCGACTGCATCATGATGCGCACGATGCCGGCATCGTTGAGGTCGAGGCCCATCATCTTCTTGCCGGTCTTGGCTTCGACCGCCTTGCCGATCTCGATGAAGCGATCCCAGGTGATGTTCTGCATGTCGGCCGGCTTGAAGCCGGCGGCTTCCAGATAGTCCTTGCGGTAGTACATGCCGGTGACGCCGGAATCGAACGGCATGCCGTAGACCTTGCCGTCGACGGTCATCAGATTGACCTTGTAGGGCGCAAAGCCGGAATAATCGACCTTGCCCGACATTTCCGCGAAGGCGCCGGGGAAGGATTGCAGGTATTTCTGCGCGCCGTAGTCCTCGATGAGGACGATATCCGGCAATCCGGTGCCGCCGGCCGAAAGCCCGGTCTGCAGTTTCTGCTCGACGTCGGCCTTGGCGAAATCGACGATGTTGAAGGTGGTGTCCGGATGCGTCTTCGTGTAGCGGGCGCCGGCTTCCTTCATGATCGCGACGTTGAAGTTCGGATCCCAGCACCAGACGGTGAGCTGCTTGGCTTGCGCCGCGCTCACCGCGAACAGGCTGACGCCGGCCATCGCCAGCGCGGCGACGCGCGGCAGCTGAGCGCGCAGAAAATTGTCCATTGCTTCCTCCCAGAAGTCTCGTTCGGGAGACAGTCCCGTCTGTCCCCGAAAACGAGTATTCCTTAAAACAGGAAAAGACGCAATATTTTCAGTAAATTTTTACTTCGCGATTTAATGGACTGAAATCGTTGATGATTTTCAGCCGCCTGCGCGCGTGCTGCCGCGCCAGACAAGCTCCGTCGCAAGCGTGACCTTCTTGGCCACATCCCGCCCGGCAAGCCGCTCGACCAGCAGGTCGACCGCCGTCTCGCCGATCAGCTCGGAGGGGATTTTCACCGTCGAAAGCGGCGGGTGCAAAAGCTGTGCCACCGGGATATCGTTGAAGCTCGCGACCGCCACGTCGTCCGGTATCCTGAGGCCGAGTTCCTTGACGGCGCGATAGGCGCCGATCGCCATATTGTCGTTGCAGGCGATGAGAAGATCGGGCGGATTGGGCTTTTGCAGCATGGCGCGCGCGAGGTCGTAGCCGCTGTCAGCGGTGAGTTGCTGCGTCATGCAGAGGTCGGGGTCGAAAAGGCCGTGCTCCGTCATCCACTCGATATAGGTCTTGCAGCGCCGCTCGACATATTGCTGCGGAACCTGGTTCACATGCTCGATCCAGCCGAGGAAGCCGATGCGGCGGTAGCCTTGCGCATGGAGTGCTGAAAGCAGCTTGCGCATCGCCAGGCACACGTCGCTCTCGACGCTGTCCTCCATGTCCGAGGCGGGGGAGAAATCCGCGAAGACGAGGTTGCGGCTATGCAGGCGCAGCCATTCGATTTCCTCATCCGTATGCCGCCCGACCGCGATCACGCCCGCCGCGTCGCGAAGCAGCGAGGCCTCCGGCATATGGTCGGTGTGATAGACCTTGACGACCTCGGCCTTCAGCGCTTGGCAGCGGTTTTCGATGCCGAGGCGCACGCCGATATAATAGGGATCGGTCAGCTCCTGCGCCGGGCGCAGGAAATGGGCGAGCGCGATCTTGCCGATGCTCGGCATCGGCGCCTGCGCGGCGCCGTTCTGCCGGTTGCGATTGCGCGGCGTCGCATAGTTCAGCGCCTCGGCCGTCTCGATCACGGCCTGCCGCTTCTTTGCCGAAATCGACAGCGTCGCATCGTAGTTCAGGACGCGCGACACCGTCGCGGAGGAGACCCCGACCGCATTCGCTATTTCCTTGATCGTCACCATTGCCTGTCTCGCCTTGTCGCCGTCCCCGCGCGGGAGCCGAATCCGTGCCGGACAATCTCGATTTCTGCTTGCGATCGGCGATAAAGGAAAGCGCGAAATCGAGTTGGTAAATTTTTACTACGGCCGGCGGCGAATGCAAGCGGTGGTTCGACACCGGATTTTCTCTTGCCGGATTGCGAGAACCATACAATATACATACAATCATAACCGAAGCAGGAGTCCCTTCGTGACCGACGACAGCAAGGCGCCCCTCTGGATACCGTCGATCAGCAAGGCGGCGGGGCCGCTCTATCTGGCGATTGCCGACGCGCTGCAGGCGGATATCCGCTCCGGCCGGCTCGCGGCCGGGAGCCGCCTGCCGCCGCAGCGGGCGCTGGCCGAAGCGCTTGGGGTCGATTTTACCACCGTGACGCGGGCCTATGCCGAGGCGCGGCAGCGCGGCCTTGTCGAAGGCCGTGTCGGGCAGGGCACCTATGTCCGCCAGAGCCGGGCGCCGCTTCGCGCCCAAAAGCCGGCGGCGGGCGGGCTGGTGGATTTGAGCATGAACCTGCCGCCGCATTTCGACGACGGCACGCTCGGCCGGCAGCTTTGGCAGGCGATCGCCACGCTGGAAGCGCAGGACGGGCTCGACCTCCTGCTGCGCTACCAGCAGCCGGGCGGGGCGATACGCGACCGCGAGGCGGGCGTGGCCTGGCTCGCGTCGCGCCTGCCGGGCGTAACGGCGGAGCGGCTGCTGGTCGCGCCCGGCGCGCAAGGGGCGATCCTCGCGACGCTCGGCGCGCTTGCCGCACCGGGCGATACGATCTGCGCCGAGGCGCTGACCTATCCCGGCCTGCTCTCGGCCGCCGCGCATCTGCGGCTTGCGGTCGCCGGCGTTTCGATCGATGAAAACGGAATGATTCCAGAGGCTTTCGAGGCGATTTGCATGCAGCGCCGGCCAAAACTTCTCTACTGCAACCCGACCCTCAACAACCCGACGACCATCACCCTGCCGCTCGACCGGCGCCGTGCGATTGCCGCCATCGCCGAGAAATACGATGTCGCCATCATCGAGGACGACGCCTATGGCGCGCTGCCGGCAAGGCCGGTGCCGACGCTGGCGTCGCTCGCGCCGCAGCGGACCTATCATATCGCGGGGCTCGCCAAGTCGCTGTCGCCGGCGCTGCGGATCGCCTATCTCGCCGTGCCCGATCTGCGCGCGGCGACAAGGCTTTCCGCCGTCATCCGCGCCACCGCCGCCATGGCATCGCCGCTGACGGCGGCCGTCGCAAGCCGCTGGATCGAGGACGGCACGGCCGGCAAGGTGCTTGCCGCCATCCGCAGCGAGGCCCGCGCGCGGCAGATGATCGCCGCCGAGCTTCTGCCGCGGCAGGCCGTGCAGACCGACCCGGAAGGCTTTCATCTCTGGCTCCGGCTGCCGCCCGCCTGGGCGCGGGGCGAATTCACCGCGCGGCTGCGCGCCGCCGGCGTCGGCGCCGTCGCAAGCGACGCCTTCGCGATCGGTGCCGCACCCGAGGCCCTGCGTCTCGGCCTCGGCGCTGCCGAAAGTGCGGCACACCTTCGCGAGAGCCTCGGCATCATCAGCGACCTGCTGGGCGCGGCCCCGGCGGCATCGACACTCGTCATCTAGGGATGACATTGTGCCGCAGGGTTGTTGTTGTATGCATACAATATTTGACAATGTATGCAGATTGTGTCCGTATACTTCCAGACATTCGGCCGTCGAGGCCTCAAAGAAGGAAGAGAACGATGCATTCCGACAGTGATTGGCCACCGCTTCCGCCGGTCGAGACAGGCATTCGCGGCCGTTGCCCGCGCTGCGGGCAGGGGCATCTCTTTCGCGGCTTTTTGACGCTGCGCCCCTCCTGCGAGGTCTGCGGGCTGGATTACGGTTTTGCCGATCCGGCCGACGGCCCGGCCTTCTTCGTCATCTGCTTTGCCTGCGTGCCGAGCGTCGCCTTCGGCGTCTGGCTGGAGGTCGCCTATAATGCGGCGCTCTGGGTGCACCTGTTGACGACATTCCCCTTCATGCTTCTCACCTGCATCCCGCCGTTGCGGCCGCTGAAAGGCTGGCTGGTGGCGAGCCAGTATTTCTACAAGGCCGAGGAAGGCAAGCTTGCGCGCCTCGACGTCTCTCCCGGCGGCAGGCCCCCGGCCCCGGCGAAGACGCCGGCCCGTGCTCGATCAAATCCCGCAGCACAAAATTACCCCTGAAAGCATAATCATGCTCTGGATCGCCCGCCGATTATTCGCATAATCCAGCCTATCGCGAAATCCGGGCAACGCGCCGAAGGTCGAAATCGGCAGAAAAAGCCAGTTTTTCCATCGGCTTGGCGGTTGCCGGACGGAAATTCCAAGGCGCCGGCTGGCTCATCGCCAGCCGGGTCGCCCGCACAGGAGGTTTACATGGCAGGCCACCCCAGGATCACCTTCATCGGAGCGGGATCGACCGTCTTCATGAAAAACATCATCGGCGACGTGCTGCAGCGCCCGGCGCTTTCCGGCGCCACCATCGCCCT
>Ga0153956_1000639_pt1 | contig 36955 bp, 29 predicted proteins | sample TSFL040MetaG_FD_104704 | JGI IMG/M metagenome (GOLD analysis project Ga0153956, IMG submission 104704) | Attine ant fungus gardens microbial communities from Florida, USA - TSFL040 MetaG | ecosystem: Host-associated > Fungi > Mycelium > Unclassified | place: USA: Florida, Wekiwa Springs... | reverse complement strand
TCGGCAATACCCAGACGCTCGACAAGGTGATCCGCCGCCAGATGCTGGTCTCCGAAGGCGACGCTTACAACAAGGCGCTGCTTGAACGCTCCAAGATGTATGTGCGCGGCCTCGGCTTCTTCAAGCAGGATGAAACCGGCGTGAAGGTCACCGAAAAGCCGTCGAACGTGCCGGGCAAGACCAATATCGAGGTCGCTGTTCAGGAACAGCCGACCGGCGAACTGTCGTTCGGCGCCGGTTTCTCGTCGATCCAGAAGTTCATCCTCGATATCTCGATCGCCCAGCAGAACTTCCGCGGCACGGGCCAGCAGGTGCGCGCCCGCGTCCAGACCGGTTCGATCCAGAAGACCATCGACTTCTCGTTCACCGAGCCGCACTTCCTGGGCCGCGATGTGTCGGCCGGGTTCGACCTGTTCCAGAGTTCGTATCACTACAGCGGGGTCGATTATTCCGCCGATTCCTACGGTGCCGGCGTTCGCCTCGGCTACAGCCTGAACGGCTTCTCATCGCTGCGCCTGCGCTATAACTACCGCAGTGACGATATCACCTATACCTCGTCCGACGCCTGTAACGGTCTGCTCTATAGCTGCGGCAACGGCGTGACCTCCAGCGTCGGCTATTCGCTGGCCTTCGACCTGCGCAACGATTACATCCAGCCGACGCGCGGCTGGATGTTCACCCTGCGCCAGGATTTCGCCGGGCTTGGCGGCGATGTGAAGTACGTCAGTTCGGAAATCGAAGGCCACTGGTATCATGGCTTCAAGAAGGACATGATCCTGCATGTGTCCGGCACCGCCGGTTCGATCATTCCGTGGCGCGGCGACGCCATCCGCATCAATGACCGCTTCTTCAAGGGCGGCGATACGATGCGCGGCTTTGAATATGCCGGCATGGGGCCGCGCGACACCTCGACGGGCTACGCCCTTGGCGGCCAGACCTACGGCATCATGTCGACCGAACTGGGGATTCCCAACGGCCTGCCTGACCAGTACGGCCTTAAAACCGCTCTATTTATCGATTTAGGTACACTCGGCAATGTTGACGATCGCCTAAAGATTGACTCCACTGGTAAGGCGCTTACCAATATCGTCGATGATATGTCTCTTCGGGCCTCCGCAGGTATCACCATCCGCTGGAAGTCTCCGATGGGACCTGTCCAGTTCGACCTGAGTCAGGTTCTGTCAAAAGAGTCCTACGACAAGGTGGAGTCCTTCCGCTTCTCGCAATCCACGCAGTTCTAAACCAATACCCAGAGATGAACAAAACTATGAAAAAAACATCCCTTTTCCTCATCGCCTCCGCCGCCGTCCTGATGGCGGGCGCGGGCACTCAGGTTCTGGCCCAGGCCGCCGCGCCGGCTGCGCCCGCCGCCGCTCCGACGCCGCCGACCTTCGGTGCGGCCGTTCCGGGCCAGTGCGTGCTCGACGAGCAAGCCGCCATGGCGACCTCCAACATTGGCAAGGCTGCTTCGGACCGCCTCGTGCAACTGAAGGGCGTTGTTGACAGCGAACTCGGCGCCGATGGCAAGGCCATCGAGGAAGAATACAAGGCCCTGGCCGCTTCGGAAAAGACCAGCGCCGCCACGCCGGCCGGCAAGACCGCCTGGGAAGGCAAGGCCCAGGCCTGGGAGCAGAAGCGTCAGGCCTTCCAGGCCAAGGTGCAGCAGCGTAACCAGGAAATGCAGTACACCCAGCAGGAAGTGATGCAGGCCATCTTCCAGAAGCTGATCCCGCAGATCAACGCGGTCGTCACCGCCAAGGGCTGTGCCACGGTTATCTCCGCTGACTCCCTGTTGCATTATGACATGACTACGAATACGAATGGTCAGCCGACTCAGACCAGCTTCCTCTATGCCAACCCCGCGATGAACATCACCACGGACGTTGTGAACAAGATGAACGCCACGGGTGAGACACTGCCGTCTTTCGATCGCGTCAAGCTTGACCAGCCGGCGGCGGGAGCAGCGCCCGCGAAGTAATTAAGAGATAAACCGTTTATGCCTGATCCGCGTTTTTTTGATATCGGTTCAAAAATTGACCTGGATCAGGTAACGGCTATGACCTCCAGCCGGTTGCTTGCGCCGGAAAAGAAGGGGAGCGGGTCCGTTACGGCCTGCGCCCCTTTATCGTTTGGCGGCATGGGTGAGGCCGCTTTTTTCAGCGACCGGCGCTACCTGACAGATTTGCGCCGTACCGAGGCGGAATTTGTCTTTGTGACGCCCGATTATGTCGAGCATGTGCCGCCCTTAAGCGTCGCGCTGGTGACAGCCAGTCCGCAGGCGGCATGGGCGCGCGTGGCGGCGCAGCTTTACCGGCCTCGCCGTCATGACGGTGAAAAGGCTGTTCATCCCAGCGTGAAAATGGAAGCGGATGTGACGCTCGGCATCGGCGTGGTCATTGGCCAGGATGTCGAAATCGGCGCGGGTACGCGGATCGAGGCCTATGCGGTGATCGGTCCCGGCTGCCGGATCGGGCGTAACTGCCGCATCGGCGCGCACAGCACCATCTATTGCACCCTGATCGGCGACCGGGTTCAGGTGCTTTCGGGCGCGCATATCGGCGAGGCCGGATTTGGCGTCAGCGGTGACGCGATGGGGCTGGTCGATGTGCCGCAACTGGGCCGGGTCATCCTTCAGGATGATGTCAGCATCGGTTCGGGCACCTGTATTGACCGGGGCGCCTATGACGATACGGTGATCGGCGAGGCGACAAAGATCGACAATATGGTTCAGATCGGCCACAACTGCCGGATCGGACGCAACTGTATCCTGGCGGCGCATACCGGCATATCGGGTTCGGTGACGGTCGGGGATGGCGCCATATTCGGCGGCCGCGCGGGGGTTATCGATCATATCGATGTGGGCGAGGGCGCACGGATTGCCGCCGGCGCCTGTGTGTTTAAGGATGTACCGGCCGCTACCATGGTGTCCGGATTTCCGGCAAGGCCCTCGCGGCAGTTCCTGCGCGAAATGCTCTGGCTGGAAAAAAACGCGATGACAAAGGATAAGGGGTAAGAACCTAGATGAGCACGACCGCTGATGATGCGCCCGACGCAAATAATGATGAGACACAGGCTTCGGTGGATTACGCCGAAATCCTCAAGCGTATCCCGCATCGCTATCCTTTTTTGCTGATCGATCGCGGCGAGAACTGGGTCCGGAATAAATCGATGGTCGGCATCAAGAATGTCACCTTCAACGAGCCGTTTTTCAATGGCCATTTTCCGGAAAACCCGGTCATGCCCGGCGTGTTGCTGATCGAGGCCATGGGCCAGACCGGCGCGGTGCTGATGTCGAAATCCTTAGACGCGGATGTTGAAGGCAAGACCATCTTCTTTATGTCGGTGGATGGTGTAAAGTTCCGCAGTCCGGTGCGTCCGGGCGACGTGGTGCGCATGCCGGTGGAAGTCGTGCGTCATCGCGGCGATATCTTCAAATTCCGCGGCGAGGCCTATGTGAACGACAAGATCGTCTGCGAGGCCGAATTCGCCGCCATGGTGGTTGAGAGTCCGAAATGACAGTCACGATACATCCGACCGCGATCGTGCATGACGGCGCGCAGCTTGGCGAGGGGGTCCAGATCGGACCTTACTGCATCGTCGGGCCGCAGGTGACGCTCAAGGACCGGACGGTATTGAAATCGCATGTCGTGATCGACGGGGTAACCGAAGTCGGCGCTGATGGCGTGATCCATCCCTTCGCCTTCCTGGGCGGTCCGCCGCAGCATCTGGCGCACAAGGGAGAACCAACGAAGCTGATCGTCGGCGACCGCGTTCTGGTGCGTGAGCACGTCATCATGCATACCGGCACGGAAAAGGGCGGCGGCATCACCGTGGCCGGCAATGACTGCATGTTCATGGCGGGATCGGGGATCGCGCACGACTGCATTCTCGGCAATAACGTCATCATGGCCAATCAGGCATCGATCGGCGGGCATGTGCAGGTGGGGGATTTCGTATTCCTCGGCGGGTCGTGCGCGGTGCATCAGTTCGCGCGGCTGGGGCGTTACTGCTTTATCGGCGGTGGCGCGATCGTGACCAAGGACGTTATCCCTTATGGTTCGGTCTGGGGCAATCATGCGCGGCTGGAAGGGCTGAACCTGGTTGGCCTGAAGCGCCGCGGGTTCTCGCGCGAACTGATTCTGGCGCTGCGTACGGCTTACCGCATGATGTTCGCGGAGGAGGGCACCTTCCAGGAGCGTCTGGATGATGTGCTGGAGAATTTCTCCGACATCGATCAGGTGGTGGAGATCGTGCGCTTTATCCGTGAGGATTCGTCGCGGCCGATATGTTTGCCGTCGGACAACTGACTCCATCGTGTAACGGGGTTTGGGGGCTGTGCCCCCAAGCCTTATACTTTCTTTCTGCTTTTGCTCCGCAAGGGGGGCAAAAGCAGAAAGAATTCAGGAAGATTTTGAGGGCACAGCCCCCAAACCCCATAACAAGAGGGGCCAATGTCCAACGCCAAAATTGCCCTGATCTCCGGCGGCGGCGCTTTGCCAGTCGAAATAGCCCACTATCTGAAACACACGCAACGGCCCTATACGGTTATCCGCATCGAGGGGCTCTCCGACGCCGAACTGAACGCGCATCCCGGCCATACGCTCGGCCTTGGCGATTTTCCCCGGCTGTTTGACATCCTGGCGGCTGAGCAGGTCAAGGCCGTCACCATGTGCGGCTATGTCCAGCGACCAGATTTCGACGCCATGCAGAAAGACCGGCATCTGCAAGGTATTCAGGCGGCGGGGCGGGGCGGGGATGACGCCTTGCTGCGCCAGGTTGCCAAGGTCATCGCCAGTCAGGGCTATCATATTGAAGGGGCGCATGAGGCCAACCCGGACCTGCTGATCGGTTCCGGCCTGCAAGCGGGACCCGATCCATCGCCCGAAGCCATGGAAGACGCTCAGGAAGCCATGCGCGTGGCGGCGGCCATCGGCGCGCTCGATATAGGCCAGGCGGTCGTGGTGGCTGGCCGGATCACCCTGGCCGTCGAGGCACAAGAGGGCACGCAGGCCATGCTCGGTCGTATCCATACGCTCAATCCGGCCTTGCGCGGAACGCTTGTCAATCGCAAGGGAGTTCTTGCCAAGCTCGCCAAACCCATACAGGACCTGCGTCTCGATATGCCAACCATCGGCCTGCAAACCGTTGAGGACGCAGCGGCGGCGGGGCTTTGCGGCATCGTGGCGCGTCCCTATGCCCTGCTGATTGTCGATAAACCGGCCGTTTTCGCGCGCGCCGCCGCGTTGGGAGTATTCATTTATGGCCACGATGAACACTAAGCGGATCATGGTGGTGGCGGCGGAAGCGTCCGGTGATGCTTTGGGCGCCGGCCTGATCGCCGAACTGCGCAAACAGGCGCCGGAAGCCGGCCTGACCTTTTTCGGCGTCGGTGGCGTGCGCATGGCCGAGCAAGGTGTCGTCAGCCCGTTCGATATTTCCGAACTGTCCATACTGGGCTTGCTGGAAGCCGTGAAAGCCTATGGCCGGGTGATGAAACGGGTGCGTGAAACGGTTGCCTATGCGCAGCGTCAGCGACCCGATGTCGTCATTCTGGTCGATTCCTGGGGATTTACCCTGCGGGTCGCCAACGCCATTCGCAAGGCGATGCCGCAGGTCAGGCTAATCAAATATGTCGGGCCGCAGGTCTGGGCGGCGCGGCCGGGACGGGCGAAGACCCTGGCGCAGTCGGTAGATCTGCTGCTGGCCCTGCATCCGATGGACCCGCCGTTTTTCGAGGCGGCCGGGCTGAAAACCGTTGTCGTTGGTAATCCAGCCCTGAACATCGATTTCAGCGATGCTGGTCCCCTCGCGTTTCGCAATCGGATTGATCTTGGGGCTGATCCGCTTGTGCTGGTGCTGCTCGGCAGCCGCCCGGCGGAAATCAAGCGCCTGTCGCCCTTGTTTGCCGAAACCGTTGCCCGCCTGAAGGACGTGCATCCGAATGTCAGGCTGGTCATGCCCGTGGCCGATACGGTCCGCGATCTGGTCGGGCGCCGGGTGGCGGAGTGGCCGGTCAAGCCGCTGCTGGTTTACGGCGAGGCGGATAAGCACTCGGCCATGCAGGCGGCGACCCTGGCCCTGGCCTGCTCCGGCACGGTTTCCACTGAACTGGCGCTGGCGGGCTGTCCGATGGTGATCGCCTACAAGGTGGAGCCGCTGACCTACTGGATATACCGTCGCATCTCGACGCTGAAGCACGTCACCATGTTCAATATCATGGCGGACAAGCGGATCGCGCCGGAATTCATTCAGGATGAGGCGACGGCCGATAATCTGTTTCAGGCGCTGGAGGAACGGCTGGCCGATAAAGCCTTGCGCGACAGGCAGGTGGTCGGACAGTTCGCGGCGCTGGACGTCATGGGGCGCGGCCAGAAACCGCCGGCGGAAAAGGCGGCGGCGGCGGTGTTGTCGTTTCTCGGATTAAAGCGGACTTAGTGGACCACACAGACGGGAATGCGCAGGCCGCGCGGCAGTTCGGTCGCTTCATCGCCGCAGGTCTGGTCCAGCTGGCGCTGGGTCAGGCCGGTGGCTGAAGCCATTTCCGCGCCGGAGAAATTCACGCCGTTCAGAATGGCACCCTTGAAATTGGCGTGTTCGAGATAGGCCCCGACGAAATTGGCGTTGGTCAGGTTGGCGCCGGCGAAATTGACCCGGCCGAACAGGGCGGCGGAGCCATTGATGTCACGCAAATCGGCGCCGGCGAAGCTTGTGCCGTTGAAAATGCCCAATCCCATATCGGATTGACGCAGGCGCGCGCCGGCGAAATTCTTGTTCTTCAGGGTGCGATTGTTGAAATCCGCCTGAAAGAGATTGCAGCGCGGGCAGCTTGCGCCGTTTTGCGCGCTCGATACCTGCGCGGCGTTCTGCGCCATTGCCGGAGCGCTGATAAAAGAGGCGGCCAGCAGAACCAGGACAATATGTTTCATAAAAGGACACTTTCGCTGATGTGGCGCTGATAGGGCGCTGATAGGACCGAAGACCAGCAAGGCAGGGGCCAGTGCAGGCGCTCCGTTACCGTTCCTCTACATCATCCTTTTCCAATGACGGGTTAATGGCTTCCTGCTTTTTGCGGTTTCCGAAGGGGACGACCACGAGGTTGTCGGTGGCCGTGCCGCGCGCGAAGCCTTTCGAGATCAGTTGCGAGGCCGGCATGGCGTTGCTCGGCGCTTCATCCGTTTCCGGCAGGGCCTCGCCGTGGAAATAGGCCTGACCCAGGCCGTCAGCGTTCAGTTCCTCCGGATCGGCATTGGAGAGGTCGTCGCGGTCGAGATAGGAAATGGCCAGTTCGCGGAAAATATAGTCGAGAATCGAGGTCGCCGATTTGACGCGATCATTGCCCGTGACCGGGCCGGCCGGCTCGAACCGCGTATAGACATAGGCATCGACGAATTCTTCGAGCGGCACGCCATATTGCAGGCCGATCGAGATGGCGATGGCGAAATTGTTCATCAGCGAACGGAAGGCCGCGCCTTCCTTGTGCATGTCGATGAAGATTTCACCGATCGAACCGTCCTCGTATTCGCCGGTGTGAATATAGACCTTGTGGCCGCCGACACCGGCCTTCTGGATATAGCCCTTGCGGCGGTCCGGCAGCTTGGTGCGGGTCCGCTCACGCTCGACAATCTTTTCAATGACCCGTGGCGCGGCTTTTTCGACGGTCGGTTCCGGGGCGGGCCGTTTCGGCGCCTCGTCAATATCGGGGATATCGAGCGAAAAATCGGGCGGCGCGTCGGCGCGTCGGACTGAAACGGCGCGCAGGCCCGAACCGGCGGCCAGCGAATAGAGCTTCATGACATCGGGCACGCCCTGATCCCAGGCCAGCGGGACAGGCGCGGTGGCGGGCGCGTCGATCAGGCTTTCAATCGATTGGCGCAGGTGGATCTGCGCCTTGCGGCCAGGCGGCGTTAGCAATTGATACGCCTGATCCGATACCCGCCTGAGCGCTTCGGCCTCCTTGCGGCCGAAGATGTGGGCGGCGGCTTCCTGAATTTCAGGCTCCGAAAAACCCATGACTTTCAATAGGTTCAGGGTGGGATCGGAGAGATCGCTTTCACTCAGGCCCCAGATATCCTGAATAAAGGCGGCATCGATATGGCGAACGGAAAAAACCTCGGCCAGCGAAGACGCCGTGAGAAGCGCCGCTTCCAGCCGGTTGATCTCGAATTCGCTCAGGCCCTTCGATTTCAGAGAAACGGTATTGATATGCGGCGCGTCGATCAGGCTTCGGCTGCCGAGCAGGATACCGCGCACATCACCCCAATTCTGAGAAATAGCATGCAGGCCCTTAATGACGCAGGCCTTTATCGTGGGAACGAAAACACCGTCCTCGGTTTCCATGACGGTCAGCAGGTCGTCGACGCCGGCATCGCCCAAGGAAACCCCCAGGCGGAGCGCCAGTTCGGCATCATCGAACAAGGAGGTCACCTGCACATTGCGCAGGCCGGTTGTCTTGGCCAGTTTCAAGGCGGCCTGTGTCAGGTCGAGCGCCGCCGATTTGATATCCGCATGGCCTTTCAGGGTAGTAATCCGGTAGAGGCGCTGACTCAGGCGGTCGGTTTGTTCGGCCTTGTCGGCGGCGAAACCGGGATAGGGCGCCAGATGCGCCGCCAGTGAGGCGGAGGCGTGGACCGCCGCCGCCTCGAACAGGGCGAAGATATGGGTGGCGAGATCGACGCCCGCCGCGTCGTTCAGGCTGAGGCCCTGGCCCATGACGGCTTCACCGAGGCCGGCGATGGTCAGGGCTAGCGGACGCGTGGCGGCCCGGCGCAGGCTGTCGTCAAGTGAGGCGGAAAAACCGGTGGCGGCTTCGATATCGAGCGCCTGCGTCCACAGGCTGACGGCATCGATAAAGGCCTCGACCGCGAACCCGCCGTCTTCATTGAAGAAGCGCTCGATATTGATGGCAGCGCGGGGCGCGAGATTTTGCGCCTCGACTGCCTCGCCATCCTGAGGCGTGAAGACGACGTGCAGGGCGCCGGTCTCCAGCGCCGTTTCAGCCACTACCACCGCCGACGGATCGCCGGCGCCGAGCAGGTCGCGTTCGCCGATCACGGCGCGCAGACGCGGGGTTTCGACAATCGGGGCGGGCGCGTGTAACCAGTCTACCGGTGCGAGGCCCTGGCTGAGCTGGATTTGCCGCGCGATCAGGCTGTCCGAAGCACCAAAGCGTCTTGCCCTGGCGGCGGCGCGGGCCAGGGCGGGATTGTGTTTCAGGCTGGCGCGCTGTTCGCCTTCGGAGCGGCCGATGGCGTTGGTAATGTCATCCAGCGCCTGGGCCAGACAGCCTTGCGCAGCCGTCGTCAGCGACCGGGCGCGCGCCTCGATCAATAGTTGATTGATGGCGTTGCGGCCGGCATGGTCGTCGAGATAGAGCTGGGGGGATTCGGCGGGTTCGGGCAGGCGGTCGCCGGCAGTCGGATGAACGCGATGGCCGGAAGCCAGTCCTACGCACGGCGCGGCGAGGCCGGACAGGAGGGTGGCTTCGAGCAGGCTGGCGAATTCAGCCGCCGTTTTTGCGTCGGGAAAGTATCCGAGGCGCAGGCCCCATTGGCCAAGGCGATGGGCATAATCCGCAAGAGCGCCGCCAAAGGCTTCCTCTTCCGGTTCCGCCTGCCGCGCCTGAGCGCCCGCCGGCAGGTCGCGTGGCAGCGTATCGGCCCAGTCGAGCCAGGCCTCTGCCTGTACGGAGGTCAGGTCGCGCGGACACAGACTGCCGGCGAATCCCTTCGGGCGTTCTATCTCGCGCCATTCCAGTTCGGATTCGATGGCGCGCGCGCGCAGGGCAGGTGACAGATACGACATGCCTTATCCTTGGGTCTAAGAGGCCTTATCCCCAGATGTAGCGTTAATTTCAGCCGGTATCAATAAATCTGGTGGGCTGGCCGCCATTCATCCACAATATGTTGATGAAGGCTTAAGGCGCGTCGCGGGACAATATTTTCCGCGCCTGCTTTACCTTGAGCGAGCGCCTGACTATAGGTATAGGCAGGTTTCGGGGCCGTGACAGGTTCCACGCAAGGATACAACAATGCAATGGCTGCTTAATCTTCTCGCTCCCTCCTTCACCTGGTGGAATGGCGCCACGCTCGGCACCCTGCTAACGGTCGGCAAACGCGGCCGCCAGGTCGGCACGGATGAATTCGGCAACCGTTATTACGAAGACCGCACGGCGAGGAAAAGCTACGATACCGGCCGCAAGCGCCGCTGGGTGCTTTACAAGGGGTATGCCGACGCCTCGAAGATTCCGCCTGACTGGCATGGCTGGATGCACTATATCTACGATACCCCGCCCTCGGAAGCACCGTTGCGCCGCAAGGCGTGGGAAAAGCCGCACCTGCCGAACATGAGCGGCACGCCTTACGCGCAATTCCCGCCGGGGTCGATGAACGCCGAGGCCGAGCGCGCGAAGACGACCGGCGATTACGAAGCCTGGAAGCCGTAAGGGAGATCGGCATGAAACGCATCTCTGTTTCCGGCTATGCCCTGCTGGCGGCTGTGGCGGTATGCGTTGTCATTCCGGCGTCCGCGCAGGTGCCGCCGCCTGACCGGGGCGGTGATCGGAACGATGCGCCGCGTTATGTCGATAATGCGGATTATGATCCGCAGCCCTATTATGTCGACGGGGTGCAGTATAAGCCTTATGTGCCGGAAAAGAAGGCCAAGCCGGCTACGGAAAGCGTCAGGCCCGCCGCCACGCCGGTGACGCCGCCGGTAACGTCGAATGAGTCGCTGAACGAACTTCACCCCTATGTGCCGTCCGCGCCGGTCAAGGTGGCTCAGGATGATGGCGGAGCGAAAACCGCTGCTGCGTCATCGTCTGAAAGCGCCGTCAGCTATGCGCCGAAAAAGCGTCCGCGCTACGCCGTGGCGATTATCGAGGCGCTGGACAAGGTGACGGCGGAAAGCGTGCGGTTCGAGGCGCCCATCGGCAGGCCTATCCGCTACAAGGGCCTGATCTATACGGTCAAGGCATGTGAAACCGCCGCGGATGACGAAGCGATGAGCGATGTCATGGCCTATATGCGGGTGCGCAGCAATCCGGTCGCCGCCACCAATACCTCGCCGGCGATCAAGTCGAAGGAAGTCTTCCGTGGCTGGACCTTCGCCTCCACGCCCAGCCTGAATCCGATCCAGCATCCGGTTTATGACGCCTGGGTGATCGGATGCCGCCAGCCCCTGCCTGGGGCGGCGGCCTAGAGCAGCGACATGACCATCTGGCCGGAAGCGGTGCGCGGCAGGTCGTAAAAATCCGTTTTCAGGTCGATGGCCGCCGCCAGTTTTTCCAGATATTCGGCCTTGGGCATTTCGATGACGCCGAACTGGCGCAGGTGCTCGGTCTGGAACTGGCAATCGAGCAGGGTGAAGCCGCCGGCTTTCAGGCGCGCGACCAGATGGACCAGGGCGATTTTCGAGACATCGCGGGCACGGGACACCATGCTCTCACCGAAAAACGCGCCACCAATGGAGACGCCGTAAAGGCCACCGAGCAACAGGTCACCTTCCCAGACCTCGACGCTGTGCGCCAGTCCGCGCGCGAACAGCGCCTGATAGAGCGCCTGTATGGAATGGCTGATCCAGGTCGAGGTCCGGTTTTGGGCTTCTTCGGCGCATAGTTCGATGATCTGGGTGAAGGCGGTGTCTATGCGGATGGTGTAGGCGTCCCGGCGCACTGTGCGCGCCAGCCGTGAGGATACATGGAAGCTTTCCAGCGGCAGTACGCCGCGCATCGGCGGATCGACCAGAAACAGATAATCGTCGTCGCGGGCGTCCGACATCGGGAAGATGCCGGTGCGGTAGCAGTTGATCAGGTCGTCGAGGGTGAAATCGGTCAAGGCAAGGCGAATCCGGTGGTCTGGCGTCGTCTGTGGATCAGGGAGCGGCAAGATTCAAGTGGTCTTGCAGTTGAAACTGTCCATGATCTTGTTAGGGGTCCGGATATTGCCGAAGGGCGTGGTGGCCCCATCCGTGAAACTGGTGTGATAGGCGATGTCGCAGGTCTGGCCGGGTTTCGGCAGCATCTGGTTGCGGTCGATATAGGGGGTATGGACGCTATCGGCGGCATAACCGGTTTTTGTTACCGGAATGACCAGCCAGTTGGTGATGTAGGTGAAAACGAACAACGGGCGCTTGTAAGGCTCTATATGCACGTCCTTGAGCACATAGGAATCGAAAGGGCGCGACGGCAGGACATATTCCTTCGCGTGCGCCGGCGTAACGGTCAGCAAAATAAGCGGAAGCAGCCCCAGACCTATGTTCATTTCGTTCCACGTATCGAAGACGGTAGAGGCGCGTATCCGCCTGTAACCATCCGGTTTGCCAGTGTGATGCGTGACAATCTGGTCGAAACCAAGGCACCCGGGAAGATCGTCATGCACGCATACGGCATCATAACCCAAAACGGGGGCGGCGCGAATGACGGGCGGCAATATAAATCCTAAAAAAAGCCTTGCGCGGGGCAAGGCTTTTTATGGAGATCAAACCGGAGCGGCGAGAGCTTCCTGCGCCTTGATCCAGTTTTCCAGCCAGTGGATATTGTAGTCGCCTGTCTGGATATCCTTTTCCTGCAACAGATCGAGGAAAAGCGGGATGGTGGTGTCGATGCCGGTCACGACGGTTTCCCCCAGGGCGCGCTTAAGACGGGCGAGGGCTTCGGGACGGTCGCGGCCATGAACGATCAGCTTGCCGACCAGTGAATCGTAATAGGGCGGGATGGCATAACCGTTGTAGATCGCCGAATCGAGACGCACACCGAGGCCGCCTGGGGCATGGAAATCGGTGACCGTGCCCGGTGACGGCACGAAGGTGCGGGCGTTTTCGGCGTTGATGCGGACCTCGATCGCGTGGCCGCGCAGCCTGATATCGTCCTGGGTGAAGGACAGCGGCAAGCCTTCGGCGATACGGATCTGCTCGCGCACCAGATCGATGTCGGTGACATATTCGGTCACGGGGTGTTCGACCTGCAAACGGGTGTTCATTTCGATGAAGAAGAACTCGCCGTCTTCATAGAGGAACTCGATGGTGCCGACGCCGAGATAGCCGATTTTCTTGATGGCGTTGACGACGATCATGCCGATCTTGTCGCGCGCCGCCTCATCGATTACCGGCGACGGTGCCTCTTCGAGCACCTTCTGGTGGCGGCGTTGCAGCGAGCAGTCGCGTTCGCCGAGGTGGACGACATTGCCGTGGCTGTCGGCGATCACCTGAATTTCGATATGGCGTGGTTTCTGAAGGTAGCGCTCCATGTAGACCGTGCCGTCACCGAAGGCGGCGGCGGCTTCGGTCTGGGCGGACAGCACGGCCTCGGCCAGCGATTCGCGGTCCTTGGCGACCTTCATGCCGCGTCCGCCGCCACCGGCGGCGGCCTTGATGATCAGGGGAAAGCCGATCTTTTCGGCGGCTTCCATCGCTTCCTCGACGGTCGAGACGCCGCCATCCGAACCGGGGACCACCGGAATGCCGGAATCCCTGGCGGCCTGCTTGGCGGTGATCTTGTCGCCCATCATGCGGATATGCTCGGGCTTCGGGCCGATGAAGGTCATGCCGTGCGCACCGACGATTTCGGCGAAGCGGGCGTTTTCCGACAGGAAACCATAGCCCGGATGGATCGCCTGGGCACCGGTGATTTCGGCGGCGGCGATGATCGACGGGATATTGAGATAACTCTTGGAGGCAGAGGCCGGGCCGATGCAGACGGACTCATCAGCCAGATGGACGTGCATGGCCGTGCGGTCGGCTTCGGAATGGACCGCTACGGTGGCGATGCCCATTTCCTTGGCGGCGCGGATGACGCGAAGGGCGATCTCGCCGCGGTTGGCGATCAGGATTTTATCGAATGTCTTGCTGGTCATTGTCTTACTCGAAGACGACGAGCGCTTCGCCGAATTCCACGGGCTGGGCGTCATTGACCAGAATGGCGGCCACGGTGCCCTCGCGCGGTGACGGGATCGGGTTCATTGTCTTCATGGCTTCGATGATCAGCAGGGTCTGGCCCTGCTTGACCTTATCGCCGACCTTGATGAAGGGCGGCGTGCCCGGCTGGGCTTGCAGATAGGCCGTGCCGACCATGGGCGATTTGACGGCATCCTTGGCTGGATTCGGCGCGGCGGGCGCGGCCGCCGGCGCGGCTTCGGCCGTGGGCGCCGCAACCGGGGCCGGGGCGGCGGCCACGGGCGCCTGGGGCACATAGGAAACGCCGGCAGCGGCCGTAAGCTGGCGCGCCACGCGAATCTTCAGTTCGCCTTGCTCGACCTCGATCTCGGTCAGCTCGGTTTCCTTCAGGATGTCGGCGAGCTTGCGGATCAGCTTGGGATCGATCGGATCGGCTGCGGGAGCTTTGGAAGTCGTCATGTGATAACCTTAGTACAAAGTCTTGAAAAACAAAGACTCTATTATTTAACTTGAGACAAAACGGCGCGAATGGCCAGTTCATAGCCAATGGCGCCAAATCCTGCAATAACCCCGTTAGCGGCCAGCGACACATATGAGTGATGCCGGAAAGGTTCGCGGGCGTGCGGATTGGACAGGTGGCATTCGATAATCGGTATGCTCAGGGCTTTCAGGGCGTCATGGAGCGCGACCGAGGTATGGGTATAGGCTGCCGGATTGATGATCAGGGCGCAGGCTTTGGTGCGGGCCTCCTGAATCCAGTCAACCAGTTGCCCTTCGTGATTGCTTTGCCTGAAGACGAGGGTGAAGTTCGTGCCTTCAAGCAGGGCGGCGCACCGCGACTCGATATCGGCAAGGGTGTCGTGGCCATAAATTTCCGGTTCGCGCACCCCAAGAAGGTTGAGGTTTGGACCGTTGAGGACATATATGGTCTTTTGGGACATGAAACCTGCCAGATACCGCGATGCGGCTCTTGTAACGTGTCGCGGATAGGCTCACAAGCCGGACGACGCCAAATGGCGTGGGTTTCGGCAAAAAACGGCGTAAAAATGGTGAAAATTCTGTTGAATGGCGAAGAAAGGGAGGTTACGGCCTCCAATCTGACAGCACTTATCGGCGATCTGGGACTCGATGGCCGCAAGGTGGCCGTGGAAAAGAATCTCGAAATCGTGCCGCGTTCGACCTATCCGGCCACGCAGATCGATGACGGCGACCGGCTGGAAATAGTGCATTTTGTAGGAGGCGGTTAATGGACGATCTATCTTTGGCACCCGAAACCTGGAGTGTCGCCGGGCGTACCTTCACCTCGCGTCTGATCGTCGGTACCGGCAAATACAAGGACTACGCCCAGAACGCCGCTGCGGCGCGCGCTTCGGGCGCGGAGATCGTCACCGTGGCGGTGCGCCGGGTCAATCTGACCGATCCGAACCAGCCGATGCTGATGGATTATGTCAGGCAGGATGAATTCACCTATCTGCCCAATACGGCGGGCTGCTTTACCGGCGAGGAGGCCGTACGCACCCTGCGCCTGGCGCGCGAGGCCGGCGGCTGGAACCTGGTCAAGCTGGAAGTGCTCTCCGATCCGAAGACGCTTTATCCCGATATGGAAGAAACCCTGCGCTCGCTCAAGCTGCTGGTGAAGGACGGTTTCGACGTGATGGTCTATTGCTCTGACGATCCGGTCTATGCACGCAAGCTGGAAGAGGCCGGGGCAGCCGCCATCATGCCGCTGGCCGCGCCGATCGGTTCCGGGCTGGGCATCCAGAACCCGGTGACGCTGCGCATCATCGTCGAGAACGCTAAGGTGCCGGTGCTGGTTGATGCCGGTGTCGGCACGGCTTCGGAAGCGGCGGAGGCCATGGAGCTGGGCTGTGACGCGGTGCTGATGAATACCGCCATCGCGGAAGCCAAGGACCCGATCCGCATGGCGCGAGCCATGAAATATGCCGTCATGGCCGGACGTGACGCCTATCTGGCCGGACGGATGCCGCGCAAGCTTTACGCCGATCCGTCCTCGCCGCTGGCGGGCCTGATTTGATTATTGCCGTTCTGATTTGATTGTTTACCGGAACGCACGGCGCTGACCGCCTTTTGCAGATCATCGAGCTTGGCGCCGTCTATGGCCTTATCGCCGATGATGAAGGTCGGCGTGCCGGTAATGCCGAGGTCGGCGCCCAGTTGCATCACCTTGTCGATGTGCGCCTTGACCCCGGGCGAAGCGGCATTGGCCCTGACGGCGGCGGGATCGAGGCCCAGCCTGCCCAGAAGTGCGGTCATCTCGGCTTCGCTGCCGACCTGCTCCGTCATCAGGGCGTAGTGAACGGCCTCATATTTGCCGGCCTGGGCCGCACCGAGGGCAAAGGCGGCGAGGGGACGCGAATTCTGGTTGATGACCGGATATTCCTTGACGACAATGGCGACATCCGGGTTTTTCGCCAGAAAGTCCTTCAAAACCGGCGTGGCGGCGCGGCAGTAACCGCAGTTGTAATCGAGAAACTCGACGATCCTGATTTTGGCGTTCGGATTGCCAAGGATCGGGTCGGCCTTGTCGTTGAACAGCGAGTCATGTTTGGCCTTGATCGCCTCGGCCATGGTTTTCGCCTTGTCCGCCTCGTTTTGCGCGTTCAGTTCGGCGCTGGCCTCATACAGCATGGCGGGATGGCTCATCAGGCCCTTGCGCACCATGAAGCCCTGGACCTGCGGCACGACATAGGGCGCGCCGGCCAGCACGACGGCGAAGACGGCGAGGCCGGTCGTGATATTGGCCTGGGAAAAGAGATCCTTCCACAGATTGGTTTTATCGGTCGTTGCTTTGGGTTCGTTCACTTAAAAGGCCTTATTCGTAATCAGTTCTTGCCCCGCCGGCGGGTTTCCCGGTCAACGGGATCGATGCCCATTTCCGAGGAACTGGTCATAACGATGTCGCGGGCGCGGCGATATTCGGGAGAGGCGGTATCGAGGTATTTCTGCGACCATACCGCCGACGTGCGGGCCGCCATATAGTCGCCGTTGTAAAACTGCGCCTCGGCAGTGGAGAGGCGGGCAAGGCCCGGCTGGTTCAGTCCGTCATAGGCTTGCGCCAGTTGCTGCCAGGCGAAGCTGTCGTCGTCCTCGTATTTGAGCGACTGCTGGAGATGCGCCACGGCGGAGGTGAGGCTGTCCTTGTCGCCGACGGCGATCAGGGCCTGTCCCAGATTGAGTTGCAGCAAGGGCGCCTGCGGCATCAGGTCGACCGATTTCTGGTGGGCGGGCACAGCCAGGGTGGCACGGCCGGTTTCAAAATAGATCTGGCCCTTCAGTTCCCAGAGGTAGGGATTGTCCGGCTGTTCATCGATCAGTTTGTCGAGCAGGTCGATAGCCTGATCCCACTGACCGCGCTTATAGGTGGCGATGACGCGGGCATAGCGCGCCGGGTATGAGGTATCGCTTTCAGGATATTTCTGGAAAGTCTTGATCGGATCGTAGAGGAAACCGGCCAGCTTGGCCTTGACGATCTCGAACTCGGCGACGGTTTCCGGGGAATCGACCACATTATAATGCGGCTGGCGCTGCGCGACCCCCTGCAGGGCCTGAATGCGTTCGCGGGACAGCGGGTGGGTGCGGAAAAACGCGTAGCGTTCGGCGTTGCTGAAGGTTTCGACATTGCGGAACTTGTAGAAGAAATCGACCAGGCCTTTCGACGACATGCCGGCCTTTTCCAGCGCCTTGACCCCGGCGGCGTCGGCGGCGGATTCTTCTGTCTGGATATAGTGCAGGGCGCCGAGTGTGCCGAAGGTGCCGGAACTGGCGGCGATGCCAAGACCGGCGTCCGGCGCGCCGGCCAGCGCCGCGATGACGCCGAGGCCGAGCGAAATGGCCATGGGCGCGCGGGCGGCGCGTTCGATTTCATCGGTGCGCATCATGTGGCCGCCGCTGAGGTGGCCGGTTTCGTGGGCGATGACGCCGAAAAGCTGGTTGGGCGTATCGGCCTCCATGATGGTGCCGGTATTGATGCCGATGCGCAGGCCGAGGGTGGCGAAGGCGTTCAGGTCGTCGCTGGCGATCAGCAGGTAATGCACGCGGTTGGCGTCAAGGCCGGCGGCTTCCAGGATCGGTCGGGTCTGGGTTTTCAGGAAGCCCTCGACCTCGGTGTCACGGATAATGCTTTGCGCGCCAGCGGAAACGGGCAGGAGGCTGATACCGGCCATCACGGCCACCATGACGATGCGCGCCGCCTGTCGTTTCAGCGTATGTAAAGCCTGCATGCTCAAGACCCTGTTTAACGTCCGCCTGGCTGGATTCATTAGGCGGCAAGCATGACAAATCTAAGGCGGGCATCGATCCGTATCAATGCCCGCCCTGAAGACTTTTATGCGTTTTCGCCTAGCGGCGCCACCAGCCGCGCTTGGGTTTTTCCGGAGGCGCGCTGATCTCGTTGGGATCGGTTACGGGTTCCGGTGCTTCCGGTTCTGGTGGTGCGGCGGCCACGGTTTCGGTGATGACCGGTTCCGCGATGGCCGGCTCCAACACCTTCTTTGCCGTTTTTGCACGGGAAGCCTTGGCTTTTACAGGTTCGGCCGCCGTTTCGACGAGAGCGGCTTCAACCGTATCCGCCTCTTCCGTCTTTTTACGGCTGCGGACTTTACGCGCCGGTTTTGCCGCTTCGACGGCGATCATGGGCGGTGCGCTGGCGGCAAAGGCGGCCTCGGGATCGACCGCGACATCCCGCGACAACGGCATCGGCGCGGTTTCGTTCGCGGCGGCCGCTTCATCGACCACCATTTCGACGGCCTCCGCAGGGGCCTTGCGGCTGCGGCGCGGACGCGGCCGGCGGCCGGAGGCGGCGCCTGCGCCTTCCGGCACCAGCGAGGTCGGTTGCGTCGTTTCCGCGCCCAAGGCCGAGGTGACGGCTTCGGCAATGGCGGCTTGCGGCGCGGCGGCTTCCTTCAGGATATCGCGCGACGCATCGGCCGAACGGGCCGGTTGCTCGAAGCGTTTTTGCTGTTCCTCGAACGGATCGATCCAGACATAGGGCGCTTCCAGCGACGGCGTGCGGGCGCGAATCCAGCTATAGGTTTCGCGCGGACGGCTGTCGAATCCGGCGCGGCGGCCACCCCGGCGTCCCCGGCGGCGGCGGCCCCGGCGATTGTCGTCATTGCCGTTGTCATCCTCGTCTTCGCCATCGGCATCGCCATGCGCGGCTTCGGCCGGCGCGGCGCGGTCCTCGCTTTCAAAGCGTTCCCGGCCACCGCGGCGGCGGCGGCGGCGCTTGCCGTTGCGGCCGCCGTCTTCGCGTTCGTTGCGCGTTTCGCCGCCGCGCGTCTCGGCGGTGTCATCGTCACTGTCTTCGGCTTCGATGGCCTCTTCGTCCTCGTCTTCTTCCTCAGCGACGTCGGGCGTGGTGTCGAAGGCGATCGGTTCGGGGCGCACGGGCGCGACGAAATCGACCTCATCGGCATGGACCGTGCGGACGATCTGGACCTCGGTGTGGCCCAGGTCGGTGTCGATCTCGATATTGACCTTCAGGCCCCATTCGAGGCGCAGCTTCGAGAGGTGAACCTGCTTTTCGTTGAGAATATAGAGCGCCACGTCCATCGGCACCTTGACGGTAATGGCGCCCGCGCCGTTCTGCATGGCCTCCATGTCGATGGTGCGCATGGCCGAAAGCGCGGCGGAATCGACCGAGCGGATACGGCCCTGGCCCTCGCAGTGCGGGCAGACGATGGTGGTGCCTTCGAGGAAGCCAGTACGGCGGCGCTGGCGGCTGATTTCCATCAGACCGAAGCCGGAAATCTTGCCCATCTGGATGCGGGCGCGGTCCTCGGCCAAGGCGTCCTTCAGCTTTTTCTCCACGGCGCGGTTGTTCTTTGATTCATCCATGTCGATGAAGTCGATGACCACCAGGCCGGCCAGGTCGCGCAGGCGCATCTGGCGGGCGGATTCCTCGGCGGCTTCCAGATTGGTCTTGAGGGCGGTCGCCTCGATATTGCGCTCCTTGGTCGATTTGCCGGAATTGACGTCGATGGCGACAAGGGCTTCCGTCTGGTTGATGACCAGGTAACCGCCTGATTTCAGCGGCACGACCGGGGAGTAGATTTTCGAAATCAGATCCTCGACGCCATAACGGGCGAAGAGGGGGATATTGGCCTTGTAGAGCTGTATCTTCCTGGCCTGGGACGGCATGATCATGCGCATGAAGTCCTTGGCGGACTTGTAGCCGTCCTCGCCTTCCACCAGTACGCCGTCGAAATCCTTGTCGAACAGATCGCGGATAGCGCGCTTGACCAGATCCTCTTCCTCATAGATCAGGGCCGGCGCATTGGATTTCAGTGTCGTTTCGCGGATGGTTTCCCAGACGCGCAGCAGGTAATCGTAGTCGCGCTTGATCTCCAGCTTGGTGCGCTTGGCGCCGGCGGTGCGGACGATCAGGCCCATGCCGTGCGGCACGTCGAGGCTCTGCACCAGCGTCTTCAGGCGCTTGCGGTCGGAGGTATTGGTGATCTTGCGCGAAATGCCGCCGCCGCGCGCCGTGTTCGGCATCAGCACGCAATAGCGGCCGGCCAGCGACATGTAGGTGGTCAGGGCCGCGCCCTTGTTGCCGCGCTCTTCCTTGACGACCTGAACGAGCAGGATCTGGCGGCGCTTGATGACTTCCTGAATCTTGTAGCGGCGGATCAGGTGCTGGCGCAGGCGGCGCTCTTCGTCGGGCAGGTCGTCGTCATGGCTGTGATCGTCATCGTCGGTTTCGTCTTCCTCGTCGACGTGACCGTTGCCGTTGGTATTGGCCTGGGCCTGCGCGGCCAGTTCCGCCATCAGCTTTTCGCGGTCGGCGACCGGAATCTGGTAGTAGTCGGGATGGATTTCATTGAACGCCAGGAAGCCGTGACGGTTGCCGCCGTATTCGACGAAGGCCGCCTGGAGGCTGGGTTCTACGCGCGTGACCTTGGCGAGATAGATATTTCCGCGGAGTTGTTTTCTGGCGTGGCTCTCAAAATCAAATTCTTCGACGCGGCTTCCGTTCATCACGACGACACGGGTTTCTTCCGTGTGCGTCGAGTCGATTAACATGGTCTTTGACATTAAAGGTATCTCCGGAGCGCTCAGACGCATCCAACCGCCGGAATTCGCATCCGGCGGGGAAAAAGGCGTGGCGCTGATAAGGGGTAAGAAGGCGCGCGCAGGCGAGGACGAGGTTGCCAATAGGTCTTGGCGGGACATCTGTCTTCGTCGAATAGCGGTTAAGGCTCAAGGCGCAGCCCATAAGTATTGTTCCAAACGCGATATCTGCGCGCTGTATGGCCGCGCAAACTTTATAAAGACGTGATGCAGGCTCCGGGCGAAAAGCGCTTCCATTCCACCGGGGTAAGGACCGGAGCAGGCATGAAAGCGAGATAGGCGCGCGGCGCCGTTGTCACAAGGGTTCGTCATAATCAGTCGGCGAAAAGTCTGCGCTTTGGCCGGACTCATGACGGACGACACCCGTCTGTCACATGTTCGCAAAAAGCCGGACACGTCAATCTAATTCTTCCTGTGCGCCGGGCCTGACACATTTTTTACCGCCGGCGCGGGCATCCTTAACCGCTTGGCAACCTTATTGATTAAAGGAAGAGAAACCATACCCCTTAATCGTATTTCTACATCCGTGTGGCAAGGTGTCGGGACAGCCGGAGACTGCCGGTTAGAAACTCACATAAAGTTGTGGTGCGTGGAGTAGTGAATGTTTCGTCCGTCTGACGTCCCCAGTTGCTGGCCCAGTTGCTGGCCCAATTGCTGGCTTGCCGGTGCGAAAGCGATCCTGAAGGCCGTCCGGCAGATGGCGGTCGTGGCTGGGTTTGTCTGCGGGGCCAGTCTCGCGGCGCAGCCCGCGGCGGCGCAAAGCGGTGATGTGGTCAAGGTTCGCCTGGGCGGCGACGCGGCGCAGACCCGCATCGTCATCGAACTGGAAAAGTCGGTCGTGGGCAAGGTCGTCACCCGTGACAACGAAACGGACCGTCAGGTCATCGCCTTGCCCGATATCGATCTCGACAAGACCATGGCGGGGCAGGGGCAGGGGCTGATCAGCGACTGGCGTCTGGAAAACATGGCGGGCAGCGTTCGTCTCAAGCTCAATTTCAAATCCGGTGCAAAGATTTACCGTCGCTTCCTGCTGCCGCCGGCCGATGGCGTCAGCGTCTATCGTTATGTGATCGATGTGGTGCCGCAAGGCGTTGACGCGGCCACTCAGCTCCTGGCGTCCGTGCCCGTTGTCGCCACGGTGGCGCAGGCCCCGGTCAAGGCGCCCGCCAAAAACCGCAAGAAGGTCATCGTGATTGATGCCGGCCATGGCGGCAAGGATCCCGGCGCGCATGGCGGCAATTCGCTGGAAAAGGATATCAATCTGGCGGCCGCCAAGGCGCTGCGCGCTTCACTGGAAAAGACCGGCCGTTATACGGTGATCATGACGCGTGACACCGACAGTTTCGTCGATCTGCCGGCGCGCGTCCGCATCGCCCGTTCGGCTGACGCCGACCTGTTCATTTCCCTGCATTCGGATTCCGGCGGCGACGGCCATACCCGCGGCGCCTCCATCTACACCCTGTCCGATTCCGGCACCGAACGCGCCGCCAAAAAGGCGCTGATCAAGGGCGACTGGTCGCAGGGCGAGCCGCCGGCCGACGCCGTTGTCAGCCGCATCCTGATCGACCTGACGCAGCGCGCCACCAAGAACCGCTCGGCCACCTTCGCGCAACTGGTCATGGATAATATCGACGATTCGACGCCCCTGCTGAAATCCAGCCTGCGCCAGGCCGGTTTCGTGGTCCTGCTGGCGCCTGACGTGCCCGCCGTGCTGCTGGAGATGGGCTTTGTCAATAATCCGGAGGACGAAGCCATGCTCAACGATTCGCGGCATCGCGCCGTGATGATGGGGCAGGTGGCCAAGGCTATCGACCAGTATTTCGAGAACAGTGTGCAATACGCCTCGTTCGCCGCCCTGCCTTAAACCGGCGGGGCCAGCTGAAAAGCCTGAAACAGCAAGGCCCCGTCGTTCGCGGCGGGGCTTTTGGCTGGCCGGCGCGCGGGCGGGATGAAATTTCATCGAATGGCTTTGCCTGACAGCCGGTCTTTGCTAAGTGTACAGGCGTTAATGCGCTCATAGGCCGCGCAGGCTCGCCGCATGTACGGCGACGGGCTTTGCCCTTGCCAAGCCCGGAAGGGCCTGGAGGCTTTGCGGCAACTCGTGTAATCGATGGTTGGAGGTTGTTTGCTAAGGTCGTCTGAACGCTGGTTCGCCATGGCTGGCATTATCCTGATGAGCGCTGTGGCCATAGCGGGCTTCGCGGTGGCCATCTATGCCGCGTGGCTGTTCCATGACATGCCCGACGGCAGCGAACTGGCGGATTTCCACCCGGTCACCTCGGCGCGTGTGTTTGCCTGGGACGGAACGCTGATCGGGGAATATGGCCAGGAACGCCGTATCTATGTGCCTTATAACCGGATGCCGACGCGGGTGACGCAGGCTTTTCTGGCCGCCGAGGATCGTAATTTCTTCACGCACAATGGCGTCGATGTCGGCGGCGTGTCGCGCGCCATGGCGAAAAATGTCTTCAACCTGCTGCGTGGCAAGCGTTTTGAGGGCGGCTCGACCATCACCCAGCAGGTCGCCAAGAATCTGCTGTTGAATAATGAGCGCACGGTCGGGCGCAAGCTCAAGGAAGTCATCCTGGCGCGCCGGCTGGAAAGTTCGCTGCCCAAGGAACAGATTCTCGAACTGTACCTCAACGATATTTATCTCGGTTACCGCTCCTATGGCGTCGGGGCGGCCGCCTTCAACTATTTCGGCAAGTCGCTGGATCAGCTTTCCTTAAGTGAAATGGCTTTTCTGGCGGCCTTGCCGAAGGGGCCTGAAAATTATCGTCCGTCGAACCACAAGGCCGCCGCCATCGCCCGCCGCAACTGGGTTCTGGGGGAAATGGCCAAGGCCGGCTGGGTGACGCGCGAAGAGGCCGCCACCGCCATGCAGGACGATCTGGTCATTCAGGACAAGCCGCGCCGCGCCAAGTATCAGGATGCCGACTATTTTGTCAGTGAAGTCGAGCTACGCGCCAAGAAGCTGTTTAACGATGCCATCTATACCGAGGGCTATTACGTCAAGACGACGCTTGACCCCAAGTTGCAGACCCTGGCGCGCGAGGCACTGATGAACGGCTTGGAAACCTATGACCGCCGCCACGGCTGGCGCGGCGCATGGGGCAATATTCCGGTAAGCGATCACTGGGAAAAAGAGGCCCTGCAGGTGGAAAACAACCTGCCGGAATCGCGCCGCGCGCCTTCCGAACGGCCGGACTGGCAGATCGGCATGCTGGAAAAAAGCAGCGGCGCGGTCCGGGCGATCGATGGCGGTCATGGCGTGATCCGCGCCGATGACCTGGCCTGGGCGCAGGCGACGCGTAATATCAAGGCGGGCGATCTGGTCTATGTGTCGCCAGCTTCTTCCGGTGTCTACCGCCTGCGCCAGGTGCCGAAAGTCAATGGCGCGCTGGTGGCCGTCGATCCCTATTCGGGCCGTGTCGTCGCCATGGTGGGGGGATACAGCTATTCCCTGTCGAAGTTCAACCGCGCCACGCAGGCCTCGCGCCAGCCGGGGTCTTCGATCAAGCCGTTCGTCTATGCCGTGGCGCTGTCGAAGGATTTCACGCCGGCCTCGATGGTCGATGACGGGCCGATCAGCATGATGGGCGGCGATGGCAAGATGTGGACGCCATCCAATTATGAGCACGACTATCTCGGCCTGCAGCCGATCCGGCGCGGCCTCGAACTGTCGCGCAATCTGATGACGGTGCGGCTGGCGCAGAAGGTCGGTATCAAGCCGGTGACGCAAGGGATCGTCAATTTCGGCGTGCTCGACAAGATGCCGTCGGAAATGTCGATGGTGCTGGGTGCCGGGGAGGTCAATCCGTACCGCCTGACCAATGCCTATTCGATCTTCGTCAACGGGGGGCGCAAGGTGAAGCCGCACCTGATCGACGAGGTGCAGGACCGGAACGGCAAGGTGGTCTACAAGGCCGACGAGCGGGCCTGCCCGTCCGCCTGCACCGCCAATTTCGACGGCCTGGAAAGTCCGCGCCTGCCGCCGCAAGGCGATGTCGTGCTTGATCCGATCACCGCTTATCAGGTCAATTCCATGCTGCAGGGCGTCATCCAGCGCGGCACCGGGGCCGCGGCACGGTCGCTCGGCATCCCGATGGGCGGCAAGACGGGCACGACCAATGATTACCGCAGCGCCTGGTTCGTCGGTTATACGGCGGAACTGGTGGTCGGTGTCTTTGTCGGTTTCGACGACAACAGCTCGCTGGGCAATCATGAAACCGGTGCGGTGGCCGCTTTGCCGATCTGGATCGATTTCATGAAGAATGCCAATGCGGGCAAGCCCAACCGCGAATTCAACAAGCCGAAAGACGCGGTTTATATGTCGGTGCGGGGGATCGAGGAAGCCTTCAAGCCGGGGACCGAGCCGAAATTTGTCGCCGCGCCGGTTACGGACGAAGGGCCGAAACCGTATCTTGACACCTGGTCGGATGACGGCGATATCGGCGGACCGGTAACGGTCGTGCCCGCCGAGGAGCCGCCGCCGGTGAAGAAGAAATCGTCTGACAGCGGCATGCTTTATTGAGGTATTGCGCTTGTCATTTCGGGCGGGCCTCTGTAAACCCGCCACTCCATATTTTCAGGATTTTAGCCATGCGTTTGGATATCGAAGCCTCCGCTTCCGAGATCGAGCAGTCCATTGGATTGCTCAGGAGGCGTCTTTGACTGGGATGTCGCACTAAGACGTCTCGATGAGTTGAATGCCAGGGTTGAAGACCCGACCTTGTGGGACAAGCCCGACGAAGCGCAGAAGGTTTCGCGCGAGCGCTCGAAACTGTCGGCCTCGGTGGAAGCGGTGCGGTCCATCGAAAAGGAGCTGAAGGACGCTATCGAATTCGCCGAGCTGGGCGATATGGAAGGCGACGAAAGCCTGGTCGATGAAGCGCGCAACTTGATCCGGGATATCAAGACCCGCACGGCGCGGGCCGAACTGGAAGCCTTGCTCTCCGGCGAGGCCGATGGCAACGACGCCTATCTCGAAATCAATTCCGGCGCCGGTGGCACGGAATCCAACGACTGGGCCGGCATCCTGCTGCGCATGTATTCGCGCTGGGCCACGGCGCACGGCATGTCGATCGATGTCGAGGAAGAAACCCAGGGCGAACAGGCCGGCATCAAGTCGATCACGCTCAAGATATCGGGTGAAAATGCCTATGGCTGGCTGAAAACCGAAGCCGGGGTTCACCGGCTGGTGCGGATTTCGCCGTTCGATTCCAATGCCAAGCGGCATACGTCGTTTGCTTCGGTCTGGGTTTATCCGGTGGTCGACGATACCATCGTCATCGATATCAATCCGGCTGATGTGCGTACCGATACCTATCGCGCCTCCGGTTCCGGCGGCCAGCATATCAACAAGACCGATTCCGCCGTGCGCCTGACGCACATCCCGACCGGCATCGCCGTGGCCTGTCAGGCCGGCCGGTCGCAGCACGCCAACCGTGATGAAGCGTGGAAGATGCTGCGTGCGCGCCTGTACGAAATGGAGTTGCAGAAGCGCGAGGCGGCGCAGCAGGCGCTGGAGGATTCCAAGACCGATATCGGTTGGGGCCACCAGATCCGGTCCTACGTCCTGCAACCCTATCAGATGGTCAAGGACCTGCGCACCAATGTCGAGACTTCGGATACGCAGGGTGTGCTCGATGGCGATCTCGACGCCTTCATGGGCGCTTCCCTGGCGCAGCGCGTCGGCGTGACCCGCGACGCCTGATGCGGATCAAAGTTCGGGCCTTGCCGTTTTCGCGCCGGTCGTCTTGGCGACATTGACGACATCGGCTTTGGCGGCCGCTTCGGGGTGCGCGGTCGCGGCGAGGTGCGCCGGTTCCTTGCGGCGGCCTTTCTTGATGACGATTTGCGCGCCCATATAACGCGAATAGACTTGGGTGAATTCCGCGCCGAGAAAGAAAATCTGCGTCGAATAATAGATCCAGATCAGCACCACGATCAGCGATCCCGCCGCGCCGTAGGCCGAACTGAAAGCGCTCTGGCCGAGATAGATGCCGATCAGGAACTTGCCGAAGGTGAACAGGATGGCGGTGATGGCCGCGCCGATCCAGACATCACGCCACTTGATGTAGACATCGGGCAGAACTTTGAAAATCATAGCGAACAGCACGGTAATGACACTGAACGAAATCACCAGGTTAACGAGGTGAAGGATCAGGGTAATGGGGATCAGGCCTTCGAAAAAGGCGCTGATGGCGGAAAGCCCGGCGGAAATCACCAGGGCGATCAGCAGCAGGAAGCCGATGCCCATTATCATGGCGAAGGACAAAAGGCGCTTCTTGATGAACCAGGTCCAGTGGCCGTTCTCGCGTTCCTCCACATTCCAGATGGTGTTGAGCGCATCCTGCAACTGCGCAAAGAAACTGGTGGCGGATACGACCAGGGTGACGAGGCCGATCAGGCTGGCGATATAGCTGGCTTTCGGATTGCTGGTGCTGGCCAGCATGGTCTGGATGGCGCTGGCGCCCTGGTCGCCGATCAGGCCGCGGATTTCATCGAAAATATATCCGCTGACGGCATCGCGTCCGAAAGCCAGCCCGGCCATGGCGATGACGATCAGCAGCAGGGGGCCGATGGACAGCATGCTGTAAAACGCCAGCGCCGCGCCGAGGCGGGGCACCTTGTCGTCGTTCCACTCCCGGATGGTTTCCCTGAAGATGAACCAGAAGGCCGGAAGCGTCAGGGGCGGGCGCTTGCGAGGTGTATCCGTCATGAGAAGCCGCCGGTGAGAGGGGAATCGAAAACGCGGATATGAGCATAAAGGAAATAAAGAAAAAAGCCGGAGAAGGCAGCTTCTCCGGCTCTTTGCAGGGTGGTTCCGGGCGGCGCCGGTCCTATTTCAGGTCGGAAAGCGCGTTCAGATCGTAGCTGTTCAGGCTCGGTGCGCCATGCTCGGCCGGTGCGCTGACAGCGGCGGCGACGGCTGGCGCCGATTCCGGACGGCGGCTTTGCAGGCAGCGGCCCTGGAAGAAGGCGCCGACATCGATGGCCAGTTGATCATGGGTGATATCGCCTTCGACATAGGCTGTGGCCTGAAGCTTGATCTGCTTGCCGGTGATCGATCCGACGATGCGGCCGCGCACTTCGATGGTTTCGGCCTCGACCTTGCCTTCGATATTGCCGGATTCGCCGACGATCAGGTGGCCGACCTTAACATCGCCGCGCACGGTGCCGTCGAGATGCAGGTCGCCGTTACCGGTGATATTGCCTTCCATCAGCAGGCCGGCGCCGAAACTGGACAGGGGGCGGGCGCTTGCGATGGCGGGCTTGCTCCGGTTCAGGTTGACATTGGGCGTCTCCAGCGGCGGAACGACGGCGGGCGTCGGCTGCGGCCTGGCGGCGGGCGAAGTCGGTTTGCTAGTTTTGTTGAACATAATCTCCAGCCTTTAAGAAACGTGAGGGGTTTTGAGCGCGACCATTTTGCCAGACCTCGTAATGAACGTGGTTGCCGGTCGAGCGGCCTGTGCTGCCCATGGAGGCGATGCGCTGATCGACGGCGACGTGTTGCCCCGGCTTGACGCTGGCGGACGCCAGGTGAGCGTACCGGGTCTTGAAGCCGCCGCCATGATCGATTTCGACCACGTTGCCGTAGCCGGTGCGGACGCCGACAAAGGAAACGACGCCGGGCGCGGTCGAATAGATGGGCGTCAGGTAGGGACCGGCGAAATCCTGGCCGCTGTGCATATGCGGACGGTGGGTGAAGGGGTCGAAGCGCACGCCGAAGCCGCTGCTCAGGCGTGTGCCGATGGTAGGGCGGCCGAACGGCAGTTGCTGGGCGCTGTTTTGCAGGCCGCGCATGTCGCTCAGGTCGACGGCGGCATTGCGGATGCGTTCGGCGAAATCCTCATCGACGCCGAGGAAGCTGGCCAGGGCCTTGTTATCCTTGGCGTCGGTCAGCGGATTGCCGCTGCGCCCGCCGGCGAAGGCCTGCGGATTGAGGCCGGCGATGCGGAAGGCGAGGCGCAGTTTTTCGGCGCGCGTCCGGGCGAAAACCTCGGCCTGGTTGACCATGCGCTCCTGCTCGGCGCGCACCGAATAGATGCGTTCGACCGGCGGTAGAGTGTCGTCGATCGGCGCCGGGGACAGGGCCGCCAGGGCGCCGGGCACGCCCTTGAAATCCTTGAGGAGCGTCACCAGCCCCTGATGACGGGCCTCGACCGTCTTGGCAAGGTCTTCCAGGGAGCCGCTGTTGGCCGTGGCCTGCCGGGTGGCGATATCGAGCCGGGCCTGGCGGTCGGCGATCCAGCGCTCCGACTGGGCCTTGGCCATGCGGAGCTGGTTTTCGGAACCGGCGCCATGGCTGGCCGCGAAAAACAGGGTGAAGCCGGTGGAGATCGCCAGCCAGGTGACCAGGGCCGAGGCGAAAATCATCAGGACGAATTGCTTGCCGGGACTTAGAACATAGCCACGGGTATCCGCGCCTGAGCGAATGTAGACATGGCGTTCCGGAAATATAGATTCCATCCAGCCGCCCAATGGGCCGTAGCTTGTCTTTCCCGTCATTACCCGCATCCCCAACCGTTTGTTAACTATGCCTTTGCCGCGTTAATTGCGCAAGGTGTATATCGCGCGGAACAGGGAGGCATTAAGGAGGTGGTGGTAATGCCGAATATAAACAGATGGTTATAAGGCGAAGCCATGACCGGTGTCCCAATTTGAATACCTGTGTCCTGGCCGTTTCAAGATTGATGCCGCCGAGTGCCGGGGCAAAAATCACCCTGTGGGCGAATTGTGGATAAAGATCGTAAAACCTTTCCGGAAAAGGGCATTGGTGCGGATAAATTTATCTAAACTGTCATTAAAACGACTTAAATCGTTTTTATTTCCTTCAGGGCGTTCAAAACCTCTTCTATATGGTTTCTAATCTTGACCTTGCGCCATGCTTTCCTGATCAAACCTTGCGGATCTATAATAAAAGTTGAGCGATCGGTTCCCATATAGGCGCGGCCATACAGCATCTTTTCCCCCCACGCGCCGAAGGCGGCGATGGTGGTTGTGTCGGGATCGGATAGGAGCGGCATGCGCAGGCCGTATTTGGTGATAAACTTTTCGTGACTTTTAAGGCTGTCCTTGGAGACGCCGTAGAGTTTCGCGCCCAGCGCCTCGAATTGCGGCAAGGCTTCCGAAAAGGCGCAGGCTTCCTGGGTGCAGGTCGGGGTGTTATCGGCCGGGTAGAAAAACAGCACCGTCCAGCCGCCTTTCAGGTCGGTGAGCGAGACATGCCCCCCGGCGCTGGACGTCAGCGTAAAATCAGGCGCCTTATAAGGCTCGAAAGAAGTTTCCGCTTTCAATGATTTCGCCATGACATAGCCTCGCTCTGTATCTAAAGAAGGATCGAACGCGTTAACGCTCTTTTGCGTCCTCCGTCCTATACATGAACCGCCACAATTCCTAGCCGCCAATAAAGTAAAAACAGTCGAGCCTAAGTGAAGAGAATTTTCGACATAATCCGCAAGCGGCTGCGCCTTTTCGTCCTGGGCTGGGTGGTGTTCATGGTCGTTATTCTGGGGGCGCGGCTGGCCCAGGGGCCGATCCGGGTCGACGGGCTGCGGCCGATCCTGGTTTCCCGTCTCGAAGCGCAGTTGCCGCGCACCGAAGCCAGCATCAAACATCTCGATCTCGTCTGGTTCGGCGATGCCCGCGCCGTCGGTTTCCGTTTTGAAGACCTGATCATCACCGACCGCCAGCACAGGATCATCGCCCGTGCCGGCAAGATGGAGGCGGCGCTGGCGGCGGACAGTCTCATTGTGGCGCATTTCGCGCCGGCGCGCCTGACGGCGGAGGATTTTTTCGTTGCCGCTTCGGTATCGAAGGAGGGGCGTTACGATCTGGGGTACGAGGCGCATGGCAAGCCGGGACGGTCCAGTGGTCTGGCGCGATTCTTCTATGACCTGACCGGACCGGAAAAGCTGGGGCAGCCCATCAGTTTTACGCGCCAGCTCAGCCTGAAAAACGGCCAGTTGCGCCTGATCCAGGAAGGCGCGCCGCTGGACTGGACGGCCAATGTCTCGACCATCGATTTCACCAAGCTGCGCGGCAAGCTCACGGGGCACACGACGCTTTCCATCGGTGGCCTCGGCATGGATGCTGCGGCGCCGGCCACCTTCAGGGCGGAGGCTTCTGGCGTGGTCGGCCTCACCCAGGCGAGCATTTCAGCCAATATCCGCAATCTGATCCCCGGCCATGTGTTTCCGTCGGTCGGTGTCACCCGTGTTCTGGCCGGAATCGATGCGCCGGTCGATGGTCTGGCGCGGGTTGATTACAGCCGGAAAAAGGGATTTGAAGGCGCGGCTTTCGATATCCGGGCGGCGGCGGGGCGTATCGATGTCGGCGACTTCCATCAACCTTTCGATGAAGCGCGTATCAAGGCCAACTACACCTCCGCCACGCATACGGCGCAGTTCGATACCTTTCGTGTCAGGTCGCGGATGCTCGACACCGACCTAAAGGGGGCGGTGACCATCCGGCCCGGCGACGCAAAGGCAAAACGCGACCTGGCGCTGGCCTTCAATTTCACCGGCCCGCGCATGACCGCCCGGCTGGCGGACGATTTTGCCTTGCAGACCCTGACCAACGCCCGCCTCAGGGGCAATTACGTGCCGCGCCAGCGCCGTTTGCAGATTGAAAGCGTGACGGGGCTGATCAATGGCGCGGCCTTGCAGAGCCAGGGGATCCTCTATACGGACGACAAGGGCGAACTGGGCGCCGACCTGACGGCGCAGATCAAGGGCCGGTTCACCAAGGAGGAGGTTTTCGCCTTCTGGCCTGAGGATCTGGCGCCCAATACGCGCGGTAGCCTGATCGAGCGCATCCGCAGCGGCGATTTCGCCAATGCCGATTTCGTACTGAAAGCCAGGCCCGGCGATTTTCACGATCTCTCCAATGAAAACCTGCGGCTGGATTTCGACTTCCGCAACCTGGAACTTTATCTCGAACATCGCCTGCAAAACGCGCAGGAACTGGAAGGGCACGGTATCCTGCTCGGCAACAGCTTCGCCATGGATGTCACGGGCGGGCGCTTGGTCGATGTCCATCTGATGAGGGGTGGGCTGAGCGTGCCCGATTTCAGTGACCATCGCGCCCATACGCGCATATGGCTGGACGCTCAATCCGATGTGCCGGGCGTTATCGAGGCGATCGATCCGATTACCGACCATCACCTGAGCCGGAGCGGACTGACCCGCGACCGGTTGAGCGGCGCGGCCAGCGCGCATGTCGAGATCGGTTTTCCGGTTTTCGGCGATATCACCAATGACAATTTCAGTGTGAAATTCGACGGGCGGATCAGCAATGGTGCTTTTACGCAGGCGGCGCTGGGCTGGGATATGAGCCAGGGCGAGCTGACCGTGACGGGCGATCTGCTGGCGGATCGTCTGGTTGTGGCCGGGCCGGCGCATCTGGGACCCTATTATGGCGATATCAGCTACAAGACCCAGATGGACGTCCGGTCGCAGGATATCGACTTCAAAGGTCACTTCAACGCGGCGCAATTCGGCGGCTCGCCAAAGGTGCCGGTGGCGATTACCGGCAAGTTCGTGGTGGCGGACCGGGCCGGGAAGGGGCGGATCGATTCCGATATCTTCCGGGGGGATGTCGCCTGGAGCGGCGATCCGCGGAGCGACGATGAACGTCCGACCGATATGCTGATCGAGGGGGTAACCCTGGCCGAAGGCATGGAAGCGCAGGGATTGCCGATCTTCGAGCATCTCAAGCGTGAATTGCCGACCCGCATATCCCTGCTGCGGTCCGGCGATATCTGGAGCGGCGAACTGGAGGCGGAAAGCCTTTCCGGCGATATCGCCTATATCCAGGGCACGCGGCCGCGTCTGGTCTATAAATCGATCATCACGCCGGACGAGGCCGATGAAATGGGCTATGGCGCCTTGCCGATGTTTAAGGAACCGCGTCACCTGACCGTCAATATCTCGCTCGACGGGCAATCGCGCGAGGCCCTGCTCAAGCTCGACCAGATGAGCGCCGTGCTCGGCTGGTCCGAAATCCCCGGCACTGACGAATTGCGGCGGCGGCTCGACATGAAGGTCATGCCGGACGACTGGTATGTGCTGGGGCTGCCGAAAGCCTTCTTCACTCCGCCGGCGCCGGTCAATGTCACGGCCCTTTGGCAGCAGAACGACAAGACTCTGACGGGGCAGGTCAGGCTGATGGGAGCGACGATCGATTTCGATATGCCTTTGCGCGGCCATGGCAGTCCGCCGCCGATCACCCTGCCTAATACCTCGGTGCCGTACGAACTCCAGGTGCGCGGCACGGCCAGCGATGCGGTTATGGCCGGGCTTGGCTATTCGCAGGCGCCGGTCCATATTTCCGGCAATGTCGGCATGATTTTCAGCCTTTACGATACGCCGGGGCAACCCGCCGCCGTGCTCAATCTCGACGCCACCAATGCCCAGCTCGGCGTGCAGGCGACCGACTGGATCAAGCCGGTGGGCGAGCCGGCGCAATTTGCCGTTTCGATCGATGAGCAGGGCGCGGACGGCGGCACCAACCTGTCGCGTATCTATGGCGAGGGGGCGCATGTCGGCATTGATGGCCGGGCGTCCTTCTCGGAGGCCGGCGATCTGCAATTCGGGGATTTTTCCCGGCTTTACCTGAAGGATTTCATTGATGTCGCCTTCAAATATTACGCCGTGCCCGATCAGAATACCAACATCATCTCGATCAGCGGTAATCAGCTCGATCTGCGCCCGTGGCTGGAGGCCAAACGCGAGCGCGTGCTGAAGACGGTGACCGAAGCGGTGAAGCCGGCGGATACGGCCGTGGGGGCGCCCGTGCCGGCCACGCATGTGGTCGTTGATCTGGCGCAGTTGCGCATGACGGCGGATGGCGTCTTCAAGGACATGAACCTCGACCTGACCTGGGATGGTCACGATGGCCTGAGCGGTTCCGGGCATGGCGAGAGCATGGACGGCAGCCCGTTCACGGTGGCCATGACCGACGAGGGGAATTACAGCCTGTTTACCGCGCGCACCGATAACCTGGGCGACGTGATCCGGACGGCGACGGGCAACCGCAATGTCAGGGGGGGCGTGGCGGTCATTGATGGCGCCTATGCCGGGGGACAGATCGATGCCTCCTTGCGCGGCCATGATGTACGCGCCCAGCAGATTCCCATCCTGGCGCAATTGCTGACCGTGGCCTCGCTGCAGGGGCTGAACGACACCCTGGTCGGCGACGGCATCCTGTTCAAGGAGTTCGATTTCCCGATCCGTTACAAGGATAATGTCGTCTTTATCCGCGACGGTTATGCCAAGGGCGAGGCGCTGGGGATCAATGTCTGGGGCACGAGCGATCTGGACACCAGGGAGCTGGCGCTCAACGGCACCCTGATCCCGGCCTATGGCGTGAACGGCATATTCGGCGACCTGAGAGCGAAGGGGCTGGGCCTCGTCGGCATCAAGTACCATGTGCATGGCACGCAGAAGGCGCCGGAAGTCATGGTCAATCCGCTGTCGGTCGTTTTGCCGGGTTTTATGAAGGTGTGGTTCGATTCCAGCCGTAAGGACCCGTTCCCGGCGCTCGATTTGCCGAGCCTCGAAAATAAGCTGGACGACCTGCGCGATCGCAACGACAAACTGATCAAAAAATAAGCCGGCGTTTCCGGCCGGCTTATCTCTCCGATTGTTCAGCCGGTCAGGCCGGCCTGACCAGAACGATCTTCTTCTTGCCCTGCGAAATCTTGATTACGCCGTCGGCGTTCAGGTCGGCTTTGGTCACCAGTTGATTGCCGTCATTGATCGCCACATCGTTGACGCGCAGGCCGCCGCCCTGAGCCAGGCGCCTCGCCTCGCCGTTGGAAGCCGTCAGGCCGATGCGGGTGGCGAGCGCCGCCAGCATGACGCCCTCCTCCAGAGTGGCCGCCTCGATCTCGACGGTCGGCAGATCGGCGGACAGCACGCCCTGCTCGAAGGCCTTTTGAGCGGTGTCGCGCGCCGTGGCGGCGGCCTCGGCGCCGTGGACCATCTTTGTAGCCTCGTCAGCGAGGATTTTCTTGGCCTCGTTGATTTCCGCGCCTTCAAGCTTTTCCAGGCGGGCGATCTCGGCCATCGGCAGGGTGGTGAACAGGCGCAGGAAGCGGCCGACATCGGCGTCTTCGGTATTGCGCCAGTATTGCCAGTAATCATAGGCGCTCAGGGCGTCGGCATTGAGCCAGATGGCGCCGCCCACCGTCTTGCCCATCTTGCCGCCGGAGGCCGTGGTCAGGAGCGGCGTGGTCAGGCCGAAGGCGGCTTTCTGGTTCATGCGGCGGGTCAGTTCGACCCCGTTGATGATATTGCCCCACTGATCCGATCCGCCCATTTGCAGGACGCAGTTATATTTTTCGTTCAGTTCGCGGAAATCGACCGCCTGCATCAGCATGTAGTTGAATTCGAGGAAGGTCATCGGCTGTTCGCGTTCAAGGCGCAGCTTGACGGAATCGAAGGTCAGCATGCGGTTGATGGTGAAATGCGTGCCGAAGGTGCGCAGGAATTCGACATAGCCGAACTGCGACAGCCAGTCGTCATTATTGACCATGATGGCGTCATTGCCTGTATCGCCGAATGTCAGGAAATTGGTGAAGACGCGCTTGATGCCGTCCATGTTCGACTGAATCTGTTCATCGGTCAGCAGCGGACGCTGGGTGTCCTTGAAGGTCGGGTCGCCGACCTTGGTGGTGCCGCCGCCCATCAGCACGATCGGCTTGTGACCCGTTTGTTGCAGCCAGTAGAGCAGCATGATCTGCACCAGCGATCCGGCGTGGAGCGACGAGGCAGTGGCGTCGAAGCCGATATAGCCGGTGATCATGCCCGCCGCCGCCAGGGTGTCGAGCGCTTCGGCGTCGGTGCTCTGGTGGATGAAGCCACGCTCTTGCAGCGTGCGCAGAAATTCGGATTTGAAGCTGGGTTCGGTCATGATAGCTATATAAGGTCAAGAGTTGGGCCGCCTGTGTGGCCTGATATGCGGCGCAACGTCAAGACATAAGAGGCCCTCCATGATGAAAGTGCTTGGTTTTATGACCGGGACGTCGCTCGACGGCATCGATCTGGCGGTGCTGGAAACCGATGGTGAGGCGCGGCTGGTTTTCGGTCCGTGGGCGGAAATGCCCATGCCGAAGGACACGAGGGCCGTGCTGGAAGAGACGGTCGGGGCCGCGCTGAAATGGCCGCGCGGTGAGGCGGAGCCGGCGATCTTCGACACGGCGCGGCAGGTGATCGCCAGGCATCACTTTCGATCGGCCAGTGAGTTTCTGGCACGTAACGGCATGACTTTTCAGGATTTCGATGCACTGGGGGTCCATGGTCAGACCGTGCTGCATGAGCGTCCGAAAGGCGGTGTGAAGGGGCGCACGGTTCAGCTTTTCGACGGTCAGGCCTTCGCCGACATGACCGGCGTGCCGGTGGTCTGCGATTTCCGCCGGGCGGATATCGAGGCGGGCGGTGAGGCCGCGCCCCTGGTTCCGGTTTATCATCAGGCGCTGGTGCGGAGCGCCGGACTGGACCTGCCGCTGGTGGTGGTCAATCTGGGCGGCGTGGCCAATATCACGGCCATTTCCGCTAAGGGGCTGGTGGCGATGGATACCGGTCCGGCCAACGGACTGATGGATCAGTGGATGCGCCGGCACGGACGCGGCGACTATGACCACGAGGGGCGTATCGCCGCGTCGGGGCGCGTTCATGCGGATATCGTGGCGGCCTATATGGCGCATGATTATTTCAGAGCCGCCGCGCCGAAGTCGCTCGATCGGTATGATTTCGATCTGCAAGCTATTGAGGGTTTGAGTTTCGAGGACGGTCTGGCTACGCTCAGCGCCTTTACCCTGCAAAGCCTTCTGGCCGGGATCGGCCTGACCGGCATGAGGCCGGAAACGATTATCCTGGCGGGCGGCGGGCGGCATAACCGGCATCTGGTCAGCCAGGTCAGGGCGGCGCTTGCTCCGGCCAGGGTGTTGTTCGCCGAGGACCTGAAC
>Ga0153956_1000638_pt1 | contig 36961 bp, 21 predicted proteins | sample TSFL040MetaG_FD_104704 | JGI IMG/M metagenome (GOLD analysis project Ga0153956, IMG submission 104704) | Attine ant fungus gardens microbial communities from Florida, USA - TSFL040 MetaG | ecosystem: Host-associated > Fungi > Mycelium > Unclassified | place: USA: Florida, Wekiwa Springs... | reverse complement strand
GTCGGTTTCGACGCCCAGCGCCTTGTTGACGTATTGCTCCGGGCCCAGAAAACCCATCGACAACAGGATCAGGTCGGCTTCCCAGATTTTTTCCGAGCCCGGCACTTCCTTCATCGACATTCTGCCGCCTTCGTTGGTCCATTCCACGTTGACGGTTTTGATGCCTTTCAGGTTGCCGTTTTCATCGCCGATGAAGCCCTTGCTGAGCAGGCAGTATTCGCGCGGATCCTTGCCGAATTTGTGCTCCGCTTCCGCGTGACCGTAATCGACGCGGAAAATTTTCGGCCAGGTCGGCCAGGGGTTGTCGGCGGCGCGCTCGGCGGGCGGCTGCGGCATCAGTTCGAAGTTGACGATGCTGGTGGCGCCGTGGCGCAGCGAGGTGCCGATGCAGTCGGTACCGGTGTCGCCGCCGCCGATCACGATCACTTTCTTGCCCTTGGCGGAAATGTAGTTGCCGTCTTCCAGGTTGGAATCCAGCAGGCTCTTGGTGTTGGCCCGGAGGAATTCCATCGCCAGGTGAATGCCTTTCAGCTGGCGGTTTTCGATCGGCAGGTCGCGGCCGTTGGTGGCGCCGGTGGTGAGCAGCACGGCGTCGTTTTCGGCCTGCAATTGTTTCGGATCGATCGCGTTCGGGCCCGAACCGCCGACATCGGCGTTGGTGACGAAATGCACGCCCTCGGCTTTCAACAGATCGAGGCGGCGCTGCACCACGTCCTTGCCCAGCTTCATGTTGGGAATGCCGTACATCAGCAGCCCGCCGATGCGGTCGGCGCGCTCGTACACGGTCACGCTGTGGCCGGCCTTGTTCAGTTGCGCGGCGGCGGCCAGGCCCGAGGGGCCGGAGCCGACGATGGCGACTTTTTTACCGGTGCGCACTTTCGGCGGCTGCGCGGTGACCCAGCCTTCCTGGAAGCCGCGGTCGATGATCGCGTATTCGATGTTCTTGATGGTGACCGGCTTGTCGACCGAGCCCAGCACGCAGGAGCCCTCGCAGGGCGCCGGGCACACGCGGCCGGTGAACTCCGGGAAGTTGTTGGTGTTGTGCAGGCGGTCCAGGGCGTCTTTCCAGCGGCCCTGGTACACCAGGTCGTTCCACTCCGGGCACACGTTCGAAACCGGGCAGCCGTCGCCCGACTGGCAGAACGCCACGCCGCAGTCCATGCAGCGGGACGCCTGGGTTTTCAGGCGATCTTCGTCGACCTCGACGTACAGCTCGGCGTAGTCGAGCGAACGCGCACCGACGTCGCGGTAGGGTTGCGGCTCGCGCGCAAATTCTTTGAATCCGGTAGGTTTACCCATTCTCTAAGTCTCCCGCCTCAACGATCAGACCGCATTAGCGGTGTTCTTTTGTGTGGCCACATCAACCTCGGTGCCCGCCAGCGAGCCGACCAGTTGATCGTTCTTTTGCTTGCGCGCCAGCAGCACACGCTTGTAATCGGTCGGCATGACCTTGACGAATTTCGCCAGGCTGGCGTCCCAATCCGCCAGCAGGCGCTTGGCTACCGCCGAATCGGTGTAGGCCGCGTGCTTCTCGATCAGCCCTTTCAGCTCGGCGATATCCTCGGCCGCTTCGAGTTGCTCCAGCTCGACCATGTCGGTGTTGCAGTTGCGCTCGAATGCGCCGGACTCGTTCAGCACGTAGGCGATGCCGCCGCTCATGCCCGCCGCGAAGTTGCGGCCGGTTCCGCCGAGGACCACGACGCGGCCACCGGTCATGTATTCGCAACCGTGGTCGCCGATGCCCTCGACGACGGCGGTCGCGCCGCTGTTACGCACGCAGAAACGCTCGGCCGCGATACCGCGGAAGTAGGCCTCGCCCTGGGTCGCGCCGTACATCACGACGTTGCCGACCAGGATGTTTTCCTCGGCCTTGAAGGTGCTGACCTTGGGCGGATACACCACGATGCGGCCGCCCGACAGGCCCTTGCCGACGAAGTCGTTGGTGTCGCCTTCCACTTCCAGGGTCACGCCGCGCGCCAGGAAGGCGCCCAGGCTCTGGCCGGCGGAGCCGTTCAGCTTGACGTGCACGGTGTCCTCGGGCAGGCCCTCGGCACCGTATTTCTTGGCGATCCGGTGGGACAGCATGGTGCCGACCACCCGGTTGATGTTGACGATCGGCAGTTCGATCTTCACCGGCGTGCCGTTGTCGATCGCCGGTTGCGCCTGGCGGATGATCTCGTTGTCCAGCGCCTCGTCCAGGCCGTGGTCCTGGGCGATGGTCTGGTAGGTGACAACATTGGCGTGCGGTTTCTGCGCTGGAGTCAGGATCGCGCTCAGGTCCAGGCCGTTGGCCTTCCAGTGATCGATCGCGGCATCCATCGACAGCATGTCGCTGCGGCCAACCATGTCCTTGATCGAGCGGAAGCCCAGGCGCGCCATGATGCGGCGCAGGTCTTCGGCGAGCATGAAGAAGAAGTTGACCACGTTTTCCGGCTTGCCCTTGAATTTCTTGCGCAGTTCCGGGTCCTGGGTGGCCACGCCCACCGGGCAGGTGTTCAGGTGGCACTTGCGCATCATGATGCAGCCCAGGGTGACCAGCGGCGCGGTCGCGAAACCGAACTCCTCGGCGCCCAGGAAGGCGGCGATGGCGACGTCGCGGCCGGTTTTCAGCTGGCCGTCGGTTTGCAGGACGACGCGCGAGCGCAGGTCGTTCATCACCAGGGTCTGGTGCGCTTCGGTCAGGCCCAGTTCCCAGGGCAGGCCGGCGTGCTTGATCGAGGTCAGCGGCGAGGCGCCGGTGCCGCCGTCATGGCCGGCGATCACGATGTGGTCGGCCTTGGCCTTGGTCACGCCCGCGGCGATGGTGCCTACGCCCATTTCCGCCACCAGCTTGACGCTGATGCGCGCCTCTTTGTTGGCGTTCTTCAGGTCGTGGATCAGCTGCGCCATGTCCTCGATCGAGTAGATGTCGTGGTGCGGCGGCGGCGAAATCAGGCCCACGCCCGGCGTCGAGTGACGCAGCTTGGCGATGTAGTCGTCGACTTTCTCGCCCGGCAGCTCGCCGCCCTCGCCCGGCTTGGCGCCCTGGGAAATCTTGATCTGGATTTCGTCGGCGTTGGCCAGGTAGTGCGCGGTGACGCCGAAACGGCCCGAGGCGACCTGCTTGATCGCGGAGCGCTTGGAATCGCCGTTGGCCAGCGGGATGAAACGCTTGGAGTCCTCGCCGCCCTCGCCGGTGTTGGATTTGCCGCCGATGCGGTTCATCGCCAGTGCCAGCGATTCGTGCGCCTCCGGCGAGATCGAGCCGAAGCTCATGGCGCCGGTGCAGAAGCGCTTGACGATATCCTTGGCCGCCTCGACTTCCTCGATCGGGACCGGGCCGCCGTTGCCGCCTTCGTTGAAGGCCATCAGGCCGCGCAGCGTGCTGCCGCGGGTGGCCTCTTCGTCGGAAATCTTGGCGAAGCGGTCGTAGGCTTCCTGGTTGTTGGTCGCGGTGGCCACCTGCAATGCGGAAATGGTTTTCGGGTTCCACATGTGCTTGTCGCCGTTGGCGCGCCATTGAATGTCGCCCGGGTTCGGCAGTACCGGCAGCACATTGGCGGTGCGCTCGGCGAAGCCCAGTTCGTGGCGGCGCAGGGATTCCTCGGCCAGTACGTCGAAGCCGACGCCCTGCACGCGGCTCGGAGTGCCGGAGAAGCAGCGCTTGATGACTTCCTCGGCGATGCCCACGGCTTCGAAAATCTGCGCGCCCTTGTAGGACTGCACCGTGGAAATACCCATCTTGGCCATGACTTTGAGGATGCCCTTGGCCACGGCTTTGCGGTAGCAGGCGACGATTTTCTCGTCGGTGTCGGTTTTCGGGCCGGGCAGCAGGCCGTCGCGCTGTGCCTGCCACAGGGCTTCGAAAGCCAGGTACGGGTTGATCGCGTCGACGCCGTAGCCGATCAGCATGCAGTGGTGGTGAACTTCGCGCGCTTCGCCGGTTTCGACCACGATGCCGATCTTGGTGCGCTCGGAGGCTTTCACCAGGTAATGGTGCAGGCCGCCCGCCGCCAGCAGGGTGCTCACCGGCACGCGATCAACGCCGACCGCGCGGTCGGACAGGATCACCACGGAACAGCCGTCGGCGATGGCCTGGCTGGCTTCGTTGTTGATACGGGTCAGCGTGGCCTGCAAGCCGGCCACGCCTTCGGATTTCGGATAGGTGATGTCGATGACGCGGGATTTCCAGCCCTTGTAATCGATGTGCCGCAGCGCCGCCATTTCCTCGTTGGTCAGGATCGGGTGCGGGATGTGCAGGCGGTGCGCGTGCTGCTCGGTGGCTTCCAGCAGGTTGCCTTCCGGGCCGATATAGCACTCCAGCGACATCACCACCTCTTCGCGGATCGAGTCGATCGCGGGGTTGGTGACCTGGGCGAACAGCTGCTTGAAGTAGTCGTAGATCATGCGCGGCTTGTCGGAGAGACAGGCCAGGGCGCTGTCGTTGCCCATCGAGTTGACCGGGTCGCGCAGCTCCTGCACCAGCGGCAGCAGCATGAACTCCAGCGTCTCGGTGGTGAAACCGAAGGTGCGCATGCGCGCCATCAGCGAGTTCGGCTCGAAGCCGTGCGGCTCTTCCTCGGTGTGCAGGTCGGAGAACTGCACTTTCTGGTTCTCGATCCACTGGCCGAAGGGCTTGGATTTCGCGAAGCCTTCTTTCAACTCGGCATCGCCGATCAGACGGCCCTGTTCGAAGTCGAGCAGGAACATCTTGCCCGGCTGCAGACGGCCCTTGGCCTTGATGTTGGCCGGGTCCATCGGGATCACGCCCACTTCCGAGGCCATGATCACTTTATCGTCGTGGGTGATGTAGTAACGGCTGGGGCGCAGGCCGTTGCGATCGAGCACCGCGCCGATGTAGTGGCCGTCGGTGAAGGCGATCGAGGCCGGGCCGTCCCAGGGCTCCATGATGGTGGAGTTGTATTCGTAGAACGCGCGTTTTTCCGGCGACATCTGCTCGTCGTTCTGCCACGCCTCGGGGATCATCAGCATGATCGCTTCCTGCAGCGTGCGGCCGTTCATCAGCATGAATTCGAGCACGTTGTCGAAGTTGCCGGAGTCGGAACAATCGGGCTCGCAGATCGGGAACAGCTTGTTGATGTCGTCGAAGTGCTGGCTTTTCACCACGCCTTCGCGGGCGTGCATCCAGTTGATGTTGCCGGAGCGGGTGTTGATTTCGCCGTTGTGGCTCATGAAGCGGCACGGCTGGGCGCGGTCCCAGGAGGGGAAGGTGTTGGTGCTGAAACGCGAGTGCAGCATCGCCAGGTGCGTTTCGTAGTCGGGGTCGCGCATGTCGGCGTAGAACGGCAGCAGCTGGCTGGTGGTCAGCATGCCCTTGTACACGATGACCTTGGAGGACAGCGTGCAGACATAGAACTGGTCCGCCTGGGCGTGATCGGATTCGATCCGCAGCGCGCGGGTGGCGGATTTGCGAATGACGTAGAGCTTGCGCTCGAAGGCCTCGCCCTTGAATGCCTCGCCCGCGCCGATGAATACCTGCTCGAAGGCCGGCATCGACGCCAGCGCGGTCGGGCCGACATCGGCGCCGACGGGATCGGTCGGCACCACGCGCCAGCCGATCAGCTTCTGGCCCTCGGCCTCGATCAGGCGATTGATGGTTTCCTTGCACCTGGCGCGCTCGCCGGCATCGCGCGGCAGAAACACGTTGCCGACCGCATAGCGGCCCGATTCCGGCAGATCGCCGCCGAATTCGGCCTTGGCGATCTTGCGGAAAAACTTGTGCGGAATCGCGGTCAGAATGCCGCAACCGTCACCCGTGTTGGTCTCGCAACCGCAACCACCGCGATGGTCCATGCGTCGCAACGCATGATCGGCCTCAAGCAGAATGGCGTGGCTGGGGCGTCCTTTCATGTCGGCGACGAAGCCGACACCACAGCTGTCCTTTTCCTGAGCGGGATCGTAAAGACCGCTCTTGCCGGGGCCTCTCAGGGTGGTCTCATTGGTCATATCGTGATCTCCAACATACTGCCTAATTTTGTATCCGGCATACACATGCGCGCCTCACCTGTCACAGTGATCCGCGCAATGGAAACTCCAGAAAGCCCGGCATCCGCCGCGCTACACCATTGAGCGCCGCGTTATGGATCGCGGCTGCGGGTATGTAAATTTGCCCTAGTGCGGGTCTGATCCGCCGGTCACCCATCGCCGGGCAATGGGTGGTGAATTTTTTTAGGGGGGCGAATATATCAGATTATTTCCCCTGTTGACCCCCGTTTTTTAATCTACGCCGCGCATAAATGTGCTAGGGAGGCCTCGACCCGGGATCGAGGACGCTCTGCGGGGCGCGAAAAAAACGGGCCGAGCATTCTACCGGCTGCGCGAGCGTTCGAAAATAGTTGTCCACTTGCAATAGCGGTCGGCGATCTGGGACAGCGCCTCGCCCTCGGATAAAGAGGCGTCCTCCCAGCCCACCACCGCCGACCAGAAGCTGGTGCGTCCCACCGCGAAACCGATGAAACCGGGCACCGACGCCGCCGTTTCCAGCCAGTGCGTGACCTTGTTCGCGTCGGCGCCGCGCCCCAGCACGATGCAACCGACCCGGTCGCGGCCGCCGCGACGCGCCGCCGCCACCACGCGCTCACAATCGGCGCGCTCCTCTAATCCCTCGATCTTCCAGACATCCGGCTCGACGCCGGCGTCCTGCAGCAGCCCGATGGTTTGCTCCACCAGCTGCGGGCGGACGCGCGCATCGAACAGCGCGCGCTCGCCGCCGACACTCGCCAGCTGCGGCGGCGTGGCCGGCACCAGCAGTTCGAACATGAACAGCTGGCGGGCGCTGCGGCAATACGCGGACAGCCGCGCCAGCCGCTCGCTCTGGCGCCCGTTCAGGGCGGCGTCGCCCTCGGGGTTGTAGCGCACCAGCACCTTGGCGAAGGTCGGCCGGAAGGCTTCGATGTGGCGCGCGAAATCGTCCCCGTATTCGAAATGAAATTCGTCGCTGCCGCTCTTTTCCGTGGGCAGCGCGGTGATCAGCCCGCGCCGGCCGGCATCGCGCAAAATCGCCTCGCCAAAAGTCTCGTCCACCAGGATGCCGGCGTGTTCGTTGGGCACGCCCTCTTCGATCGCCTGCAGGAAACCCTCGTAGATCACCCGCTTGCTGGCGACCACCTGTTGATGCTGTTCCGCCGTGAGCGGTCCATGCCAGTGAAACAGATCGGCCACGTAGGACTGGCGGTGGTCGAACGGCAGGATGTACAGGGGTTGGTCGTAACCGACGGTCATGATCGCCCTCCTTTACACGAAATGGTCGTGGATCATTCGCGCCACAGCGCGGCGCCTCCCTCCATGCCGGCGTCGTTGGAGACGAGGGTGACTCCCGCCGCCAGCGCCTTGTTGTCGGCCAGGCCGCGCAAGGTCCGGCCCTTGAGCAGGCGGGCATTGCCGCCGCCTATATAAAGGTGATCGAAATGCAGCAGTTCATGGAGGATGCCGAAAACCTTGCCGACGCGCGCGCTCCAGCGCTTGCGGCCGATCTTGCGCAGGCGCCGGTCGCCGATGTAGTCGTTGTAGGTCTGGCGGGTGCGCAGCGGGTGCTGCGCCAGTTCCAGGTGCGGCATGCGCTCGCCGTTGCGGAACAGGCCGGTGCCGACGCCGGTGCCCAGGGTGACGACGAACTCCAGGCCGGATCCGGCGATCACCGCCAGCCCCTGCATTTCGGCATCGTTGGCCATGCGCGCCGGCCAGCCGCCCAGGCGCAGGGTCAGCGCCGCCGGCAGGTCGAAGCCGGCCCATTGCGGCGTGCCGAAGTGCGGCGCGGTGACCACGCTGTTGGCGCGCACCACGCCGGGGAAGCCGATGGCGATGCGCTCGTAGCCGTCGAGCGGCGCGGCCAGCGCCACCAGCGCATCCACCATGACCTGCGGCGGACAGGGATACGGCGTCGGCACGCGCAGGCGTTCGCTGAGCATGGCGCCGGCGCTGTCGATCAGCGCGGCCTTGAGCCCGGTGCCGCCGATATCGAACGCGAGGATATTGCGCTTCGATTTGCTCATCGCATCGCCCGCCTCTGTCGCGCCGCCGTCGAGAACTGGAGTTGCCGATAAAAACGGCAAGCGTGGTATTCGTGGTGCCGGAGCCGTGACCGCCGCGCCTTCCCGGACACGCCGAAAACAACTTCCCTGTCTCGCGCTCGCAAGCGGCCATCCCTGGCCGCTTACGCTCCGGTACGGCGCGGCGGTCACGCCTCTGCCGATTTTCTCTGAGTCGACTAGGGCTCAGCGGCCTTGCGGAATAAAGCTCTCCGCCCGGCCTTGCCGTCCTCGGTCCTGTGATTGCCGATAAAAACGGCAAGCGTGGTATTCGTGGTGCCCGAGCCGTGATCGCCGCGCCTTCCCGGACACGCCGAAAACGACCTCCCTGTCTCGCGCTCGCAAGCGGCCATCCCTGGCCGCTTACGCTCCGGTACGGCGCGGCGGCCACGCCTCTGCCGATTTTCTCTGTGCGCTCATCGGTACGACTGGCGCTCAGCGGTCTTGCAGAATGAAGCTCTCCACCGCCTTGGCGAAACCGTCGTTTTCGAAGCTGTCCGTAACCATGTCGGCCTGCGCCTTCACCGCGTCGCTGGCATTGCCCATGGCGATGCTCAAGCCGCCCTGCGCGAACATCAGAACGTCGTTGGGCATGTCGCCGATAGTCGCGATCTGCCCACAGGAAAAACCGCTCAGCCGCGCCAGTGCCGTGACTACCGCGCCCTTGTTCGCCTGCGGGTGCGTGATATCCAGGTAATACGCCTGCGAGCGCGCCACCGAAGCGCGGCCGCGCAGCGCGTCGCCCAATTCCTGTTCGGCGCGCGCCACCCGCGGATGGTCGTCGCTGACGCCGACGATCTTGATCGCGCGGGCATAAGCTTCGTCGGGAAATTCCGGCGTTATCCGCGGCGGAAATTTCACCGTCCACGCCTCGTGTTCGACGCGCGGCGCGTCGGCGTCGCGCACCAGCCATTCGCTGTCCGTGTACAACCACGCATCCAGGCCCAGCTCGCGCAATCGCTCGACCGCATGGCGCGCGCAATCGGCGCTCAGCGGATGCTCCTCGATCGCGGAAAAGTCCGGGCGCGCCAGCACGCCGCCGTTGAACGCCGCCAGCGGCAGACGCAGCGCCAGCGGTTCGATCAGCATCGCCATGCCCTGCGGCGGCCGCCCGCTGGTGATGGCGAAACCGATATGGCGTTCGCCGAGCGCGCGCACCGCCGCGATGGCGCGCGGCGTCAGTTCCTTGCGCGCATTGACCAGCGTGCCGTCGACGTCGCTGAGCAGCAGTTTGATCTCGGCGCTCACAGGCGCGGCCCCCGCCGCAAGGAGCGGCCATCGAGGGGTCGCCAGCGGCGGCCGCCGTCGCGCGCGATCAGCGCATCGGCCGTTGCCGGACCCGCGCTGCCGGCGGTGTAATTGGGAAAACCCTGCGGCGGCTCGCGCCATGCATCGATGATCGGCTGCACCACGCGCCAGCCCGCCTCCACCGAATCGGCGCGCTGGAACAGGCTGGCGTCGCCGATCATGCAATCGTAGATCAGCGTTTCATAACCGACGTTCGGCTCCTGCGCAAACCAGTCCTTGTAGCGAAAATCCATGTTCACCGGCGCCAGCTCGATGGTGGGACCGGGGCGCTTTACATCGAATTGCAGCGAAATGCCCTCGTCCGGCTGAATGCGCAGCACCAGCCAGTTGGCGCCGAGCGCGTTGACGCCGGTGTGGCGAAACAGGCTGTACGGCGCCTGGTTGAAACGCACCGCGATTTCCGTGGTGCGCCGCGCCAGATATTTACCGGTGCGCAGATAAAACGGCACGCCCGCCCAGCGCCAGTTGTCGATGATGACGCGCAGCGCGCAATACGTCTCGACCAGCGAATCCGGTGCCACATTCGGCTCGTCGCGGTAAGCGCGCACCGGCTTGCCCAATACCGTGCCGGCCGCGTATTGCCCGCGCGCCGCGTCCTCCACCCTGAGCGTGCGTATGGCGGAAAACACATCGGATTTGCGATCGCGGAACGCGTCGGCGGAAAACGAGGTGGGCGGCTCCATCGCGATCATGCCGAGCAATTGGAAAACGTGGTTCGGCACCATGTCGCGCAGGCAACCGGTCTGTTCGTAAAACTGGCCGCGCCGTTCCACGCCCACGGTTTCCGCGACAGTGATCTGCACGTGGTCGATGTGATTGCGATTCCAGATCGGCTCGAACAAACCGTTGGCGAAACGCACCGCCATGATGCTCTGCACGGTTTCCTTGCCGAGGAAATGGTCGATGCGGTAGATCTGGTCTTCGCGCAGCGTTTTCAGGATTTCCGCGTTCAGCGCGCGCGCCGATTCGAGATCGTGGCCGAAGGGTTTTTCGATGACGACGCGGCGCCAGCCCGGCGCGTTTTCCGACACCAGTTGCGCGCGCCCGAGCTGTGCGATGACTTCCGCGAAAAAACGATCCGCCACCGCCAGGTAAAAAAGACAGTTGCCCTCGGTGCGATGCTCCGCGCCCACCTGTTCGATGGCCTGGCCCAGGCGCCGGTACATATCGGCATCGGTGAGATCGCCCTGCAGATAAGTCATGCGGCTCTGCAGCCAGTGCCAGGCATCCTCGTCGATGGTGTCGATATGAAATTCGCTGGTGGGCATATCGACAAAGCCGCGCAGCTTCGCGGTGAGATGCGCGCGCCATTTTTCGGTGTCGAGCGGCGCCCTGTCGACGCCGACCAGCGCGAGATTGTCCGACAGCAGATGCGTGCGCGCCAGGTTGTAGAGCGCCGGCATCAGCAGGCGCGAAGTGAGATCGCCGGCGGCGCCGAAAATCACCAGCGTGCAGTGGCCCGCCGGCGCCGGCGGATTGAATGCGCTGGACGGATCCAGCGTATCGACGCCCGGCGCATCGCTGCCGGATTGCGAGTTGATCATCGCGCGCTCCCCGCGCCGCTACTGCGGCGTGCTGGATGAATTCGAATCCGTCGCGGCGGGCTGGAAGCTGTGTTTCTGTTCGATGTGGCCGCCGAAACCGAAACGCATCGCGGATAATAATTTTTCGCCGAAGGTGTGTTCCTGGCGCGAGCGGAAACGCGCGAACAGCGCCGCGGTCAACACCTCGGCCGGCACGGCCTCCTCGATCGCGGCCTCGATGGTCCAGCGGCCTTCGCCGGAATCCTCGACGAATCCGCTGTAATTGCCGAGATCGGGATTTTCCGCCAGCGCGCTGGCGGAAAGATCGAGCAGCCACGAGGTGATCACGCTGCCGCGCCGCCACACTTCGGCGATATCGGCGACATTGAGCGTGAAGCGCTCGTCCGCGGGTAATTCCGCCGAACCCTTGTTCTGCAAAATATCGAAGCCTTCGGCATAGGCCTGCATCAGTCCGTACTCGATGCCGTTGTGCACCATTTTCACGAAATGGCCGGCGCCGCTGGGGCCCGCGTGGATATAACCGCGCTCGGCGCGCGAATCGCTGGCGCGCCGCGTCGCGGTGCGCGCAATGTCGCCGATCCCGGGCGCCAGGCTGTCGAAAATCGGATCGAGATAATCCACCACGTCTTTCTCGCCGCCGATCATCAGGCAATAACCGCGCTCCAGCCCCCACACGCCGCCGGAGGTGCCGACATCGACATAGTGAATGCCGAAGGGATTCAATTCGCGCGCGCGCCGCACATCGTCCTTGTAGAAGGAGTTGCCGCCATCGATGATGATGTCGTCCGGCGACAACAGATTGCTCAGGTCATTCACCGCGGCCTCGGTGATCGCGCCGGCCGGCAGCATGATCCACACCACGCGCGGCTTCGGCAGGTTCATCACCATCTCTTCCAGGGAATACGCGCCGCGAGCGCCTTCGCTGGCGAGTTCATTCAGCACGGTGGGATTCTTGTCATGCACGACGCACGGGTGGCCCGCGCGCATCAGCCGCCGCGCGATATTGCCGCCCATGCGGCCCAGTCCCACGATTCCGATTTGCATAAAACGCTCCTGTAGCAGATCCGCGCCGGTCGCGACTGTCACCGGAACACGGCGTGGGCGCAGCGCGCGGCCGATGCCGTCGACGCGCCATGAAATGACTGTTAGTTGATCTCTTGGTTGATCTTCCCTGAAAAACCGCCGCGCCCGACTCCGATGCCAACAGCAAGCCGCTCGCGGCGAACGCAGCGGATCATCCTCATCCATTCCCGCACAACCTTGTTTTCTCCGCTGAACAAGTTCGCTGGCGAATGGTCCGCGGGACGCGCGCCAAGTACAAACTCAACCGCAAGCTTGCAGCCCGAACGCTTGTCTGGCTGCGCGCGCCGTTTTGCCGGAAGCGCCCTGCAAAAAAACAAGCGCGCAGCCGTCAGGCCAGCGCCTCGCGCAGGCTTACGCTCAACCGCGGCAAATCCCGCTCGATATCGCGCAGATGCACGCGCAGCGCGCGGCGTCCGCGCTCGCCCAGAACTTCCAGGTCGCCCTGCGCCTGCGCCGCCTTGACCACGCCGAAGCTGTAGGCATGGCCCGGCACAGGCATATCGTCGCTGTCATCGCAGGTAATCTGGATGAACACGCCGCTATTCGGCCCGCCCTTGTACAGCTGCCCGCTGGAGTGCAGGAAGCGCGGCCCGAACCCCAGGCAGGTGGCCACCCGCAGAGTATCGCGCAGCTGGCCGCGCACGTCTCCCAGCAACCGCGCATGCGCCTCGTTGCGCTCGATGAACGCCAGCAGCGCCACGTAATCGCCGGGCCGCACCCGACGCAGATGCGCGCGCAGATAATCGGTGAGCGTCGCATTGCCGCCAAGCGCGGCGGCATTGTCGGCATCCGCATACACAGCGATGCCCTGGTCTTCGAACAGCGCCTGCGTCGGCGGCAGCTTGCGGTCCTGCTCGTAGGCCGCCATCAGGTTGCGGGTCTTGACCTTGCTGGCCTCGACATCCGGCTGGTCGAAGGGATTGATGCCGAGCACCGCGCCGGCCACCGCCACGGCGATTTCCCAGCGGAAAAACTCCTGGCCCAGCGCGGCCGTATCCTTCGCCTCGATGCGCAGTACGGGATGACCGGCGGCCGCCAGCGCATCGGTCAACGGATCGTTGATGGCGTCGTCGCGCTGCGCCAGTTTCAATTGCACGAACACGCGGTCGTTGCCGTACACCGCCACATCCGTCGCCGCGGCCTCGCCGGTGATGGGAATCAGGCCGCGCCCTTCCTTGCCGGTGGATTCGGCGAGCAACTGCTCCAGCCAGGCGCCCAGCGTCGCGATTTCCGGCGCGGCGAGAATCGTCACTTTATCGCGCTGAAAATCGCGCGCCAGCACGCCGAGAATGACGCCGAGCTGCACGCCGGGATTTTGCGCGGGCGGCACGTCCGCGCCGCAGCCGTATTCCATCGCCTGGCTGCCGCGCAGCAGCGCCGCGCTGTCGATGCCGATGGCGGCCGCCGGCACCAGGCCGAATTTCGACAACACGGAATAACGTCCGCCGATCGACGGCACGCCGTGGAAAACACGCGCGAAATTATCCCGGCGCGCCTGCGCTTCCAGCGCGGAACCCGGATCGGTGATGGCGATGAACTGGGTGCCGGGATTTTCCGTCAGGCGCGCCACCTGCGCGAAAAAATACCGGTGCAGAATATCCGGTTCGAGCGTCGTTCCGGATTTCGACGCCACGATGAACAGCGTGCTGCGCAGTTTCAGCCGCTTTTCCAGCGCGCGGATCTGCCGCGGATCGGTGGAATCCATCACCTGCAGGCGCGGCCAGCCGGCGCGTCCTCCCAGCGCGATATCCAGCACCTCCGGCCCGAGGCTCGACCCGCCCATGCCGATCAGGCAGACATCGGAAAAATTGTGGGCGCGCACCCAGTCGGCAAAACTCTTGAGCTCGGCCACGCCGTCGAGCTCGGCGTCGATCACATCGAGCCAGCCGAGCCAGCGCTCCTCGTCGCGGCCGGTCCACAAGTCCGGATCGCGGCCCCAGAGCCTGCGGATGCAACCGCCGGCGCGCCAGCGCTCCAGCGCCGCCTCGATCGCCGCGGCGCGCGCCGCGTTGTTCGCCTGGAATTGCAGCGGCCGCTCATCGCGCAGCGCGCCACGGCGCCGCGCCACCGCCGCGAACAGGCGGTCGAAGGCCTCGCTGAACTGGCGCACGCCGTCGTCGATCAGCGCGTCGGTGATGTTTTTCAGGATGATGCCGTGCTGCGCCAATTCCGCCACCGTGGCGCTGGCCGCGCCGACATCGTTTTCGATGGCGTCCGCGGTGACGCGGCCGTGCTCGCGAAAGGCGGCCAGCGTCGCCGGCGGCATGGTGTCGACGGTGTCGGGGCCGATCAGCGCCTCGACATACAAGGTGTCGCGCAGCGCCGGATTCTTCGTACTGGTCGAGGCCCACAGCAAACGCTGCGGACGCGCGCCCAACGCGCTCAGGCGTTCCCAGCGCGGACCGGAAAACAAGGTCTTGAAACGCGCATAGGCCAGCTTTGCGTTGGCGATGGCGATCTTGCCGCGCAACCGCTCCAGCGCCGCGCGATTGCCGCCGCGGTCGATCAGCTCCTGCAGGCGCCGGTCGACCGCGGTATCGATGCGGCTGACGAAAAAACTCGCCACGCTGGCGATGTGCGACAGCGAAGCGCCCATGCTCGCGCGTGTTTCCAGCGCGTCGAGATAGGCCTCCGCCACCTGCCGGTATGCCTCCAGCCCGAACAGCAGCGTGATGTTGATGTTGATGCCGTCGCTCAGCAGTTGCCGGATCGCCGGCAGGCCTTCGGGCGTGCCCGGCACTTTCACCATCACGTTGCCGCGATCGATGGCGCGCCACAGGCGTCGCGCCTCGTTGACGGTGGCCTCGGTATCGCGCGCGAGGTAGGGAGACACTTCGAGGCTGACATAGCCGTCGGCGCCGTGGGTCGACGCGAACACCGGGCTGAGCGCATCGGCCGCGCGGCGGATTTCGGCGATGGCCAGGCGTTCGTAAATGACGCCCACCGGCTGGTCGCCCGTCGCGAGCATGTCGCGCAGATCCGCATCGTAGGCATCGGTTTCGGCAATGTCCTTTTCGAACAGCGAGGGATTCGAGGTCATGCCCTTGAGGCCGTCCTCCTCGATCAGCATTTTCAGCTCGCCGGATTCGATCAGGCGCCGACTGACGAAATCGAGCCAGGGCGCCTGACCGTTCTGTTCCAGTTGTCGCAGTGTATTCATGGAGTTGCTTCTCCCACTTCCTGGCGCGAGCGTTTCGCTGTGTTCGAGCGGCGCACAAAACGCTCAATGCAGCGTCGGTTGCGCGGCGGCCCGGACCAGCTCGCGCACGCGCGCTGCGATTCGCTCGGGCGTGAAACCGAATTTTTTCAGCAGCGCCTTCATCGGCGCCGAGGCGCCGAAGGTTTGCATGCCGATGATATTCTCGGCGTGGCCCACGTAACGCTCCCAGCCCAGGGTGGCCGCCTGCTCAACGGCGACGCGCACGCCGAGTCTGGGCGGCAGCACGCTGTCGCGGTATTTGTCGTCCTGCAGTTCGAACAGCTCCCACGACGGCATGCTGACCACGCGGCAGCGAATCCCCTCCTGCGCCAGCGTCTGCCGCGCCGCGAGGCACAGCTGTACTTCGCTGCCGGTGCCGATCAGCACCGCCTGCGGTTCGCCGCCCTCGGCTTCCGCCAGCACGTAAGCGCCGCGCGCCACGCCGCTGGCCGGCGCATACAGCCTGCGGTCGAGGGTCGGCAGCGGCTGCCGGCTGAGCACCAGACAGGCCGGCTGGCGCTGCATGCCGAGAATCACCCGCCAGCACTCCGCCACTTCGTTGGCGTCGGCCGGGCGCAGCGTGATCAACCCGGGTATGGCGCGCAGCGAAGCCAGCTGCTCCACCGGCTGGTGGGTCGGCCCGTCTTCGCCCAGGCCGATGGAGTCGTGCGTGAAAATCCAGGTCACTGGCACTTCCATCAACGCCGACAGGCGAATCGGCGGCTTCATGTAATCGGAAAAAATCAGAAACGTGGCGCCGTAGGGACGCAGCTTCGATAGCGCCAGGCCGTTGCATATCGCGCCCATCGCATGTTCGCGAATGCCGAAATGAAAATTGCGGCCGGCATAATTGGCCGCCTGGAACGAGCCCGCCTGCGCGTCGGTGTTGAGGGTTTTGGTGGAGGGCGCCAGGTCGGCGGCGCCGCCGATCAGCCAGGGCAGCTGCGGCGCGATGGCGTTGAGCACTTTCGACGAGGACTCCCGCGTCGCCAGGCCCTTTTCATCGGCGGGAAATACCGGCAGGTCGCGGTCCCAGCCCGAGGGCATTTCGCGTCTTTGCATCGCTTCGAACTGCGCCGCCAGGTCCGGATACGCGCCCTTGTAGCGATCGAACAGCGTGCGCCACTCGGCGTTTTCGGCGGCGCCGTGACGGCCCAGCAGCGCGGCAAAATGTTCGTAGACGCCGTCGGGCACCAGGAACTTCGAGTCCTCGGGCCAGCCGTAGCCGCGTTTGGTCAGGCGCACCTCGTCTTCGCCCAGCGGCTCGCCGTGGGCCTTGGCCGATCCCTGCAGATGCGGCGCACCGTAACCGATTTTGCTTTCGACGATGATCAGCGTGGGCCGGCTGCGCTCGCGCTTGAAAGCGGCCAGCGCGTCGGCGAAATCGACGGTGTCGTTGGCGTCGCGCACCTGCAGCACATTCCAGCCGTAGGCGAGGAAACGCGTCGCCACGTCCTCGGTGAACGCGAGCGCGGTATTGCCTTCGATCGTCACCTGGTTGGAATCGTAAATCCAGCACAGGTTGGCCAGCCCCAGGTGGCCGGCCAGCGACGCGGCCTCGTTGGAAACGCCCTCCATCATGCAACCGTCGCCGCACAGCGCGTAAATCGAATAATCGATGAGCGTGAAATCGGGGCGATTGAAATACGACTCCAGCCAGCGTTCGCCGATCGCCATGCCCACGCTCATGGCGACACCCTGCCCCAGCGGCCCGGTGGTGGCCTCGACGCCGGTGGTCAGGCGGTATTCCGGATGGCCGGGACAGGCGCTGTCGAGCTGGCGGAAATGGCGGATATCGTCGAGGGAAACCGCGGGCTTGCCGGTCTTGCGGTAATCGTTGTCGACCGCCTGCACCTTGGCCAGATGCAGCAACGCGTACAGCAGCATGGAGGCGTGCCCGACCGAGAGCACGAAGCGGTCGCGGTTGGGCCAGATCGGATCGGCGGGATCGAAACGCAGCGCCGTCTGCCACAGCGTGTACGCCACCGGCGCGGCGCCCATCGGCGTGCCGGGGTGGCCGGAGTTGGCCTGCTGGACCGCGTCCATCGCCAGGGTCCGAATGGTGTTGATGCAGAGCTGATCGATCTCTTCCATTCGATTCATAAACGCATCCTCTGGATCGGCGCATCGCCGCACAATGCCACGGCGCGTTCCAATGACTGCGGCGAACCGTTGCCGCGATAGCGCGACACAACGCACGCCAGCGTTTAAATAGAGTCCGTGGCGCCGGGTGAGTTCCACGCAAGCGCCGCGCGCTGTGTATGCGGGCGCACCGACGTGTCGGCCTTGCCAATCGGCCAAGGGTCCCGGGTGTGTGAAATTTGCGAAATCATCGCCGAGAACCGACGCACATCTTCACGTACTTGAAGAAAATCGTTTTTAGGAAATCTCTAACGAAATCGCACAGCCGAGGCAGATGTCTTGCTCGGAGCCATTCATTTTTGCCAGAAGCTCTTTTTTGCCAGAAGCTCTTTCCAGAAACTCTTTGAGGAAAATCAGGGGCCCTTGTCGAAAAGCGGCGGCGGGCGGGCATTTTTTAAACAAGATGCCGGGGGCGCGGACGACAGCGCGCCACACCGGCATGGGCCTCGCTATTGGTTTTTACATCGCGATTTATTTTCGGCTTTCATTTTTCATCGCAAGATCAGCGCGGCATTTTGAGCCGCGCCGCAATCATGAGATCGCCGCGAAATCGCCCACGCTCATGAACCAGCTTGCATCGCGGCGCACGATGCGCCAGCCCTCGGCCCGCCGCTCCCAGCGGTCCACATACTCGCCGTTGGTGTCGAGAAACAGATGCGATTTTTCGCCCGCGCCCTGGTGGCGCGCCTGCACATAGCTGCGGCTCACCGCGTTCGCGCCGTCGATTTCGATCTGGATACTGCCGAGCAGATGCTGCGAAGGCCCGCAGCGATCGAGAAAACGCCGGAAATTCACCCGCAGCGCCTCGCCACCCGCCTGCTCCTGTCCATCGCCGTAGTTGAAAGTAATATCGTCCGCGAATACCTCGCCCACCCGGTGCCACTCCCTGCGGTCGAGAATACGTGCGAAATCCCCCAGCTTGCCTGTAATTTCGCGCTCAGCCAGCAGCGTTTCAAGACTCATTGCAACGACCTCTCGCTATTATTTGAAATGTTCTGGAACCCATTCTCTGGAATGTTCTGGAGCGTGGAAATGTCCCATCGTAAACGATGCCGAAGCCGCATCCAACGCCGGTTTCCGTGCGCGGTCCAACGCAGGCTTCGTGGCGCGGCGCGGCGAACGCCTTAACAGAGCCATGCCGCTTGCCCTAGAATCGCTGAAAAACGCGCGCGGTTGCCGCTGCAATCGCATAAAAAAACCGCATCAGGACACGACGCATGCGCTCCAAAAACCTGACCTGGTTCATTCTGCTCGGCATGCTGCTGGGCATCGGCGTCGGCTATTTCTGCTTCCGCCTTTATCCCGACTCGGCCAAGACGCTGGCGGAAAACACCGGGTTGCTGCCCACGATTTTCCTGCGCCTGATCAAGATGATCATCGCGCCGCTGGTGTTCGCCACGCTCACCGTCGGCATCGCGAAAATGGGCGATGCGCAGACCGTGGGCCGGGTCGGAGCGCGCTCGCTCGGCTGGTTCATTTTCGCCTCGCTGGTATCGCTGGCGCTCGGCCTGTTGCTGGTGAACCTGCTCGAGCCCGGCAGGGCCATGCATCTGCCGCTGCCCGAGGGCGATGCGCGCAGCGCCATCGAAACCCAGTCGCTGAGCCTGCACCACTTCATCGCGCACACGGTGCCGACCAGCATCATCGACGCGATGGCGCGCAACGAAATTCTCCAGATCGTGGTGTTCGCGCTGTTTTTCGGCAGCGCGGCGGCGGGCATGGGCGAGCGCGCCAAGCCGCTGATCGATGTCATCGACGCCGTATCGCACGTGATGCTGAAAGTCACCGGCACCGTCATGCTGTTCGCGCCGCTCGCGGTGTTCGGCGCGCTCGCCAGCACCGTGGCGCAGCAGGGCCTGGGCATCATCGGCGCCTACGGTATTTTCATGGGCGAGTTTTATCTCGCCATCGTCGTGCTGTGGCTGGTGCTGATCGCGCTCGGCGCGCTTTTTTTGAAAACCCGCGTGCTGAAACTGATGCGCCGCATCCGCGAGCCGATCCTGCTGGCGTTTTCCACGGCCAGTTCCGAGGCCGCGTATCCGCGCACGCTGGAAGAGCTGGAACGCTTCGGCTGCAGCAATAAAATCGCCAGCTTCGTGCTGCCGATGGGTTATTCGTTCAATCTCGACGGCTCGATGATTTACTGTACTTTCGCGGTCATGTTCATCGCCCAGTCCTACGGCATCGAATTATCGGCGGCGCAGCAGATCACCATGCTGCTGATCCTGATGCTCACGTCCAAGGGCATGGCCGGCGTGCCGCGCGCGTCGCTGGTGGTGATCGCCGCGACGCTCAATCAATTTCATATTCCCGAAGCGGGTTTGTTGCTGCTGCTGGGCGTCGATCACTTCCTCGACATGGGCCGCTCCGCGACCAATGTGGTCGGCAACAGCATCGCCAGCGCGGTGGTCGCGCACTGGGAAGGCGAGCTGGCCGGCGACCGCCCCGCTCGCTCCATCCGCGCCAACGCCTGACGCCAACGCCGCCATCCGGCATGGCGGCCATCCACGCACTTCTTCCCCCGTCCCGGCTGCAGCCGCGGCCCATCCATGCCCGTTTCGGGTGAGTCGATGCCGCTTGCGCGCACGCCCTCGGCCCTGATTGAAGCCAGCGGCAAACCACAAAGAAAAAATAGTTGTTCATTTAGACAAGTTTAAATAGTATACGGCTGTTGACGCTATGCAGATACCTGACAATAACAACTGGATTGCGCCGGTGCCGTAACGGATGCCATTCCCATACCGAAGCGACCGATAACGATAACAAGCGAGGAGAATTCCGATGGCGCTCCGCTACGTCAAATCCTTTGAAGAACTCATGAACGCCGCGCAGGAGCGCGCGCAAGCCGGCCCGATGCGGACCGAAGCGCAGGGCATCACGATTGAATACGCCAGCGACCCGGAACGGGTGCGCGCGATCGTGCCCGCGCCGCTGCAGGCCAACGACGAAGGACTGTTGCAGATGTCCTTCGCCAAGGCCAGCATGAAACCCGCGCCCGACGTGGACATCGTGATTGGCGCCTTCACTTTCAGCGCGCACGTCACTTACGAAGGCAAGCCGGGCCTGTACCCCGTCACCATGGTGTTCGACGATGAATTGACGGTGATTTCCGGCCGCGAAATGTGGGGCGAACCGAAAAAACTCGGACGCGTGGATTTTGAAATCCAGGGAGACATCGTCAGCGCCAGCGTCACCCGCCACGGCATTCCCTTCGCGGCGTTCAACGGCCGGTTCGGCGCGGCGCTCACGCCGCGCGAGGACAACGAACCATCCTATTGCTTCAAATTCACGCTCGCCGCCGATGCCAGCGGCTTCGATCACGATCCGCAATTGATTCGCCTGCTGTGGAATCGCCAGCAACTCGCCGCGCGCGCCGTCGACGGCGATCTGGTCCTGGCCGACTCCGCCTTCGATCCCGTGGCCGATCTGCCGGTGCGCCGCCTGATCGGCGCGACCTGGGCGCACACGCTGACGCGCTCGGGCGGCGAAAACGTGTGCACGGTGCCAGGCATGTCGATGTTCCCGTTCATGCAACAGCGCTACGACGATATCGCGGCCTATTGCGGCAAACGCTGAAATTTTTGCCCGTTCGCGCCTTTCTCCGGCGATGGAGAAAACGGCGGAGCGGGCGCGTGCCGGCGAGCCATAACAATAATCGGCAAGCGGCGCGCGACTTGTGTTCCCAAGAGGAGTGCTGCGCACTGCACAGGGTTAATCGCCCGTTCCGTCGGCGCCGGGGTCAGGCCGCGTTTCACTTCGGGATGGCGATCGTTGTCTGCCGGATGCGACAGCTATCGAAACGACTGCCAATGACGAAGGGATTTCCCGATGAAAAACCCAAGAATAAAACCCTTGTACGCCTCCATCCGCGCGCTGTCCTGCGGCGCGGCGCTGGCCCTCAACACACTGGCCGCGCAGGCCGGCTCCGCGGTATTGGAAGAGGTTGTCGTCGAAGCGCAAAAACGCGTCGAAACCATCACCGAAACACCGGTGGCGATCAGCGCTATCACCGGCGACCAGTTCCAGAAAATGGCCAGCTTCAATTTCCAGGATATCAGCCGCACCGTGCCGGGCCTGAGCTTCGACACTGGCGTCACGCCGGACATTCACCTGCGCGGCATCAGCACGGTGACGCTCGCCGGCGTGTCGCTGCGCACGAACATTTACCAGGACGGCGCGCTCATCGAACAACCGCGCAGCCTGTTCGATGCGCAATTCGATATCGAACGCTTTGAAGTGCTGAAAGGACCGCAGGGCACGCTTTACGGAAAATCCTCGCCCACCGGCACCATCAACATTCGCACGCGCAGCCCCAGCCTGTCGAAATTCGACGGTTATATTTCGACGTCGGCCGGCTCCTACGAAGCCTTCAACACCCAGTTCGGCGTGAGCATTCCGCTGATCGAGGACAAGCTCGCGATACGCCTGGCCGGCGTCTACGACGAAAACAAGGCCAGCGGCCAGAAAATGGTCATCAATGGCCAGGAGGCGCGCAGCCGCGCCAGCGGCGCGCGCGTCACGGTGTTGTGGCAGCCGGTCGAGGATTTCAACGCCCGCCTCTCCTATCACTATCGCGAAAAAGTGGATAACCCGTGGTATACGCGCAACGGCGACGGTTATCGCTATTACAAGGACGAGGTGTCGACCAACGTCTCCGATTTCAACGAAGTGCGCAATCAACTCACCGTGCTCGAACTCAACTGGAACCTCAGCGACCACCTCACGCTGAGCTCGGTTTCCGCGTACGAAGACCAGGAATTCCGCAATCGCCAGGACACCGACGGCACGCTGTCCACGCTGTCGGCGGAGCAGGGACTGCCGGGCGGCGACGTGCAGCTCACGCACATTCCGCTGCGGCCGCAAATCCAGGAGGATCTGCGCCTGGCTTCCGAGGACAACGATTTCTGGGATTGGCAGATCGGCGCCTACTACCATCGCGAGAGCACGCAGACCATCGTGCAGCGCGTCACGGTGCAGGATCTGATGGGCGCGGTGTTGCCGATCGACCTGAGCACGACCGCCATCCTCAGCGCCGAGGAATACGCGCTGTACACGCACAATACCTTCAAGCTGACCGACGCCCTCAACCTGATCGTCGGCCTGCGCTACCAGCAGGCGCGCTACAACTCCGAACAGCCCACCGAAGCGTACGTGATGGAGCCCGGCGGCGACGGCAGATTCCCGCTGGTGCCGGAATTCCTGCCGCCCAACGGCATTCCGGAATCGCTGCGCTCGCAAACCTATTACCCGATCACCGGCACCGCCAAGCTGCAATATTTTTTCACCCCCGACCTGATGGCGTATTTCACCTACGATCACTCCTATCGCACCGGCGCCGCCAACCTGAATATCCAGGGCAACACGCCGCGCGATTTCGCCCAGATCGAACCGGAGTTCGCCAACAGCTTCGAGCTCGGCATCAAGGGCACCTTCGGCAACCAGCGCGGCCGCTTCGCGCTGACCCTGTTCGACCAGCTCTATAAAAATTTCCAGCAGGACGTGCAAAACGTGTGGGTCTGGGACACCAGCATCGCCGGCGCGGAACGTCCGTCGCTGCTGCAAAACCTGGTGGTGAACGCCAAGGAAGCGGAAACCCGCGGCGTCGAAGCGCAGCTCACCTGGCTGCTGCTCGACAATTGGGATGTCGATTTCTCCGCCGCTTTCACCGATTCGAAATTCAAGGATTTCAAACGCAATCCCTGTTCGCCCGATCCGCTGCCCACCATCGCGCAACCGGGTTCGCTGTCGAACGCCACGCCCTACGTGACCTGCGACGCCAGCGGTGACCGCCTGCCGCAATCGCCGCGCTGGTCGGGCGTGCTCAGCACTAACTACTCGCTGCCGCTGTCGGAGGGCGCGCAGTGGTACAGCAGCGCGCTGGTCAACTTCAACAGCGCGCAGATCGACAAGGTGACCCGCGAATCCCTCGGCGGCTACGCCACCGCCGATTTCTTCACCGGCTTTCGCGGCAACGAGGGCGGTTGGGACGTGAGCCTGTGGATCAAGAACGCCTTCGACCGGCGCGTGATCACTCGCATCTACAACACGCAGGTCAAGGACAACGCCAGCGGAGGTTATTTCGACATGGTCAACACCAACCTGCCCCGCCAGGTCGGCGTGACCGGAACCTACCGTTTCAATTGACGGTTTTTGGGAAGCGGAGCAGCCGCCGGCGATATTTCCAGGGATGGAAAGTCGCCGATTTTTTTCCGCTCATCCCCGGCATGGAAGAAGCGCGGCGGCGCGCTCGCCACTTTCTTTGCCTCGAAGCCATTTTCTTTGCTTCGAAGCCACTTTACTTTGCCTCGAAGCCATTTTCCTTGCCTCGAATAAGGAGCGTCGCATGTTGCCCGGCCACTGGTTTTCGGAAAACCCCGATAAAGCCTGGAGTGAAAAATACTTCCTGGTTTTTATCCCGATCTTTTTCGCCTACAACTATTTCATCCAGCGCATGGGCTGGCTGGATGTCGGAAATTTCTGGCATATCGCCCAGAATCTCATCATGTGGCTGCCCTACTGCGTGTTTCTGCCGCTGTGGCTGCGACGCGACAGCGGCATTCCCTGGCAGCGCAGCTACTGGTTCAAATTCAATGTCTACATGACGGTTTATATTTTCTTCGCCACGTATTTTCACACGGAATATTTTTTCGATGTGCTGGGCATGCGTTACCACTTCCCCAAGGTGACGCTCTACGCCGACTCTTATCTGCTCGGTCCGGATGAGGCAACCGCGTTGCAGGCATTCAAAAAAGTCCCGCCCGGGATGTATTTCAACGCCATCGCGTTTTTCATTGTCTATCACACGGCATCGGTGGTGTGCCTGCGCCGCATGCGCACGCTGACCGCGCCGGCCCCAGCGCTGTTGCGCCGTGTGTTATGGGTTGTCACCGTCGCCATGACAGCCTTTTTCTTCGCCTGGGCCGAAACGTTTTTCTATATCAACAGCGCCGCCACCGACAATGTCTGGTACGTGGACAAGGCCCGCCAGCTCGGCATCGGCTCGGTGTGTTACGCCCTGTATTTCATCGTCAGTTTTCCCAATGTCTATCGCATGGACGAAAACCGCGACGGCGAACGCTGGAGCGTATCGCGCAGCGTGATCGAGGCCTGCTTCGTCAGCATGGTCAGCCTGCTGTTGCTGGACCTGTTCACCTGGGTGGTCGGACCCATGCGCTGAGCCTGGGATTTTTTTGCGCGTCGCCAGGCGCGCAAAAAAACCACCCAATAAAAAAGGCCCTTTCGGGCCTTTTTTATTGTCGCGGCATTCAACCCGCGGCGCGGATCGGCGCCGGCGCCAGCTCCGCGTAAAACTGGCGGAACCATTTGCGGTATTGATGGATCGGGCCATCGCCGTCGCACAGCGTGGGCGAATCCAGATACACCTTGTTTTCCCAGATCGGCATATCCGATTCCACCTGGCGCTTCAGCTCCATGCGCGCGCCCCAGGCCATGAACTGCTTGCCCTGGCTCAGATTCTTCGGCTGCGTGAAGGCGAAATACAATTTCATGGAGTTTTCATCGATCGGCACCGGCAAGCCCATCATCACCGCTTCCAGCGCACCGTTGAAACGCTGGTAGCCCATCCCCGAGCCGTTGGAAACCGTCACCAGATGCACGTCGACCATGCCGCCGTCCAGATCGAGATTGCCGTCGTCGGAAACCGCCGGGGTTTTCATCACGTATTGGCTGGTGCGGGTGGTGCCTTCGAAACTCGATTCGCCTACCGGCATGTCCGGCGTGCCGTGCACGTAGATGAAATGCGGCGCATCCACGGCGTTTTCCGCGGTTTCCTGAATCGAGGTGTTGATGGTCCACTCCATGATTTCGAGCGGCGTCCAAGCGTCGTCGCCAAACTCCGGCACCACGTGCACGTCGTAGGTCGGTTCGATGCGATCCGGGTGGTACCAGGTCCAGATCACCTGATTGCGCTCGATGGTCGGATAGGCGTAAATCGCCGGCTTGTCCCCCGCCACTTTCGGCGGCATGTTGTTCGCGTAGGGCACCGCGGTGCAGCGGCCGGCGCCATTGAACTGCCAGCCGTGGAAGGGGCAGGCGATGCTCTCGCCGTGAACCTTGCCACCGTAACCCAAGTGCGCGCCCAGATGCGGGCAGAACGCGTCGAGCACTTTCGCCTCGCCGGACTCGGTGCGGAACATCACCAGCTCACGGCCGAAATATTTCATGGGTTTGACTTCGCCGGCTTTCAGGTCGGCGCTGAAGCCGACGGCGAACCAGCCAAAGGGAATCGGTAGGGGAATGCGCTTGCCCATGATGGTCAACTCCTGCTGTCCTGATGGGATGATCGGGGGGGATCTGTTTTATGGAAGCCGGTCAAAAATCCTGCGACCGAAAAAGGTAAACATTAGTATCACAAAATCCGCTTTTTGCAAAATTAACATTGGCTTACAGCGACAAGAACGACGCTTGTCCGCGCCTGCGCGCTTCCCAGCGTGCGCTGTCCATGGTTTCGGCGGAACCGCAGTTGGCGCCCGGTACCAGACGCTCGAAACGGTCAATGCGCAGCGACTGCGCTGCGCCCTCCCGTATTTCGAAACGTCCGCTGACACGCGCGAGTATCGACGCGCCCGGCGCCGGCGCCTGGACACGGTAAGCATGCTCCAGCGCGTCGAATGCGGCGGAGTGCCCGCTGTCGACGTCCAGACGCAAGCCGGTTTCGCATCCGAAAAACGTCGCCCGGGTGCCGGAGTGCGTGAACAATCCGTGCAGCGGCATGGGTCCGTTCAGCGGATCGACGCCGGGCTGGCGCGCCACCTTCACGTCCTGCGCCTTGGCGTCCAGGGCTTTCAACACGCCGGCATCGCGCTTGTAAATGTCGGGCCGAAAACCGATGTCGTGCCCGTCCACCACATCCACGGTCCAATACATCAGCAGGATCGGCACCGGGTGCGCCAGCGAGACGTTGCGGGTTTTGCCGGCGCCGATCATCGCGTCGATGGCGCCGCGATTCCATTTTTCCGCATCGTTCATCAGCAATTCCACCAGCTCCAGCGGGCGCTCGACGCGAATGCAGCCGGAACTGGTGGCGCGCTGGCCGCGCTCGAACAAATCCCGATGCGGCGTGTCGTGCAGGTAAATCGAGTAGGCGTTGGGAAAGCGGATCGCGACCCGTCCCAGCGGGTTACGGCGCCCGGCCGCCTGGCGCAATACCACATGGCCCGGCCGGTCCCAATTCACCTGCTCGGGATCGAGCCGCCGGCCCGCGCCATCGTAAACGCCGATGCCGCTGCGCGTGAGGTAATCCGCGTCGTCGTACAGGTACGGCAGGATATCTTCGTTGAAAATCGTCGGCGGCACCGTCCAGGTCGGATTGAAGGTGATCACGTCGACCCGCGATTTGAACACCGGCGTGCTGCGATAGGGTTTGCCGACCTGCACGCGGGCATTCCACACCGGCTTGCCGTCGCGGAAAAACCAGATTTTATAACCCGCGATATCGACCATGACGAAATCGCCCGGGACTTCGTGCAGCAGCCAGCGCCCGCGCTCCAGATTCACCCGCATCTGGTCGATGCGGCCCTGCACCGGCACCTGCAGCGCCGCCTGCGTGCCGGCGCCGAGCACGCCATCCGGCTCCAGGTTCTGCTCGCGCTGGAATCGCCTGACCGCCGCCACCAGCGCGTCGTCGTAAACGGTGTCCTGCGACGCCGGACTTCCCGGCAGCAGCCGTTGGCGCAGCAGGGGAATGCGCGCATCGCTCATGCCGGGCTTCAGCGTCCCGCCCGCCGGCAGCACCGGCCAGCCGCCCCGCGCGGCCTGCATGCGCAGCAACGTGAGGCCGTTGCGCAGGTTGCGGTACAGCGGGTTGTCCGGGCGCGCGCGCTGGAACAGCGCCGCGATGCCGTTGCTGTCGAGCGCCTCGTTCACGACATGCAGAGCCTGTTCGGGAGCGATTTCACGCAGCGAGAAATTCCAGCGCGGGTCGAGAGTTCTGGAATCGACCTTGCCGCGCAACAAATGCAGCAGCGCGCGCAGATAAGCATCGGTGGCCAGCAGATCCAGCTCGGCGCGTTGCGCCGGGGAAGCCTGCGCGTCCAGGCCGGCAAAACCCTGTTGCAGCGGCGTGAGGTGGTATTCCTCGGGATCGAGGCCATCGCCGGCGGTGCCGGCGAGCGCGGTCAGCAGCTGTTCGACGCGCTTGCGGTCGGTCCAGGCCGGCGCGAAACCGCGCTGGGCATAGAGCTCGGCCACGGCGTCGGCCAGCACCGCGCCGCCGGCCTTGACGCGCCGCGGCGCGGTGTCGCCGCGCTGCTCCAGGGCCGCGCGTATCGCCTGCGTGTCGGGATTGTCCACGGCGTGCGCCGCGGCAACGCCGCAAAACGCCAGCCATACAGCAAAAACGAGCTGGTTTTTCAGCACGATATGGCCTCCGCTCACGCGTGCCGGGCATGCGCACGCGGGAAAAACAGCGAATTACCCGCCAGATGGTCGGCCTCGCGCCCCATGAAAACCGTCGACCGCATCACAGGCGCGAGCCCCGGCCCGGCTGGTGCACCGCGCAAAAGCTGGTTACTATCGCGCCCTGGCGCCGAGATGAGCCGCTTTCCAAACCAGGCTGGATCGCCGTTAAAACCGGAATAAATCCAATGTTTCGCAACCTGCGTTTGGCGCTGTGCTTCGGCGCCCTGGCCGCTGCGCACTGCGCACTGGCCGAATCCACCGACACCCTTGCCCGCGGTCTCGCCAGGGCCGCGCCCGACGCCAACCCCAAGGTCATCGACCTGGCCGTCGCCGCCAGCGAATGCGCCAACGCCCACGGCGCCGGCATCCCGGAGCGGCTCGCGGTCATCGACTACTCGCTGCCCTCCACCGCGCCGCGCCTGTGGGTATTCGATCTGCGCCAGCGCACATTGCTCTACGAGGAGCTGGTCGCGCACGGCCGCAATTCCGGCGACAACTACGCCACGCACTTTTCCAATCTGCCCGGCAGTCTGCAATCAAGCCTCGGGCTGTTCCGTACGCTCGGCACCTACCAGGGCCAGAACGGCTATTCGCTGCGCCTGGACGGCCTCGAAAGCGGCGTCAACGACCGCGCCCTGGAACGCGCCATCGTGATGCACGGCGCGCCCTATGTGAACGCCGGCCTGAGCCACAGCCAGGGCCGCATCGGCCGCAGCTGGGGCTGTCCCGCGCTGAGCTCCGGCGTCGCGCGCCGGGTGATCGATTCGCTCAAGGGCGGGCAGCTGGTGTTTTCCTATTATCCCGACCAGGACTGGCTCGCCACCTCGCGTTACCTGCATTGCGCCGATCGCGTGGCGCAGGCGGACAAGGCCGCGCGCGGCTGAGTCTTGCGCTTCACTGCACCAGCGGCGGAGCCTCGCCCCGCTCCGCGCTTTTTTCCGGATTGACCCGCGTCACCAGCAGCTGGTTGATGCGCGCGCCCTCGATGTCGACCACTTCGAATTTGTAGCTGCCGAATACCACGAATTCGGTTTTTTTCGGAATCTTGCGCAGCATGTACATGATGAAGCCGCCCAGGGTTTCGTAATTGCTGGAATTGGGAAACTCCTCCACGGACAGCGCGTGCATCACATCCGTCAGCGGGGTGAGGCCGTCCATCAACCAGGAATTTTCATCGCGCTTGACGACCTGCGGCTCGTCGGCGGCCGAACTCAGCAAATTGCCCATCAACGTGCCGGTCACATCCTCCAGCGTGATGACGCCCACCACCAGCGCGTATTCGTTGACCGCGACCGCGAAATTTTCCTGGGCCGCTTTCATGCGCTCCAGTACCTCCCATAAATTCAGCGTGTCGGGAATGATCAGCGGCGTATGCATCAGCGCCTTGTCCTTGAGCGAAAAGCGATCCCCCTGCAACAGCGCCCTCAACACGTCCTTGATATCGACATAACCCAGCACGGTATCGATGCTGCGTTCGCAGATCAGGAATTTGGAATGCGGATGATCGATGATTTTCTGGCGAATCTGTTCTTCGCTCTCGTTCAACAGGAAATAAATGATGCTTTCGCGCGGCGTCATCGCCGACGGCACATAGCGCGATTCCAGCTCGAACACATTCTCGATCAGGTCGTGCTCCTGGCGCAGCAGCACGCCGGCCTGCGCGCCCGCGTCCATCACCGCGTAAATTTCGTTGGAGGTAATGACATCCTGGCGCGCCTGCGGCAAATGAAACAGCGCGAACAGGAATTTGCTGAGGCCGTTGAACACCCAGATCAGCGGGCGAAACAGCACGATGCAAAACAGCATGGGCCGCACCACCAGCGTGGCGACCCGTTCCGGCGCCACCATCGCCAGGCGCTTCGGCATCAGGTCGGATAACAGAATGAAAGTGCCGGTGACCAGCAGGAACGACAGCGAAAAACTGATCTGCTGCAACCACGGTCCCTGATAAAAATGACCGATGAGTTCGGCGATATGCACCGACAGGATCGGCTCGCCGGCGATACCGGCCAGGATCGCCACGGCGTTCAGCCCGATTTGCACCACCGTGAAAAAATCGCCGGGCTGGGCCTGCAGCGCCAATACCCGCGCGGCCTTGGCGTCGCCCTCTTTGGCCAGCAGTTCCAGGCGGATTTTGCGCGAGGCGGCCAGGGAAATTTCGGCGAAAGAAAAAAACGCGCCCAGAATGACCAGGACGGCGATGACGAAAAAACTGGCAAGCAGACTCATAGGGCCTCTGAAACGATGTGTTCGACGCCGCGCACTTCACCGTGATGAAACCATTCGCGATGGATAACCCGTGCTGGACAGTCCGCGAATACGCGGCGGCAACGATGGCAAGCAATGTAACATCAATCCTGGACGATTTTAAAACCGGGGAGATGCGGGCCTGGCGCATCAGAAACGCGGCGCTTCGCGCCAGCCACCGCCGAGCGCCTGGTAGAGCTGCACGCTGGCCAGCTGCGAATTCAGATACGCCTCGGCCAGCGCCAGCTCGGCGTTGAACAGATCGCGATCGGAATTGATCACATCGAAGTACGACGCGTAACCGACTCGATAGCGCGCCAGGGCGATTTCATTGGCGCGCCGCAACGCCCCCACTTTTTCCTGCTGGGCTTTTTGAAACTCCACGAATTTCTGGCGCGCGATCAAGGCGTCGGAGACTTCCCTGAAGGCGTTCTGCACGGTTTTTTCGTAAGTCAGCAAAGCCTCGCGTTTTTGCGCGTCGGCCAGTTCCAGCTGATAAATGCTGTTCTGCGAATCCAGAATCGGCAGCGACAGCGCGGCGTCCGCCAGCCAGGTATTGGCCGCCCCGGTGAACAGTTTCGACAGTTCCAGGCTGCGGCCGCCGTAGGAACCCGTCAGCGAAATGCTGGGAAACAAAGCCGCTTTCGCCGCGCCCACGCGCGCATTCGCCGCCACCAGCTGCTGCTCCGCGGAGCGGATGTCCGGGCGTCGCTCCAGCAAGTGCGAAGGCAGGCCCGCGGGCGGCTCCGGCGGCAGCGGCGGCGTGTCGTCGAAATGATGGGCGCGCTCGATGGCGGCGGGATTGTGGCCCATCAGGACGCTGAGCTGATCCTCGGTCTGCGCGATCTGGCGTTCCAGATCGGGAATATTGGCCTGGGCTGTCGCCAGCTCGGCCTCCGCGGTGCTGACATCGAGTCCGCTCACCACGCCCTGGTTGTGTTTGGCCCGGGTCAGCTCCACGAACTTGCGCCGGGTCGCGGTCGTATCGCGCGTGACCTTGAGTTGTTCGTCGAGGCTGATCAACGTGAAATACGCCGTCGCCACATCCGCGATCAAGCCGACCACGACACCCTGCTGCGCGTAAGCCGAGCTCAGCAGGTCGGCGCGCGCGGCCTCGTTCAAGCGCCGCAGGCGCCCCCAGATATCCAGCTCGTAGGAAGCATCCACCGTCGCGGTATAAATACTGCCCATGCGATCGCGCTCGGGAAGCAGCGCGTAAGCGGACGTGGCCGCGCGCTGCGCGGACGCGTTCGCCGACAACTGCGGCCAGTATTGCAGGCGCGTGGCGCCCAGCGTTGCGCGCGCCTGCTCCACCCGCGTCGCCGCGATGCGCACATCCAGATTCATGCGCAGCGCGGTGTTGAGCGCATGTTGCAAAATGGGATCGCGATAAACCTCCCACCAGCCGAGATCGCCGAGCTCCGCCACCGCGTCTTTCTGCAATTGCCATTGAAAGCGCCGCGGCACCTCCACATCGGGGCGCTGGTAATCGGGCCCCAGCGCGCAGGCATTCAGCAACACCGCGCAGGCGCCGGCACGCGCCAGGCGCGGCCACCAGCCCACGCTCATGATTTGTCTCCGGGATCGAGTTTTTGCCCGATGATTTTTTTGCGCGCCGGATCCGCGCCGCCGCGCCAGCGCTCCACCGCGCCCTGGATCAGCACATAAAACACCGGCACCATGAAAATGGCGATCATCGTCGCCGCCGCCATGCCGGCCACCACCGCCGTGCCCAGCACCCGCCGCGCGCCGGAACCGGCGCCGGTGGCCACCGCCAGCGGCACCGAGCCGAGAATGAAGGCGAACGAAGTCATCAGGATCGGGCGCAGGCGCAGGCGCGAACCCTGCACCGCCGCGTCGACGACCGAGGCGCCGCGCTCGTGCGCGAGCTTGGCGTATTCCACGATCAAAATCGCGTTTTTCGCCGCCAGCCCGATCAGCATGACCAGGCCGATCTGCGCGTAAATGTCGTTGGCCATGCCGCGCAGCGCCAGGCCGCTGAACGCGCCGAGCACCGCGAAAGGAATGGCGAACAACACCGAAAACGGCACCACCCAGCTTTCGTACTGCGCGGCCAGCACCAGGAACACGAACACCAGCGCCATCGCGAAAATATAAGGCGCCTGGCCGCCGGCGATTTTTTCCTGGTAGGTGGTGCCGGTCCAGCTGTAGCCGTAACCGTCCGGCAGCGCCGCGCCGATTGCCTCCATGGCCCGCGCCGCCTGTCCCGAGCTGTAACCCGGCGCCGGCGTGCCGTTGATGGTGACCGCGCGCACCACGTTGAAACGCTCGATGTAAGGCGGCCCGTTGATCGGCTGCACGCCGACCATGGTCGACATCGGCACCATGTCATTGCGGTTGCTGCGCACATACAGGTTGTTCACCGCGTCCGGCTCGGAGCGCGCGCTGGCCTCCGCCTGCGAAGTGACTTTGTAAGTGCGGCCGAACAGATTGAAGTCGTTGATGTAGGTGCCGCCGAGAAAAGTCTGCAAGGTGTCGAACACTTCCGACAATTTCAGCCCCAGGGTTTTGACGCGGTCGCGGTCGACGTTGTACTGGATCTGCGGCACGTCCGCGTTGAATTGCGTCGACACCGTGCCCAGTTCCCCGCGCTTGCCCGCCGCCGCCAGCACATCGCGGATGACGCCGGTGAAGCGCTGCAGATCGCCGCCCGCCTGATCCTCGAGAATGAATTCGAAACCGCCCGCGCTGCCGATGCCCGGGATCGACGGCGGATTCAGCACCAATACCCGCGCCGCGTTGATCGATTGCGCCTGCATCATCAGGCGCGGCACCAGCGCGGCGGCGCTGTGCTGAAAACCGCCGCGCCGCTCCCAGGGTTTGAGCGGAATGAACACGGTCGCGGCGAAGGAAGTCCGGACCCCGGTCAGCACGTTGAAGCCGGCGATGGTGATGGCGTTGTCCACCTCGGGCATTTGCAGCGCCATGTCGCGCAATTGCGCCGCGGCCGCCTCGGAGCGTTGCAACGACGCCGGCGGCGGCAACAGCATCACCGCGATCAGATATCCTTGATCCTCCTCCGGCAAGAATCCCGTGGGACGCTGCAGCATCAGATAAACCGCGCCCGCGACCAGTGCGAGAAATAGCGCCACGCACAGGGCGGTGCGGCGGATCGCGGCGCGCACGGTCGCGGAATAACGGTCGCGCAGCCGGGTGAAGCCGCGATCGAACACGGTGAAGAAACGGCCCAGCAGACCGCTCCAGCGCGATTGCGCGCCCGGCCGCAACAACAGCGCGCACAGGGCCGGCGTGAAGGTCAGCGCCACAATCGAGGAAATGCCCACCGACACCGCCAGGGTCAGCGCGAACTGTTTGTAGAACTGGCCGGTGAGGCCGCCGACGAAGGCGACGGGAATGAACACCGCGATCAGCACCAGCGTGGTGGCGACCACCGGGCTGGCCACGTCGCGCAGCGCGGCGCGCGTCGCCTCCTTCGGCGTTAAATGCTCCTCGTCCATTTTTTCCGATACGGCTTCCACCACCACGATGGCGTCGTCCACCACCAGGCCGATGGCCAGCACCAGCGCGAACAGGGTCAGCGTATTGATGGAAAAACCCAGCGCGATAAACGCGCTGAAGGTGCCGATCAGCGAGACCGGAATCGCCAGCATCGGAATCAGCGTGGCGCGCCAGCTTTCGAGAAACACGAACACCACCAGCAACACCAGCAGCGCGGCGATGGCCAGGGTGATGCGCACTTCGTGCAGCGACGCGCTGACGAAGGTGGTGCTGTCGAAGGGCACGCTGGCCTGCACGCCCGTCGGAAACGTTTTCGATAAATCATCCAGCGTCGCGCGCACGCGCCGGGACACATCGAGCGCGTTGGCGTCGGGCAACTGATAAATCGCGATCATCGCCACCGGCTTGCCGCTCAGGCGGCTCGCCACCGAATAATCGGTGGCGGCCAGCTCGATCCGCGCCACATCCTTGAGCCGCACCAGCGCCTCGCCGTTGTCGCCACTGCGCACCACGATATTTTCGTATTCGGATACGGTCGACAGGCGGCCGCGCACGCTGACCGCGTACTGCATCTGCTGGCCCGGCGGCGCCGGCTCCGCGCCGATGGTGCCGGCCGGCGCGACCACGTTCTGCTCGCCGACAATCGTGCTGATGTCCTGGGTGGTGACGCCGAGGCGCGCCATTTTTTCCGGATCGAGCCAGATGCGCATGCCGTAATCGCGCGCGCCGAGGATCGTCACCTGGCCCACGCCGGGAATGCGCGCCAGCGTGTCGTAGACATGCAGCGTCGCGTAATTGGAGAGAAACAGATAGTCGTAGCGCGGATCGCTGGCGGTGATCGCCGCGAACATCAGGATGCTGGGCTGGCGCTTGGCCACTACCACGCCCTGCTGGATGACCTGCTGCGGCAACAGGCGCTGCGCGATGGCGACCTGGTTCTGCACATCCACCGCCGCGATGTCCTGGTCCGTGCCCACGTCGAAACTCACGGTCAGCGTATAGGAGCCGTCGTTCGCGCTTTTCGAATCCATGTAAATCATGTGTGGCACGCCGTTCACCTGCTGCTCGATCGGCGCGGCGACGGATTGCTCGATGGTGGCGGCGTCGGCGCCGGGAAACGTCGCGCTGACCACCACCGTGGGCGGCGTGATTTGCGGATACAGCGCAATCGGCAATTGCAAAAGCGCGACGGCGCCGGCGAGCGTGATGATGATCGCGAGCACCGTCGCGAAAATCGGCCGGTCGATAAAAAAATTGATCACGGCTGCGTCCCGCCCTGCGGCGTCGGCGGCGCCTGCACGGTGCGCACGGCAACGCCCGGCTTCAGTTTCTGCGCGCCGTCCACCACCACGGTATCGCCGGGCCGCAGGCCTTTCGCGACGATCCAGTCATTACCCATGCGCGCGCCCATGGTGACGTCGCGCTGCTGTGCTTTCTGCTCCGGGTCGACGATCCAGAGATAGTTTTTTCCCTGCAGATCCTGCACCGCGCGCTGCGGCACCACCAGGGCGTCCTTGATGGTCTGCGCGGCGACCACCACGCGCGCGAACTGGCCGGCGCGCAGCAGGCGCTGGGGATTGGCGACCGTGAGCCGTACCGCCAGCGTGCCGGTGCTGCGGTCGACCGCGGGCGAAATGAAATTCAATCTGGCCTGTTCCGGATAACGCGATCCGTCCGCCAGCACCAGATGAAATACCGGCGCATTGGCCACGTCCTGGTTCGGCGCGCGCCCCAGTTCCTTTTGAATTTCCAGCAGGCGGCGCTCGCTGATGCTGAAATTCACGTACATCGGATCGACCGAATACACCGTGGTCAGCTGCGTGGAATACGCGGTGACCAGGCCGCCGACCCGGAGCAGCGCGCGCCCCATCACGCCGTCGATCGGCGAGGTCACCGAGGTGTAACCCAGATTCAGTTGCGCCGTTCTCAGCTCCGCCCGCGCCGCCTCCACCGAAGCTCGGTTGGCTTCATTTTTCGCGAGGGCCGCGTCGTAGTCCTGGCGGCTGACCGCGTCGATTTCCAGCAGCGGCTTCACCCGCGCGAAATCGCGGCCGGCCTGTTCGCTCGCCGCCTGCGCCTGCGCCAGCGTCGCCTTGGCCTGGGCCAGCGCCGCGATATAGGGTTGCGGATCGATCACGAACAGCAGCTGGTCGCGCTTGACCTTGTCGCCCTCGACCGCGGCCTGCTTTTCGATGAGGCCTCCCACCCGCGGGCGGATTTCTATCGCCTCGCGCGCCTCGGTCTGCGCGACATAATCCTCGGTGATCGTGGCCTCGCGCGGCTGCACCCGGATGACCGCCACTTCGGCCGGCGGCGGAGGCGGCGCTTCGTGGGAGCAAGCGCCACAGGCGAGCGCCAGGATCGCCATCATGTGTTTGTTGCGGCGCCACTTGCCGTTGCGCGGCCGCTCTTTGTCAAAAAGCCACGGCTTGTGATGGCTCCAGGCCTTGCCCTGGACCCCTTCCCCGCATCCGCGCCACGAGCTGCCGACCCGCATTGCCGATCCCCCGAAGTGTGCGCGGCAACGAGCGCCGCCCCGCCGCTGGATGCGATGGCGCATCGCTCCGCCGGACAGCGGTCTGTTATCCAACGATCTGTGACCCAGCTGTCCGCGACCCAACTGGCTGTTACTCAACTGTCCGTTACTTAACTGGGGCGCAGACTCGCCCATCGTCGCGCACCGAGTCTGTGCCGGCCGCGACATTGACGACGGCATCGATGTCCGTTCGAACAATTCCGCTCAGGCGCGCAAACGCAAGGTCCACTCCCGCAACGCCAGCAACAAGGCCCGCACGAATTCGCGCGTCGGTGCGTGCGCCAAACGCCCGTTCTCGTCGAAGCGATCGGCCGCGTGCGCGATCATGACTTCCGGCCGGTTGAGGAATTGGAGATCGAGAAAAACGCCAACCTGGCGCAGATGGTACTGGGCGCGCGCGCCCATGATCGCCGCGGGTTCGCCGGCGAAGGGCTGGTCGGGCGGACGCGATACCCGGTCGATGGCGTTTTTCAGCACGCCGGGAATCGGGTAGTTGTATTCCGGCGTGACGAACAACAGCGCGTCCGCGTTGCGCACCTGTTCACGCAGGCGCGCCACCGCCGGCGGATAACCGGCGGCGCGCAGGTCGTCGTTATACAGCGGCAGCTCGCCGATCCCGCCGGTCACGATGCGCACGCCGGGCGGCGCCAGTTCGATCGCCGCTCTGCCACCGCACGGTTTGCTGCCCCTTGTCTGCCGGCAACATGGACAGGCGCATAAGGCGAAACGACAGTGTGAAAGGCGAAGCACAACGCGTCGGTGCGGTGGGTAACGGTGGTTTCGCATCGACTGGTGTTTGCGCGGGAATTCGTAACCGGTTCGAATTCGGATATCGCGGTCTGGCGAAACCGGTGGAGCGCGCGTTGCTTCCGCCGAAAAATGGCGGAACCGCAATGTGGCGTGGCGCTCTTGGCGCGGTGCGCCCCGGCGTATCAGAATAAGGCGCGCGACCGCCGAGATTGCCCGCATGACGAAT
>Ga0153956_1000636_pt1 | contig 37150 bp, 33 predicted proteins | sample TSFL040MetaG_FD_104704 | JGI IMG/M metagenome (GOLD analysis project Ga0153956, IMG submission 104704) | Attine ant fungus gardens microbial communities from Florida, USA - TSFL040 MetaG | ecosystem: Host-associated > Fungi > Mycelium > Unclassified | place: USA: Florida, Wekiwa Springs... | reverse complement strand
TCGCCGCGCCGATGCCGCGCGACGCGCCGGTGACGAGGGCGATTTCACCTTCGAGGGGTTTGCTCATTGCGTTCTCCGTGGGACGTGGGGTCGCCCGCCGTGCAGGCTCGTGGGGTCGGCCGCCGCACGGCCTCGCCGATGCGGACTCGTCGATGCCGCGCGCGCACGTGCGCCCTGTTCGCTTCAATGTTTCCAGTCGGCCAGCGCGGAATCCAATTCGCCCGGCGTGCCAAGCGCGCGACCGTCGATCGACTTGTCGATGCGCTTGACCAGGCCCGCGAGCACCTTGCCGGGACCGCATTCGGCGATGCGCGTCGCGCCGTCCGCGGCCAACGCCTGCACGCATTCGGTCCAGCGCACCGGCAGGTACAACTGGCGCACCAGCGCATCGCGGATGTCGGCAAGGCCGGCATGCGCACGCGCGTCGACGTTCTGCACCACAGGGATCGCCGGCTGGCTCCAGGGATACGCCTTGATCGCCTCGGCGAGGCGGTTCGAGGCTTCGCGCATCAGCGGCGTATGCGACGGCACGCTGACGGCGAGCTTCACGGCCTTGCGCACGCCGCGCTCCGTCAACTTCGCCAGTGCCGCGTCGACCGCCTGCACGTGGCCCCCGATCACGATCTGGCCGGGCGAGTTGTAGTTGGCCGGCGCGACGACCTGCTCGCCGGAGACTTCGCGGCAGACTTCCTCGACCAGCGCGTCCTCTGCGCCGAGTACGGCGGCCATCGCGCCGACGCCTTCCGGCGCGGCTTCCTGCATCGCCTGGCCGCGGATGCGCACGAGATGCGCCGCATCGTGCAGCGAGATCGCACCGGCCGCGACCAGCGCGGTGTATTCACCGAGGCTGTGGCCGGCCAACCGCGCCGGCATGGCGCCCCCCGCCGCGAGCCACGAGCGCCAGACCGCGACGCCTGCCGCGAGCAACGCCGGCTGCGTGTACTCGGTGCGGTTGAGCATCACGTCCGGACCGCCCTGCGACAGGGTCCACAAATCGATGCCGGCACCGTCCGAGGCCTCGGCGAACGTGTCGCGCACGTGCGGATGCAGTTCGCCGAGTTCGGCCAGCATGCCGATCGACTGCGAGCCTTGGCCGGGGAAGACAAACGCGAGCGCGGAGGAAGGCCTATTCATCTCAAGCATGTCCCATACGGAGATTGTTATACAACGCCAGCGCGAACCATGCCGTCACGGGCACGACGAGCCCAGCGGAGCAGATGCGATTGACTTGGGCGTCCAGAAACTGGTCGCGCGGATACCGCCCTGCCGTCATCGGCAACAACGCGCAACGTCCGAGATTGAACAGCACGATGTTCCAAAAGAAAGCGACGAAAACCGCCTTCAAAGCGGCGGCGACGGCGTCGACTATTTCCGACACGTCGCCACGAGTCAGTATTTCAGCAGCGCCGACGACCACGTGAACCCGCCGCCGAATGCTTCCAGCAGCAAGGTCTGCCCGCGCTTCACCTTGCCCGAACGCACCGCCTCGTCGAGCGCGAGCGGCACCGAGCCGGACGAGGTGTTGCCGTGGCGATCGACCGTGACGATCACGCGCTCCATCGACAACTTCAGGCGCTTCGCGGTCGCTTCGATGATGCGCAGGTTGGCCTGGTGCGGGATCAGCCAGTCGATGTCGGATTCGTGCATGCCGGCCGCTTCGAGCGTTTCCTCGACGATGCGGTCCAACGTCTTCACAGCGACCTTGAACACCTCGTTGCCGGTCATCAGCACGCGCACGCCGGCGTTCGGCTCGTCGAGCCGGAAGCCGGCGGACACGCCGACCGGGTTGTACAGAAGATGCTTGTAGGCGCCGTCGGCGTGTTGTTTCGTAGCGATGATGCCGGGCTCGTCCGATGCTTCCAGCACGACCGCGCCGGCGCCGTCGCCGAACAGCACGCAGGTCGAGCGATCGCTGAAGTCGAGCATGCGCGTCAACGTCTCGGCGCCGACGACGAGCGCCTTCTTCGCCTGTCCGCCACGGATGAACTGGTCGGCGATGCCGAGCGCGTACATGAAGCCCGAGCACGCGGCGTTGACGTCGAACGCGGCGCAGCCGTTCGCGCCGAGGCGATGCTGCAGCAGGCAGGCCGTCGACGGGAAAATGATGTCCGGCGTGGTCGTGCCGAGCACGATCAGGTCGAGGTCGGACCCCTTGATGCCGGCTGCTTCCAGCGCGTGGGTGGCCGCGTAGAAGGCCAGGTCGCCGGTGGTCTCGCCGTCGGCGGCCATGCGCCGTTCGCGGATGCCGGTGCGCGAGGCGATCCATTCGTCGGTGGTTTCGACGAGTCTTTCGAGGTCGGCGTTGGTGACGACCTTTTCCGGCAGATAGCTGCCGGTGCCGGCGATGCGTGAGTAGATCAGGATCGTTCCCCGGTCGATGTGCTTGAATCGGGGCGATGCATGCCTTGCGTCACCCTGGCGCACGCGCCGCCGCGCGGCGGGCGTCGGAAGCGCGGCCCTCCCGGCCTCGCCACGCAATCCGGCCGCCGGCGCACGCCAGCGGCCACAACCCGCACGCGATGCCGGCCGGCACCGCGCCGCCGGGCAGGCTTACTCCGCGTCGCGGATCTTCGCCTTCGATTCGATCACCTTCTTGCCGCGGTAGTAGCCGTCGGCGGTGACGTGGTGGCGCACGTGCACCTCGCCCGAGGTCGGATCGGTCGACAGCTGCTTGGCCGACAGCGCATCGTGGGAACGGCGCATGCCGCGGGTGGACGGGGTTTTACGACTCTTGGCAACAGCCATGGAACTCTCCAGTGATTATTCTCGATTCGCGAATCCGCGCATCCCGCACGACCCGCAAACAAACGGTCGCAGCCTTGCTGCGCCACGTTCGGCACAACGGCACATCCTTGACGCCTCGGGCGATCGAACCGCCCTAGTGTTTCTTCAGCACCCCGAGCACCGCGAACGGGTTCGGCTTTTCCTCGCGGGACGGAGCGTCGTCCGCCTCGTCGCTCCACACCAGCGGCGCGCCGGGCTTCAGCGGCACCACCGGCAACGCCAATATCAGCTCGTCCTCGATCACGTCGGCGATGCCCAGCCAACCGTCCGTCACGAGCAACGGCTCGTAACCGGGCGGCAGCGCGGCTTCCTCGCTTTCGTCGGCGATCAGGCCGAGGCGCTGGTCGACCGATACCTTGTAGAGGAAAGGCTCCAGTGTACGCTGGCAGACCAACGGCAGCCCCGCCTCGAGCTTCAATTCGAGGTAGGAGACGCCGAGAGAATCCTTGCCGAACTCGACCGCATAGCGGACATCGCCATCGGTGGAAGCAAGGCTGCCACGCAGGCGACGCATCGAAGCCAGCGGCAGAGCGCCATCGAACGTACGCCGCGCCTGCACCTGGCGCGCTACATCCACGCGATCTGGCAGGTCGACGGTCATGGGCGCGCGATACTAGGTGCGCACCCCCTGCCTGTCAACCGGAATCGCCGGATTTGCCCGTCCGCGACGGCACCCGCAGACTAGGCGATCCGGGACTTCGCGCCCGCTTTCCGGCACCGCCAGGGTATTCGTGACCTTCCTCGTGCCCGCCATCGCGGCATTGCTGCTGCTCGCCCTGCTGGCAGTGCTGCGCGAGCGCCGGCAACGCCTCAAGTCGCGCCTTCTCGGCGAGATCCTCGATCTCGCCGACGCGCTGGAGCGCGAGTTGCTGGAATGCCGCGCGCGCCTGCGCGAGCTTCCGGCCCTGACCGCCAGCCTGCCGCCGGCCGGCGACTTGTCGGCGCGCGCGACCCTGGCCTCCGAACCGCAGGTACAGGATGCCCTGCGCGACCTGCTCGCCCACCGGCTTTGGCTGAAGGAGCACGCGGCGCAGGCGACCCAGCCCGAACTGCAGGCGGCTCGCGACGCCCTGGTCGCGACGCGCGATTCGCTGGCGACCCAGTTGGGCCGTCTCGCCGAGGCGCGCGAGGACGTCGAACACCTGCTCGCGGGGACGCGATGACGCCCGTCGCCGGCATCGACCTCGTGCTCGCCTCCACTTCGCGCTACCGGCGCGAGCTGCTCGCGCGCATCGCCCCCGCGTTCCGCACGATCGCGCCGGCAGTCGACGAGACGCCACGCACCGGCGAAACCCCCGTCGCACTCGCCTGCCGGCTGGCCGAAGCCAAGGCGCGCGCAGTCGCCGCCGACTGTCCCGGCGCGCTCGTGATCGGCAGCGACCAGGTCGCCGACCTCGACGGCCAGCCGATCGGCAAACCCGGCACCATCGCCGCGGCGCGCGCCCAGCTCGGCGCCGCCAGCGGTCGCGTCCTGGTCTTCCATACCGCGCTGTGCGTGGTCGACACGCGAAGCGCAACGCCGCGGGCCCATGCCGAATGCGATACGACCCGCGTCGCGTTCCGCGAACTCTCCGACGACGAGATCGCCCGCTACGTCGCCGCCGAGCAGCCGCTCGACTGCGCCGGGAGCTTCAAGGCAGAAGGCCTCGGCATCAGCCTGTTCGAGCGCATCGACAACAGCGACCCGAGCGCGCTGATCGGCCTGCCGCTGATCGCGCTCGCGCGATTGCTGCGCGCGGCGGGTGTCGCATTGCCCTGAAGACAGCGGGCGGGAGCCAGGAACACCAAAGCCCGAAACACGAAGGAGAGGATCAGCAATCCTTCTGCTTTCTTCGTGTGCCCGGTGTGCTTTGTGGTCCGGGCTTTTGGCGTCGCGGCGGCCATCGGAAGCGAAAGATCGAAACACGGGGCACACCGGGCACGCGGAGAGAAGCCGGGAACTTTCGGCTTCTCCTTCGTGTTCTTCATGTACTTCGTGCTTCAATCTCTTGATCTTGATTCTGATCTTCGCCCGCCCTACGGAGCACGCGCCGTGCCGGAAACGTCCCTCCCGATGCAAACCGACTTGCGCGACGCGCTCGCGCGCGCGATCGCGCAGGTCAACACCGTCGTGCTCGGCAAGCGGCGCGAGATCCGCCTCGCCTTCGTCTGCCTGCTCGCCGGCGGCCACCTGCTGATCGAGGATCGACCCGGCGTCGGCAAGACCACGCTCGCGCACGCGCTCGCGGCGACGCTCGGCCTCGGTTTCCAGCGCGTGCAGTTCACCTCGGACCTGCTGCCGTCGGACATCATCGGCGTCGGCATCTACGAGCGCGAGACGAATCGCTTCAAGTTCCATCCCGGCCCGCTGTTCACGCAATTGCTGCTCGCGGACGAAATCAACCGCGCGATGCCGAAGACGCAGGGCGCGCTGCTCGAGGCGATGGCGGAGGAACAGGTGACCGTCGACGGCACCACGCACCGGCTGGCGCCGCCGTTCTTCGTCGTCGCGACGCAGAATCCGCTCGACTTCGCCGGCACCTGGCCGCTGCCGGATTCGCAGCTCGACCGCTTCATGCTGCGCATGAGCCTCGGCTACCCGGATCGCGACGCCGAGCGCGCGATGCTCGGCGCAACCGACCGCCGCGTCGTGCTCGATGCGCTGTCGCCGTGCCTGGCGCCGGAACAGATCATCGAACTGCGCCACGCCTGCACCGCCGTGGTCGCCAGCCCGGCGCTGATCGACTACGTGCAGGCATTGCTGGCGGCCAGCCGCGAGCACGCGCAGATCCGCATCGGCCTGTCGCCGCGCGCCGGCCTCGCGCTGCTCGCCGCGGCGCGCGCGCACGCGCTGCTCGCCGGCCGCCCGCACTGCGTTCCGGAAGACGTGCAGGCCGTATTCCCGTTCGTCGCCGCGCACCGCCTGACGCCCGGCGCCAGCGCGCGCGTGGATCGCGACGCCCTGACGCTGCAAGTGCTCGAGTCGACGCCGGTGCGCTGACCGCCGTGCGAACGCCGACGGCTCTCGCGGATCTCCGGCTGCGCCTGCTCGCCACGGCCGAACGCCGCTTGCCTGCATTGACGCGCCTGCGCCGCGCCGAGATGCTGCCGATCCGGCTCGATCGCCGCCGCATCTACGTCCTGCCGACCGGCTTCGGCGTCGCGTTCGCCGTCCTGCTGCTGGTCATGCTGCTCGGCGCGCTGAACTACGGCAACAACCCGGCGTTGCTGCTGACCTGCCTGCTCGGCGCGGCCGCCGGCGCCAGCCTGTTCCTCGGTTTTCGCGCGCTGACCGGGCTTGCGCTGGAACAGGTACGCGCCGACGAGGCGCATGCCGGCGACCCGCTGCCGCTGATCCTGCGCTTCGCGCCGGGCGGGCGCGATCGTCCGAGCCTGCGCCTGCGCCTCGGCGGCACCGAAACCGCGTTTGCGCTGCCCGCCGATGCGCCGGGCGACGTCGCGCTGAGCGTGGCCGGGGCCCGGCGCGGCTGGTTCCGCCCGGGCCGCATCCGTGTCTGGACCGAGTTCCCGCTCGGCCTGTTCCAGTTGTGGAGCTGGCTGCATCCGGACATCGAGTTCCTCGTCTATCCGGCGCTTGAATCGCCGGCGCCGCCGTTGCCCGAAGGCGTCGGCGAACGCGGCGAGCACGCGCGCGCCGGCAGCAGCGAGGAACATGCCGGCCTGCGCGAGTATCGCCCGAGCGATCCGTCGCGGCTGATCGCCTGGAAAGCCTCCGTACGCCACGACCATCTCCTGGTGCGCGACGTCGAGCGCCGCTCCGGCGAGGCGCTCGCGCTCGATCACGCGAGCCTGCGCGAGCTGGCGCCAGAAGCGCGCATCCGCCGGCTCGCCGCATGGGTCGTCGCCGCCGAAGCCGCGCAGCGCAGCTATGCCTTGCGCTTGCCGACGGAAACGCTCGGCCCCGATCTCGGCGCGCAGCATCGCCGCGCCTGCCTGCGCGCGCTGGCGCTGTTGCCGCGCGCGGGTGACGGCGATGACTGATCGCCTCGACGATTTCCAGTTCGGCCTGCTCGTCGCGACGGTCGCCGCGACATTGGCGACGCACCTCGGCCATCTTCCGCCGTGGTTGTCGCTGGCGCTGGCGATCCTGCTGCCGTTGCGGCTGTGGACGCGTCGACGCGGCATGAGCAGCGTATCCGCACGGATCCGCCTGCCGTTGACCGCGCTGCTGGTCGCGCTGGTACTGGCGAGCTTCGGCAACCTGTTCGGCCGCGAACCCGGCAGCGTGCTCGGCTGCGGCCTGCTCGCGCTGAAGCTGCTGGAGACCGACAAGGCGCGCGATGCGCGCGTCGCGCTCGGCTTCGCCGCGTTCGTGCTGATGTCGGCGCTGCTGTTCGCGCAGACGCTGCTCTTCACCTTGCTGATCTGCGCGACGCTGCTGCTGTTGCTGGCCGCGCTGGCGTCGCTGCAGCCGGCGCCGCTCGGACGCGGTCGGCGGCTGCGAACGCAATTGCGCCTCGCCGCCGTCCTGCTCGGTGTGGGCCTGCCGCTCGCGGCTGCCGCGTTCGTGCTGGTACCGCGACTCGGATCGCCGCTGTGGGGTTCGCCCGGCAACGACACCACCGCGCGCACCGGCCTCGGCGACCGCATGGCACCCGGCGAAATGACCGAATTGCTGATCGACGACAGCCCCGCGTTCCGAGTCGATTTCGACGGCTCCGTACCTGCACCGCAGCAGCGCTATTTCCGCACGCTGGTGCTGCCCGATTTCGATGGCAGCGCATGGACGCGCGGCTGGCCGCGCGGAATCGCGCAGGCGGAGGAGGCGCGCGCGAACGGCACGCCCCTCGGCTACACGATCACCCTGGAACCGACCGATCGGCGCTGGCTGCCGGCACTCGACCTGCCGCTGGCCGCTCCGGCGGAAGCCCGCCTGGTCACCGGCCAGACGCTCGTCGCGAACACGCCGGTATCGCAGCCGCGCCGATATCGCCTGCAGTCGGCGCCCGACTATCTGCTCGCGCCGACGCTGGGCGCGGCGCAGCGTGCGCGCATGCTCGCGTTGCCGGCCGGCTTCGATCCGCGTGCGCGCGCCCTGGCCGAAAGCTGGCGCGCGCAGCATAGCGACGACGACGCGGTCGTGCGTGCCGCACTCGCCCTGTTCCACGCGAGCTTCGCGTACACGCTCAGTCCGCCGCTGCTCGGACGCGATTCGATCGACGAGTTCCTGTTCGACACGCGGCGCGGCTTCTGCGAACACTATTCCTCCGCGTTCGTGTTCCTGATGCGCGCGGCCGGCATTCCGGCGCGCGTCGTCACCGGCTACCAGGGCGGTTGGTGGAACGCGAAAAGCAATTACCTGCTGGTACGCCAATCCGACGCGCACGCATGGGCCGAGGTGTGGATGGACGGACGCGGCTGGCGCCGCGTCGATCCGACCGCGGCGGTCAGCCCGGCACGCATCGAGCTCGGTGCGCAAGCCACCAACGGCAGCGCGAGCTGGGCGCAGGCGGACTGGCTGCGCAGCCTGCGCAACCAGTTCGACTTCGCCAATCGGCTGTGGACCGAAAGCATCATCCGCTTCGATGCGCTGCGCCAGAAAGGCATGCTGACGCCGTTCGGCATCGCCGACGCGAACCAGGGCGACCTGCTGCTCGCGCTCTCCGGGGTACTCGGCGTCGCGATGCTGTTCGCCACGATCTGGGCGATGCGCGGCACGCGCGCCCGTGGCGGCGATGCGCTCGATCGCGCATGGTCGCGCCTGGGCGATCGGCTCGCGCGGATCGGCATCGAACGCCGCGCCAACGAAGGTCCGCTCGACCTGCGCCGGCGTGCGCGATCGCGGCAGCCGGCGCTCGGCGGCACGTTCGACGCTCTCGTCGACGATTACGTCGACCTGCGCTACGGTGCCGTGGAAGCGCAACCTGAACGGATCGCCGCATTCGCTGCCGGCGTGCGTAAACTTCGCCTGCCGCGGCGCGTTCCGAGTAGCGCTTGATGCGACCACATCTCGCCCGATGCCGTCTTATCATCATGGAGAACGGCGACTCGCCGACTGATTGAGGCCCACGATGCACAAGTCCATTGCGATTCCCCTGTTGACCCTCGGCCTCGCCTCCTGCGCCACCGTGCCGACGCCGCTGCAGGGCCAGTTCGCGGCGAGCACGCCGCGCGATGCGGCAGCCAGCGGCAACGGCCAATCCGTCCGCTGGGGCGGCGAGATCATCAAGGTCGAACCGAAACGGGACGCGACCTGCTTCGAGATCCTGTCGCGACCGCTCGATTCGAGTGCGCGACCGACGACGCGCGATCCGAGCGCTGGCCGCTTCATCGCCTGCCGCGCAGGCTTCTACGATCCGGAAGAGTTCCAGCGCGGCCGCGACCTGACCGTGATCGGCCACGTTTCCGGCAGCGAGAGCGGCAAGGTCGGCGAGTTCGACTACACCTATCCGCTGGTCGCCGCCGACACGGTCTACCTGTGGCCGAAGCGGCCGCTGTACGTGCGCACGCAGCAGCCGTACTACGACCCGTGGATGTACGGCTTCGGCGGCCCGTGGGGATTCGGGCCGTACTGGGGCCCGTATTGGGGCGGTTCGACCGTGATCATCCGCGAACCCCATCCGCACCCGCGTCCGGCACCGGCACCGGCACCCGCGCCGCAACGGCGCTAGCCCCGATCGTCGAAGCGCGCGGCCACGCAGGGCCGCATGCGGGCTCGACGAAACCGCCGCGCCGTACATCCGCGGCGCGGCGGATCGAAGCGGCGCTCGAGGACGGACGTACGAAAAAAGCGAAGGCGCGCACTGCGCCTTCGCTTTTCCGAGTCAGCCCGGCGGCCACTCCATCGCGCGCCCGGCGAGCAGGTGCAGGTGGATGTGGAACACCGTCTGGCCGCCGTCGCGGTTGCAGTTCATCACGCAGCGATAGCCGTCCTCGGCGAAACCCTGTGCCTTCGCATAGTTCGCCGCCGCCAGCACGACCTTGCCGATGAGTGTCGCATCCGTCGCGACGAGGTCGTTCAACGTGGCGATCGACTTCTTCGGAATGAACAGCACGTGCACCGGCGCCTTCGGCGCGATGTCGCGGAATGCGAGCACGTCGTCGTCCTCGTAGACGATGTCGGCCGGGATTTCGCGGCGGATGATCTTGTCGAACAGGGTATTGGTCATGGAGGTGGGAGTGGGAACGAGGGAACGGGGATGGTAAAGCAGGTTTTTGGATTCCCCACACCCGTTCCGATTCCCGCCTTCAAAGTTCCTGCCGCCCGCCGAACGCGTGCGCGAGCGTGCCGCGGTCGATGAACTCGAGCTCGCCGCCGAGCGGCACGCCATGCGCGAGCCGGCTCGCGCGCACGCCGGCCTCGCGCGCGAGTCGTGACAGCAGGTGCGCGGTCGCCTCGCCTTCCACGGTCGGGTTCGTCGCGACGATCAGTTCGCGCACGTCGCCTTCCGCCAGGCGCTGCGCGAGCAGGTCGAGGCCGAGCTCCTTGGGACCCAGTCCGTCGAGCGGCGAGAGGCGCCCGAGCAGCACGAAATACTGGCCGCGGAATCCGGTCGCCTGCTCGATCGCGAGCTGGTCGACCGGCGTTTCGACGACGCACAGCAGGCTGCGGTCGCGCTGCGGGTTCGCGCACAGCGCACACACGGATTCCTCGCTGAACGTGCGGCAGCGCGTGCAGTTGCCGATGCGCTCGACCGCCGCGGCGAGCCGCTCGGCCAACTTGCGCGCGCCGGCGCGATCGCGTTCGAGCACGTGGAAGGCCATGCGCTGCGCGCTCTTCGCGCCCACGCCCGGCAGGCAGCGCAACGCGTCGATCAGGTCGGTGAGAAGAGGCGAGGAGGACATTGAGTCGAGGTGAAGGACTTGAGGCGGGGAAAGCATGGCGGCCAGGGATGCCGCGCTGTCTCAGCCGGCGCCCCTCGGCCCTGCTCTCAAAACGGCAACTTGAATCCCGCCGGCAGGTTCATGCCGGCGGTGAGGCCACCGAGCTTTTCCTGCGACAGCGCAACGATCTTGTTGACCGCATCGTTGAACGCGGCGGCGACGAGGTCCTCGGCCATTTCCGGATCGTCGGCGAACAGCTTGCGGTCGATCGTCACCGCGCGAACCTCGTGGCGACCGCTCATGCGCACGCTGACCAGGCCGCCGCCGGATTGCCCGGCGACCTCCGTCTGCGCGATTTCCTCCTGCGCGCGCTTCATGTCTTCCTGCATGCGCTGCGCCTGTTGCATCAATCCGGCGAGTGGACCTTTCATGCTTGCTCTCCTGTATTCATGCGATCCGTCCGGGATCGCCGCGACCTGAATGCACGCGGCAAATCGTGGACGTTTGGACTTCGGAAAATCTACTCGCGGCCATCCTTGGCCGCACTTTCTGGATACTGATGCGATCCGTCCGGGATCGCCGTAGTCGGGTTGGATTACGTGCGTCCGTGCGAAATGGTCTTCGGCAGGTCTACCCGCGGCCATCCCTGGCCGCACTTTTCAAAGGAAAAACATCAGCCATCGACCGATCGCACGCTCTCGGGAATCACGCGCGCGTCGAAAGTGTCGATAAGGGACTGCACCAATGGATCGCCGTGCACCGCGTCGGCAGCGGCCTGGCGGCGTTCGCCGTCGGCGCGCATGCGCTGCTCGGCCGGACTTTCGCTGCCATCGAGGCTGCGCTCGAACTTCACTTTCACCGGCCGGCCGAGCGTTGCGCCCAGGCGCTGCTCCAGCGTTCCGACCAGCGGCCCTTCGGCGAGATGTTCATAGGCGGGCTTGATCGCAAGCCGCACCAGCCGGTCTTCTATCGCGATCAACGTCGAATTGCGTGCGAGCTCGCCGGCCGGACCACGCAATTCCGCGCGGTCGATCAGGCCTGACCAGGAAGAGCCTGAAATCGGGAGTCGGGAATCGGGAATCGGTGGTTCCGGCGCCCCGGAAGCCTGCGCCGAAACGGATGGTTTGGATCGAGTTGCGGATTCCGCGGATGGCGGCGGCGGGCGGCTTTCGCGCCGTTCGATCGTTGCGGCCGGAGGAGCGATCGACGGCCCGCGATTCCCGATTCCCGATTCCCGATTCCCGGCTTTCGCAGGCACGAACGCCAGCATGCGCAGCAACGCCATCTCGAAACCGACGCGCGGCGTCGGCGCCAGCGGCAGGTCGCGGCGACCGGTCACCGCGATCTGGTACCAGAGCTGCACCTCGGCGGCGCCGATGCGGGCGGCGAGTTCGGGCAGGCCGGCGTCGTCGGCGCCGGCCGCGTCGGGAACCAGTTGCAGCAACTGCACGCGATGCAGCGCGCCGGCGAGTTCGTCCAGCACCTGCGCGAAATCCGGCGCGAAGCTGGCGATGCGTTCGATCTCGTCGAGCAGCGCGGCGCCATCGCCGGCCGCGAGCACGTCGAGCAACACGCGCACCTTCGCGCGCTCGACCGTGCCGAGCATCGCGTGCACTTCCTCCGCCCGCAACGCGCCGCCGCCGTAGGCGATCGCCTGGTCGAGCAGCGACAGGCCGTCGCGCAGCGAACCGTCGGCCGCGCGCGCGAGCACGTCGATGCCTTCGCCGTCGAAGGCGATGTTTTCCGCACCGAGGATATGGCGCATCTGGCCGGTGATCTGTTCCGGCGTCAGGCGCTTGAGGTTGAACTTGATGCAGCGCGAGAGCACGGTCACCAGCAGCTTCTGCGGATCGGTCGTCGCGAGCAGGAACTTCACGTGCGGCGGCGGCTCCTCGAGGATCTTCAGCAGCGCGTTGAACGCCGACTTCGACAGCATGTGCACTTCGTCGATCAGGTACACCTTGTAGCGGCCGCGCGTCGGCGTGTACTGCGCGTTCTCGATCAGGTCGCGCACGTTGTCGACGCCGGTATTGCTGGCCGCGTCGATCTCGAGCAGGTCGACGAAGCGCCCCGCGTCGATGTCGACGCAGGCGCTGCACTCACCGCAGGGGATTGATGTCGGGCCGTGCTCGCAGTTGAGCGACTTGGCGAAGATGCGCGCGATCGTGGTCTTGCCGACGCCGCGCGTGCCGGTGAACAGGAACGCGTGGTGCAGCCGCCCGCTGTCGAGCGCATGCGTGAGCGCACGCACGACGTGCTCCTGCCCGACCAGTTCGGAAAAGCGGCGCGGGCGCCATTTGCGTGCGAGGGCTTGGTAGGACATCGATGCTCTGCTGAAGCGATCCGCCGACAAGAGTTCGATTGTAGCAACGCCGCGGCGACGCCCACGTCAGCAAATCGTTCGCTGAAGCCCCGACAACTCCCGGCAGGCCGGTTCACGGCCCGAAGGGCCGGAACCACGCACATCGTCGATTCCTCGCCTGTGGCGCGTGAACCGACCTGCTTCTGCGCAACAAAGGCATGGCTGTTCCGCCTCGACGCCGCAATACCGACGCCCCTCGAAGCCTGCTGTTCATTGAACAGTGCGGCCATGGATGGCCGCGGGTGGACCATCCGAAGCCAACTGTGTTGAAAACAGTCGCAGCCCACCCAGGTCGCAGCGATCCCGGACGGATCGCATAAGCAAAGGTGGCAGCTCCGCCAGCCGCATCCCGGCACCCGAATCATTCACTACCGTTGCTTCCTTCCGGACCTGGCGGGGTTTGCGAACTATCGTCGCGGGAGAACCGACGGAGCCGCCATGAAGCGGCATTGCGCGTTGCGCGCATTTGACTCTGGGAACTGGCGGAGAGAGAGGGATTCGAACCCTCGAAACGGTTTGACCCGTTTACACACTTTCCAGGCGTGCTCCTTCAACCACTCGGACACCTCTCCGCATCCACTGCGCGCCCGATGTCCATTCGCGCGGCTTCGCGGGCCGCGCAGGATACCCGCGCGGCAGGTCACGCACAAGCGCGGCGGCGCGACCTCACGCCTGCCCTTCTTCCGCCACCGGCGTATCGTCCGGATGCAGCCAGCCCGATTCGCCGTCGGCGTAGTGCTCGTTCTTCCAGATCGGCACGCGCCGCTTGATCTCGTCGATGACCCAGCGACAGGCCTCGAACGCCGCGCCGCGATGGTCCGCGCTGGCGCCGACCCAGACCGCGAGATCGCCGATCGCCAGCGCCCCGGTGCGATGGACGCCGCGCGCGGCGCGCACCTCGAAGCGGGCGAGCGCCTCGGCCAGGATCGCCTCGCCTTCGCTTTCGGCCAGCGCGGCATACGCCTGGTAGTCGAGCCGCTGCACGGCGCGACCGGCGTTGTGGTTGCGCACCCAACCCTCGAAGCAGACGCAGGCGCCGGCGGCCACGTGATCGAGCGCGCGTCGTTCGGCGGCGGCATCGATGGGTGTATCGGTCAGACGGAAATCGTTCATTCGGATGTGACGCTCATGCTCGCTCAACTCGCGGTGTTGCCAGGCTCGCGCGTCCTGCGTTCGCCAGGCAACCCGGCCCTCGGCTCCTGCCTCGGGCGTTCGCCACCACACGCGATGCCCGGGGGCTTCGCGTAAACGCGGCGGACTCGCTTCGCTCGTGCTGTTGCCAGGCTCGCGCGTCCTGCGTTCGCCAGGCAACCCGGCCCTCGGCTCCTGCCTCGGGCGTTCGCCACCGCACGCGATGCCCGGGGGCATCGCGTAAACGCGGCGGCTCACCCTCCCGAAACCGGGGGGAGGAACACGATCTCGTCGCGATCGGCCAATGCGTGGTCCCAGCCGACGAAGGCACCGTTCACGGCGACACGCAAACGTTCCGCCGCGAACGCGAAGCCGTGCGCGGCGGCAACCTCGGCATACAGTTCGCGCGGCGTCCGCGCGGCGCTGTCGCGGCTTTCCGAGGCGCGACCGGCGCGATCGGCGAGGCTGGCGAAATACAGCAGGATGTAGGTCATGCGACCACCCTGCCCTGGCGCACGCGCCGCTTGCCGCCGCTTTTCTCCACCAGGCGCAGTCCTTCGACGACGATCTCGTGCGACAGCGCCTTGCACATGTCGTACACGGTCAGCGCGGCGACGCTGGCGCCGGTCAGCGCCTCCATCTCGACGCCGGTCTTGTGCGTGATCGCGACCGTGCAGCGAATCGCCAGTTCGGTGTCCGAGGCGAAATCGATCTCGAAGCGGCAGTTCTCGATCGGCAGCGGATGGCAGAACGGGATCAGCTCGTGCGTGCGCTTGACCGCCATCGTGCCGGCGACGATCGCGGTGTCGACGACCGGCCCCTTGGCGGAGCGTAGCGCCTGCGCGCGCAACGCGCTCGCGACCTCGGCCGGGAAGCGCACGCGCACCTCGGCCACGGCCACGCGCCGCGTCGCCGCCTTCGCGCCGACGTCGACCATGCGCGGGCGGCCATCGGATGACACGTGCGTCAGCTGGCCGGATTTCGTCCTCACCATCGGTTTCCACCTGCCGCGACGGGGCGCTCAACCGCCGATCGCATACATTTCCACGTGCTCCCGCGCGGCGAACGTCGCCTCGCTGCGCAGCTCACTATAACGGTCGTCGCGCGCATTCCATACCGCGCCGATCAGGCCGGCCATGTCCGCGTCGCTGGCGCCGCCGCGCAGCGCGCCGCGCAGGTCGTGGCCCGAACTGGCGAACAGGCAGGTGTAGAGCTTGCCGTCGGCGGACAGGCGCGCGCGCGTGCAGTCGCCGCAGAAGGGTTCCGTGACCGAGCTGATGAAACCGATCTCGCCGCCGCCATCGGCGAACGCGTAGCGGCGCGCGACTTCGCCGCCGTGGTTCGGCTCCAGTTCGACCAGTGGCCAGCGATCCGCGATGCGCGCGCGCAGCTCCGCGCTCGGCACGACGAGATCGCGTTTCCAGTCGTTGCAGGTGCCGACGTCCATGTATTCGATGAAACGCACGATGTGGCCGCTGCCGCGGAAATGCTCGAGCAGGCCGTACACGTGGCCATCGTTGGTGCCGCGCATGACGACGCAATTGATTTTCAGCGGACCGAAGCCGGCGCGTTCCGCGGCTACGATCGCGGCGAGCACGCCGGCGATGTCGCCGCGCCCGCCGGACATCGCGCGGAACGTGTCGGGATCGAGCGTGTCGAGGCTCAACGTGAGCCGCTTCAATCCGGCGGCGCGCAGCGCTTCGGCGTTCGCCGCGAGCAGGCTGCCGTTGGTCGTCAGCGCGATGTCGTCGATGCCGGGAATCGCGGCGAGCCTGCGCACGAGTTCCGGCAGGTCGCGGCGCAACAGCGGCTCGCCGCCGGTCAGGCGCAGCTTGTGCACGCCGAGTCCCGCGAAGATGCCCGCGAGGCGCTCGACTTCCTCGAAGCGAAGGCGCTCGGCCTTGCTCAGGAACTCGTGGTCACGTGGATACTGGTCTTCCGGCATGCAGTAGGGGCAGCGGAAATTGCAGCGGTCGACGACCGAGATGCGCAGGTCCGACAGCACGCGCCCGCGCAGGTCGCGCGGCACCGCCGGCACCACCGCGAGGGGAATCGGCCTGCTCACTCAGGCCACCTCGACCGCGGCGTCCAGCGTGCGCAGCGCCGGCGCCAGCGCGACCACGTCGCCGCAACGCGCGATGCGGTAACCGCCGTCCTCCATCGCGAGCGCATCCGCTTCGCTGGCGTAGTGGTACAGCATCAGGCGGCCGCGCAGTTCGGCCGGATATTCACGCGCGAGATCGTCGAGGCCGGTGTGCGAGGGATTGCCGTGCAATGCGCAGTCATGCGCGACCAGCTCGCCATGCGCCGCGTGGACGGCGAGCATCTCCGGCACCGGCCGCGTATCGCCGGTCCAGACCATGCTGCCCTGCAACGCCAGCCCGAACGAGGTGTTCGGCGCGTGATGTCGCGTCGCGAACACGTCGAACCAGAATCCGTCGCACCAGAATCCGCGCGAGACCGGGATCAGCCGGAACGCATCCCAGAAATTCGCGCCGCCCTCGGCCAGCACTTCCGGATAGTCGGCGACGCGCGCCTGCAGCAGCGGCACCAGCGCCGCGTGCGCGTGGATGCGGATCGTTCCGCGCAGCTGCGCATCGAAATAAATCCTATAGAACAGGCGTTCGAGCCCGCCGACGTGATCCATGTGCGTGTGCGTGACGTAGATCGCGCGCGGCGGTTCGCCGTAGCGTTCCAGATATGCCGACAACGCTTCCGCACCGCAGTCGATCATCAGCAGCGGCTCGCCGTCGCGTTCGATCACGCCGCAGGCCGAACCCAGCTCGGGCGCCTGCGCGCCGCCGACGCCGAGGAAACGCAGCGCCAGCTTCACGGCACCGCTCCGCGCGCGGTGGCGACCAGCGGCGCTCGCGACAGGGCCTCGTGGTACGCGGCCAGCAGCGGATGCCAGAAGCGCACGTCGAATCCATCCATGCGCTGTGCGCCGAGCTTGTCGAACGAACGGCGCAGGCGCGCCAGGTTCGCCTGCTGCCAGGCGAGCCGCGGCTTGCGCACGCGGCCGCGGTCGAAATCGATCAGCCACACCGAACCGGCGGCGTCGACGAGGACGTTGTGCGCGTTCAGGTCCGCGTGCCAGATGTTCGCGGCATGGAAGCGCGCGATCGTGCGGCCGACCTGCTGCGCGAGCCCGGAATCCAGCGCGCCGGCGGCCAGCCGGTCCGCCAGCGTCCGCGACGACTCGATGCGCCGCGTCAACAGGTCCGCGCGATAGCGCAGGCCGTCGCGCACGTAGCGCGCGGCGACCGGACGCGGCGCCGGCAGGCCAAGCTCCGCGACGTGCGCGAGCAAGCGGAACTCGCGGAACGCGCGGGTGCGCGAAGCGCCGCTCCACAGATAGCGGTCGGCGCTCACGCGCGCGGCGAGGCCGCCGCGGTGATAGTGGCGCAATGCGCAGGTGCCCGCCGGCGTCTCGACGAACAGCACGCCGCCGCGCCCGCCCGACAGCGCCTGCGCGCCCCCCTGCGCGGACCAGTGCGCGCGATCGAACCACGCCTCGTCCGGCGTGCGCACGAGCGCGCGATCGAACACGATCGCACCGCTTGCCGTCGGTTGAACTTGCGTCTCGATCATGCGTCTGCCAACTTGAGCTTTCCGCGCGGTGCCCAAACGTCCGCCCTGTCCCCACCAGATGGTAGCAAGCGTCGCATGGATCAAGCCGCAATGCCCGGTACGGAACCGGGCTCCCTATGCCTGCTGCGCACGTCGGCAATCGGCGATGTCACCCACGTCGTGCCGCTGGTGCGCACGGTGCAGCGACATTGGCCGCAGACGCGGCTGACCTGGCTGGTCGGCAAGCTCGAACACAAATTGGTCGGCGACCTGCCCGGCGTCGAATTCATCGTGTTCGACAAGCACGCCGGTCGCAGCGGCCACCGCGCGGTGCGCGAGCAACTGGCCGGGCGACGCTTCGATGCGCTGCTGCACATGCAGGTCGCGCTGCGCTCGAACCTGCTCAGCCTCAGCGTGAAGGCGCCGCTGCGCATCGGTTACGACCGCGCTCGCTCGAAGGACCTGCACGGCCTGTTCGTCAATTGCCGCATTCCGGCGCGCGCCGGCGACCATGTGCTCGACGCGATGGCGAGCTTCCTCGAACCGCTCGGCCTCAAGCAGGACGATGTGCGCTGGGACATCCCGATTCCGGATGAAGCACATGCGTTCGCGGAAAAGCACCTGCCCGGCAACGCGCCGACCTTGCTGGTCAGCCCGGTTTCCAGCCACCGCCTGCGCAACTGGCGGCCCGAACGCTACGCCGCGGCGATGGACCACGCCGCGCTCGCGCTCGGCTGGCGCGTCGCGCTGTGCGGCGGCCCGAGCGCATTCGAGCGCGAGTTCGGCGACGCGATCCTCGCGCATACGAAGACGCGCCCGCTCGACCTGATCGGCAAGGACACGCTCAAGCAACTGCTCGCGCTGCTGCAGCGCGCGACACTGGTGCTGTGCCCGGATTCCGGCCCGATGCACATGGCCAACGCGGTCGGCACGCCGGTGCTCGGCCTGCACGCGGCCAGCAACCCGGCGCGCTCCGGGCCGTATTCCGATCGCCAGTGGTGCGTCGACCGCTACGATGCGGCCGCGCGCAGGTTCCGCAGGAAGCCCGCCGCGGCGCTCGCCTGGGGCACCAAGCTCGAACATCGCGGCGTGATGGACCTGATCGAGGTCGACGACGTGATCGAACGGCTCGACGCGTTCGCGGCGCTACACGCGCGCGGCAGCGCCGTCGCGGAAACCGCTGCTCAGCGGTAGTCCTGGTACGACTTCTCCTCGACCAGCGTGGAGCCGAGCGTCTCGTTGATCGCGCGCTTGACCGCCGCGCGCTCGTCGTTGCGGATGTAGACCGAGCGCGCCAGTTCGACGAACTCCGCGTCGAACGCCTTCGCCTTCTCCTTCATGCGGATGCGGTCCTCGATGTCCCAAAGCGCCTCGTTGACCGCCTTCAACCGCGCGCGCTCGGCGGCGATGTCGCCCTGCGAGGCCGCATGCGCGCTCCAGGTCGCATTCAACAGGTCCAGCTCGGCGCGCACGTTGGCGAGCTTGGCCGCATCGGCGATGCGCTCGGACTTGATCTCGAGGATGGTGACCTTGTCGATCAGCTCGCCGTAGGAAACCGGCGCGGAAATGGTGCTCATGGAAGGGTTCCGGCAATCGGATGGGGCCGGTCAGTGTAACGGCTGCGGCACACGGGTTGTTTCACGCGCGCCGGCCCCGTATGATGCGCGACCCCGGCGAGGCGCCACCTTGCGCCGGAGCAGTCCAGGAGAGGTGGCAGAGTGGTCGAATGTACCTGACTCGAAATCAGGCGTGCGTGCAAGCGCACCGTGGGTTCGAATCCCACCCTCTCCGCCAGTCGTGAAAAAAGAGCCCCTGCTTGCAGGGGCTTTTTCGTTCCGGAGCCCGCTTCGCCTTGCCCGTGTTTCCCGCACGGAACCCTTCGCGGAAGGGTTCAACCTACACGATGGCCTGTCTTTCGCAGCCTCCCGATCAGCGCGCGACCGCCTCCTTCAGCAGTACCTCCAGCCATTCGGCAAACACCTGGACGCGACGGGACAGATGCTGGCGGTGGGGGTAGAGCAGCGTCATCGGCAACGGCTCGGCGCGATGACCCGGCATCACCTCGACGAGTTCGCCGGCGTCCAGATGGTGCCGCACGTCGTACTCGGGAATCTGGATCAGGCCAAGTCCGGCAAGGCAGCAGGCGACATAGGCTTCGGCACTATTGACGGTGACGCGGCTGCGCATGGCGATGGAATTCACTCCCTTCCCGTCCCGCCAGTCCCAGGTCTCGACGCGCCCGGTCGACGGCGAGGCATAGTTCACGGCGAGATGCGCCTGGAGATCGCCCGGCGTCCTCGGCACTCCGTGACGCGCGAGATAGTCCGGGCTGGCGACATTGACGAGGTCAAGAACGCCGACCGGCCTGGCGATCATTCCCGAGTCGAGGAGCGGCCCCACGCGCAACACGCAATCGATGCCGTCCTCGATCAGGTTGACCGCTCGATCGGTAACGCCGAGATCGATGTCGATCGCCGGATGGAGGGACAGGAACCGGGGCAATGCCGGAGCGACAACGAGCCGCCCGATACGTCCCGGCACGTCGATCCTGAGCTTGCCGGAAGGGCCGGCCTCCTTCTGCCGGAAGAGGTTTTCGGTCTCTTCGACATCGGCGATGAGGACCCGGCAACGTTCGTAAAAGGTCGCGCCGTCCTGGGTAAGCGACACCTTGCGCGTGGTCCGGTGCAGGAGGCGCGCACCGACCCGTTTTTCCAGCTCGATCACCGCGGCGGATACCGAAGAGCGCGGCAGACCGAGATTGTCGGCCGCGCGGGTGAAACTCGTGCATTCGACGACGCGGGCAAAAATGCGGAACAGGTCGATGCGATCCACGGGCAGTCCTTCGGATTGTTCGGTAATCCAGACAGGTCATGTCATGGATGGCGTCTTTATCGCGCATTTTCAGACGATATCCTCCTTTTGGGAAAGCGGTCGTTCGTCGGCCGCACGACAAAAGGAAACCGAAGTCATGACCGATCACGGCATCAAGGGCAAGAATGTCCTCATCGCAGGCGGGGCAAAGAACCTGGGCGGTTTGCTCGCCCGCGACCTCGCCTCGCACGGCGCCAAGGCAGTGGCGATCCACTACAACGGCAGTCAGGCCGAGGCGGAGGCCGAGAAAACGCTGGCGGCCATCCAGTCGGCGGGCGCGCGAGGTTTCGCGTTCCAGGCCGACCTCACCTCATCCGGCGCGATGGAAAAGCTCTTTGCCGACGCCAAGGCGGCGATCGGCTCGATCGAGATCGCGGTCAACACCGTGGGCAAGGTGCTGAAGAAGCCGATGACCGACATCAGCGAGGCCGAGTTCGATCAGATGAGCGCGGTCAACTCGAAGTCCGCCTTCTTCTTCATCAAGGAAGCCGGCAAGGCACTCAGCGACAACGGCAAGATCTGCACGCTGGTGACCTCGCTGCTCGGCGCGTACACGCCCTTCTACGCCGCATATGCCGGGACCAAGGCGCCGGTCGAGCACTACACGCGCGCAGCGTCGAAGGAGTTCGGCAATCGCGGCATCTCGGTGACCGCGATCGGACCTGGTCCGATGGATACGCCGTTCTTCTATCCGGCGGAAGGCGCGGATGCCGTGCAGTACCACAGGACGGCCGCCGCCCTGTCGCCCTTCTCCGGAACCGGGCTTACCGACATCGGCGACATCGTGCCCTGGATCCGTTTCCTCGTCTCGGAAGGCTGGTGGATGACCGGCCAGACCATCCTCGTGAATGGCGGTTACACCACGAAATGATCCTTGCCGGCGGCCGGGTACGCCTCGGCCGCCTCGCCATCCGGCCGGATCAGGGCTCGGCGTCTTCCGGCGCGACGACGTGGCCAAGCCGGACGCCGCATCGCCCCCGCGCGGAAACGACCGGGCATGAAGTGGCGATGCTCGACGACGGGATCGAATTGGGTGCAAGCCGCGAGCGCAAGCGCAGTGGCCGATCCGGTGATCGCGCGTGCGGGCCCGAGCCCGTGGCGCGGAACGCGGGCGCGCAACATGCGATTAACCCGTCTTTGACCAAATCCGAATTCGCGCCATGACAGTCTGGCGCTCCCGTGGCAGCCGACTGTGGGCCCGCTGTGAAGCGCGCCGGGGACGCAGCGGCGTCGCGGACCACGCAGCCACGATCAACGCGCGACGAGCGCAGCCGGCGTGACCGGCGCGACTCCATTCCCGGCCAACGGTTCCAGCGTGCCGATCGAATGGCCCTGTTCGGCCAGGTATTCGAGCCAGCGATTGAGGAACGAACTCATGCGCACGCGCCGCTGGAACACGCTGCGCGCCGGATGCAGCGGGCCGATCGCACGCACCAGGCGGCGGTCGGCGCGGCAATCGAGCACTTCGGCCATGTGCGCGTCGTGGTACATGCGCAACTGCGCGGACGGCGCGCTCTCGCCGGTCTCGCTGTCGACGAACGCGTAGGTCAGGTGCAGGTCGAGCGTGTAGCGATGACGTTCGAGCACGTCGAGACGCAGATCGAGGCCGTCGTCGAGCGACGACAGGTAGCTTCCGATCGCCAGGGCGTGCGGCGCGAACAGGCGCGCGAGGCGATGATAGTTTTCCGAATACAGACCCATCAGCCACGAGAAACGGCTGGGCAGCAGCGATTGCGGATGTTCGAGCACGGCGGACATGGGGCGATCATAGGCGGGTGGGTCGAGGGCGGACAGTCTTATGCCGCCCGCGGCAGACGGATAAGATGGGGTTACCCGCGCCGCCCGCAAGACGGCACGCGAGCGGCGCCGCCAACTCGCGCAGGGGCGATCTCTCTTCCCTTCGATACTTCCGGCCGGTGCGCTCGCGCCGCCCTTCCCGGCGCTCGCCCTTCGGGTCGCTTGCGTCGTACGACACGACGGCCCGGCCGCTGCTTCCCTCCTTCGCGGGAGAAGCAACGGCCGCGGCCCGGAGGTTTCGCACGCCCTCAGAGCCGGATCGCGATCGGCATGTGCAGCTCCGGCGGCAATGGCGCCGGCGGCGCCGGCGGATCGAAACCGTCCGCGAACACCAGATCGGCATCCGGCGCCTCGTCCTGCGGTTGCAGCAACAGCTGGCCGAAGTTCCAGCCGCCGGCGAGTTGCGTTCCGTCGATCGTGACCGTGACGACCTGCGTCTGCCCGGCCTCGATCGTGAACGTCGCCGGCGTCACCGCGACGGCACTCGACGGCACGCCGCCGGCGCTCAGCGCATAGGTCTGCGATGCCGACGAAGTGCTGCGCAGCGTGCGCGAGAACGTGCAGGTCGTCGCGCAGTTCGCGCTGGTGAACTCCGCGAGGTTGAGATTCGCCAGCACGCCGCCCGATGACGGATTCGCGGCCGCGAAGTCGGCCGTCGTTTCATCGAGCACGAGGCCGCTGAGCGCCGCGCGGGTCAGGTCGACGCGACCGGAGCCGAGGTCCCAGGCATCGACCGCGATGCCGTCCGCGCGGATCAGCCCGTCGAGCTTGGCGGTCATGTTGATTGCCGAGCGGATCTCGGTCGGCGTCCAGTCCGGGCGCACGGCACGCAGCAGAGCCGCGGAACCGGCGATGTGGGGACCCGACATCGAGGTGCCGTTCTCCATCGCCGTCGCGGTCGCGCCGCCGGCACCGGCCATGTAGGCGGCGAGGATGTCGGTGCCCGGCGCGGTGATGTTCGGCTTGACCAGGAACTGGCCGCCGCTGGCGAGCGGGCCGCGCGAGCTGTAGTCGGACACCACGTCGCCACGCTGCGGGAACGAGGAGGCCGGCAGCAGCAGCGAGGCGCGCGCGGCCGCCGGGTCGACCTGGATCGCGGTCCAGGCCTTGTCCCAGTCCGCGCGCAGCATCGACCACGAGGTCTGGTCGGCGCCGAGGTTGATGAAGTCGCGGTCGACGAAGATCACGCCGACCGCGCCGGCGGCGAGTGCGTTGGCGCGGCGCGCGCCGCTGCCGCAATTGCTGGCGTTCTGGTCCAGCGACAGGACGGCGACCGCGCCGACGCCGCCGACGCTGAACGTGCCGGCCGCGAAGGCGCCGCACGCGTCGTTGCTGCCGTCGGCGAAAGTCGGGCTGCGCACGATCGGCACGTCGACCAGGCTCGCGGTGGGCAACGGCGGCGCAGCGGGCCGCAGCGGCAGGTCCTGCGTGTCGGCCGGCGGCGTGCCGGGTCCGGTCAGGTTGAATTTGAAGGCGACCACGTTGTCCTTGGTCGACGCGGCGACCGTCTCGACCCATGGCTCGACATGGTTGACCGATCCCGCGACCGGGCCGTCGTTGCCGGCCGAAGCGGCGACGAAGATGCCGGCGCCGACCGCGTTACGGAACGCGATCGAGACCGAATCGTTCCATGGCGCGACGCCGCCGCTGATCGAGAAGTTGATCACGTCGACGACACCGTCCGCGATCGCCTGGTTGACCGCCTGCGACGACGCCGACGAACTGCAACCGGTCGTGCAGACGCGGAACGCGACCACGTTCGCATGTGGCGCGACGCCGGAGATGCGGAACGTACCGCCGCCGAACGGCGCATCCCACTGGTTGCCGGTGACCGTGCTCGCGGTGTGCGAGCCGTGGCCGCCGAGATCGGTCGCGCTGCGCGTCGCCGACGTCGAGGTGAAGTCGTACATGCCGATCAGCTTGTCGTTGCAGCGGCCGAGGTCGGCGTTCGGCGGCGTCGGCCCGCACAGGCCGAGGTAGTGGCCGGCACCGTTCGGATTGACGTGCGCGTAGCCGTCGATCGGGCCGACCGCGGCGAACGCCGGGCTCTGCCAGTTGATGCCGGTGTCGAGGATGCCGGCGACGATGCCTTCGCCGCGCGAGGCGACGCCGTTCGATGCCGAGCCGTCCCATATCGACGGCGCGCCGATGAAGGCCGGCCCGCGATCGGTGAGCAGTTGGAGTTCGCGCTCGCGCTCGACGAAATCGACGTCGGGGCGCTGCGCCACCAGCGCGGCTTCGCGCTCGTCGAGCTCGACGATCACCGCGTTCAGCGCGTGCTGCATCGTGCCGACGGTCTCGAGCGGACGGCCGAGCGTGGCCGACAACTCGCCCACCAGCGCCGCCTGGCGTTGCGCGAGGTAGTCCACGTAGGCGCGCGACGCCGGCGCACGCACGTCGAGCCGCCCGGCCTTGCGGCCACCCTTGACGAGCGGCGCTGCGGCAAGGCCGGAGGTGCCGCCGCGATAGGCAGCCAGCGGTTCGCCCTTCAGCACGATCGTGTAACGCGCCCGCGCGGAGCCGGCGGCGATCTGGTCCTGCGCGGCAGCGTGGACCGAACCGGCTCCGGGCATCGGCACGGCAAGGCCGAAGCAAAGCGCGGCGCAGACGGCGCCGGCCAATGGCTTGAAACGGAACTTCGATGACGTCGACGCGGACGCAGGCATGAGAATCCCCCGGGCATGTGATGAAGCGACGGACCGGCGATTTCCCCGCGCCGGTCCCCGAGCATACCCAGATTGCGGCGCGCCGCGCCCGCCGCCAGGCGGAGGCGCGCCATGCGGCGGATCAGAACAGGTGTTTCTCGATGCCGAGCTGCGAAAGGATCTTGCTCGCGATTTCCTCGATCGAGGTATGCGTGGTGTTCTGCACCGCGATGGCGTCGCGGCGGAACAGCTTGTCGGCCTGGTCGAGTTCCCAGCGGCACTGCTTGAGCTCGGCGTAGCGGCTGCCCGGCCGGCGCGCCTCGCGCACCTGCGCGAGGCGCTGCGCGTCGATCGACAGGCCGTACAGGCGCGCGCGATGCGGCACCAGCCGCTTCGGCAGCTCGAGGCGTTCGAGGTCTTCCTCGGTCAGCGGATAGTTCGCCGCCTTCACGCCGTAGTGCAGTGCCATGTAGAGGCAGGTCGGCGTCTTGCCGACGCGCGAGACGCCGACCAGGATCACGTCGGCATCGGCGTAGTTGACGTCGATGCCGTCGTCGTGGGTCAGCGCGTAGTTGGTCGCGTTGATGCGCGCCTCGTACTCGGTGAAGTCGTTCAGGCCGTGCGCCTTGCCGACGCGCGACGAACGCAGCGTGCCCAGCTCGGTTTCCAGCGGCCCGATGAACGGCGCGAACACGTCGAGCATCAAGGCGCCGCTGGCGGCGACGATGTCGCTGAGTTTCTGGTCCATGATCGTGTTGACCACGATCGGCCGCGCGCCCGTTTGCGCATACATCGTCTTCAGGCGCACCGCAGCGGCCTGCGCCTTGTCCTCGGTATCGACGAACGGGATGCGGAAGGTGTCGAAATCGACCGAGTCGAACTGGGTCAGCACGCTGTGGCCGATCGTCTCGGCGGTGATGCCGGTGCCGTCGGAAATGTAGAAGATCGTGCGGCGCATGGCGGCTCCGGTCGCGCAAAGCCGCAGTCTAAGCAATCGGCGCCGGTTCGCGCATCCGCGACCGGCGCCGAAACGGCGACCCGCTAGCGCGCCGGCGTCAGCGCGAGGTCGTCGATCATCACGCGCGGCGCCGACGGCTCGGCGCCGTAGCTGGCGCACAGGGCGAGCGAGTCGAACTCGACACCGGCGATCGACAACGTCGCGGTCGCCAGGTTGTCGCGATCGCCGCCGCCGGCGATCGTCAGCTGGTCGCTGCCGACCGGCACGCCGCCGCGAAACGCCTCCAGGTGCAGCTCGATGCCGCCCCACGGGCCGTTTTCGTAGTACGCGAGATCGACGCTGGCCGCGCTGGCCGGCTGGTCGAGATCGAGCGCGACACGCACCAGCGGGCCGACCGTGAAGTTCTCGCCACCCACGAAGCTGTCGCCGAACGTGAGCGCGTTGGGTGCGCTGCCGAAATCCGGGAAATCGGCGTGGAGCGCGGAGACGTCCTCGACCACGAGCTGGTCGCCGACGTCCTTCGCGCCGAACGTGCTGCCGTCCGGGAACACGCCGCCGATGCCGTTGACGTCGTGGTACGTCACGCCGTCGTAGTGGTAGCTGGTGCCGAGGAAACCCTCGGCAAGATCGTCGTAGCCGCTGACGTTGCCGGACGGCGCAGCCGCATCGAAACCGTCGGCGAAGAGGCGGTCGTCCGGCTCGCCGGTCGCCGCGCTGCCGAACACGTGCACGCCGGTCTGGTAGACGAACGCGAACAGGCGACCGTCGTCGAGGGCGCGCAGGCGGCGCGGCGCGAACGAGGCGAGAGCGGTTTCGCCGCGCAGCACCGGCGCGGACGGCGTGGAGACGTCGAACTCGCGCAGGCCCTCGGCGTCCGCGAACCAGGCGCGATCGCCGCGCAGCGCGACCGTCGGATGGCTGGTCCAGTAGTCGATCGCGTAGCCGCCGATGCGGACCGGGGCGCCCGGCTGGCCGAGGTCGAGCAGATGCATGCCGGTGCCGCAGGCGACCGCCGCAAGCGTGCCGTCGGCATCGAGCTCGATGTCGGAAGCGGCATAGCCGAGCGTGTCGGTGCAGCCGTCGTTCCACAACGCGACTTCGACCGGCGCGTCCGGATTGCCGACGTCGAACACGTGCACGCCAGCCAGCTCGTCGGCGGCATAGACGAAATGGCCGTGCACCTGCAGGCGGTTGATCGTGGTGACGTTCACGGCGCCGCGCGGGACCGGGTTGGACGGATCGGAGACGTCGACCACCTGCAGGACGCCGCCGTTGGTCGCGGTGCCGATGTAGGCGTAGTCGCCGCTCGCCGCCACGGCGGACGGATAGAAATACGGCAGGCGCCCGAGCTCCGCGGGTCGCGACGGATTCGAAAGATCCGCGATGACGAGGCCATAGCCCCAGGCGACGAGGTAGGCGCGGTCGCCGTCGACCGCGAACTGCTCGAAGTCGCGCTCGTTGAGCTGCTCCGGCAAGTCCGCGTCGAAGCGGCCCTGCGGCGCCAGCGTGACGCGGTCGGCGATGCCGAGGCCGTAGTTCTCCTGCAGGATCACCGCCTTGCCGCCGACGATGGCGATGTCGTCCGCGACCGCGCCGCCCGTCGGCGTCACCGAGCTGAGCACGGCCGGTTCGAGCGGATCGGACACATCCAGCCGCGTGAAACGGTCGGTGCTGGTCAGCAGCAGCGCGCCGTTGTCCAGCGCGGTCACCGAATCGGCGCCGAGGGTCGGGATCGTCGAATGGCCGACCGTGACCGGCGCCGAGCGGTCCGTGATGTCGTGGATGTCGATGCCGGCGAAGCCGAGGCTGTAGGCATGGTTGCCGGCGATGAAGCCGTCGGTCGCCGGCTCCGTGTCGATCGAACCGAGCGGCAGCACGTTGTCGGTATCGGTGATGTCGAACAGGCTCAGCTTGAGTCCGAAGGCGGCCGCGAGCGGCGGCTGGATGCGGCTGCGGAACAGCTCCAGCGAATCGCCGCTGCCGCAATTGCTGTTCGAGAACGTCGGCGCGTCGGGCGCGCCGACGTCCATGATGCCGCACACGTGCATCGGCACCGACGAGAAAGTCGTGCCGCTGATGTAGACGCGATTGCCGACGACCGTGCTGCGATCGTAGGGAATCGGCGTGCGCGCGAACTGCGTGAAGGCCGGGTGCAGCGGATCGGGGCCGAGGTCGCCGTAGTAGAGGCCGTTCTCGGCGTCGAACAGGTACAGGTAGCCATTGGCCGCGGCCAAGGTCCACAGCACCTTGTAGTCCGGCGCGTAGTCGCTGAACTGGTTCGCCAGCTCCGGTCGCCGCGGGTTGCGCAACGAATACACGGCGACACCGCCGCTGTCGTCGCCGGCCTGCCAGCTCGCGTAGAGGTAGTCGCCCCAGCGGGTCAAGCCGCGGATCAGACCGTCGGCCGGCGTCTCGCCGGTCGCCGACAGCAGCACCGGCGCGGCCGGATCGGAATAGTCCCAGGTGCTGATGATGCGTCCGCTCGGGATGTAGACGAGGTCGCCGGCGATGACCGGATCGAGCACGGCGCCGCCGGCGACCTGGGTCAGAGGCAGCATGCCGGCACCGGCGGGTGCCGGCGCGGCCGGGGCTTCGCGCATCGTGCCCAGCGCCAGGCAGGTCAGCAGGAGTAGCGTGTGTTTCATGGGATCGCATGGCCTCGTTTCGGGAGCGGAGCCGGCGCCCCCGCGGGTTCGCCGGTTGCTTGAAGTCTCGGGCGCGAGGCCGCGTGGCGCATTCGCCGGCGATTCGGCGGCGATGCGTTATCGATGCGTGGCCGCAAAGAAGCGCCTGCCGGCGCGCGTGAAGGACCATCCGGCGCCGCCCTGCCGCCGCGGCGGCTTCAGCGGCTCGCGGTTGCGCCGTCGACGACGAACGACGGTACCACCCGCTCGCCGGCCAACGCGCTGGTGCGCTCGGCCGCGCGATGCCAGGCGTCCTGGCGATCGAGCGCGCGGAACAGCTCGGCCTCGGCCGCGGCGGCGCGCAGGTCGGTCGCGGCCCACGGCGCGACCGCGCCGGCGACCGCGCTGGCGCGATCGGCCTGCCCGGCCGCAAGCAGGGCCTGCAGGTAGGCGACGCCGGTCTCGACGCGGCCCTCCGGGATGCCGACGCGATCGGCGCGCGCGACCGCATCGGCGAATCCCGCCAGCGCTGCCGCATCGCGCCGTTCGGCCCGGGCTTGTTCGGCCTCGGCCAGCGCTGCGTAGATCTGCCGCCATTCGTTCGCGTGCGCGTCGACCCAGGCACGCAGGCCGGCGGTCGCCCCGGCGGCGGCCTGGACCTGGCCGTCGCGGCGCAACGCGCGCGTGCGCAGGAACCAGGTGGCGAGATAGACGTCGCCGTCGTCGTGCTCCAGCTCTGGTGTCAGCGCCGCGCCGGCCAGCGCCGCCGCCTGCGCAGCGTTGCCGCGCGCCGCGGCGATGCGCGCGGCCAGCGCACGGGAACCGGCACGCGAACCGGCATCGAGATCGGGCGCGGCATCCGCATCGATCTTCGCCAGCAGTTCCTGCGCCGCATCGAGATGGCCTTGCTCGACGAGGATGCCGGCACGCGCCAGGGTCAGCTGCCAGCGCAACCGTTGATGGCCTGTGTGCGTTTCCGCCGGCCACGCCGCATCGCTGGTCGCACGCGCGCCAACGACGTCGAGCACCTGCAACTGCACGCCGATCAGCGCGAAGCGCGCATGGGCGAGTTCCTCGCGCGCGCCGATGCGAGCCAGCCGCGCGACCGCGTCGCGCAGTACCGGAAGCGCTTCGGCCGGCCGGTAGCGCTGGCCGGCGAGCACGCCGAGGTTCGTGTCGACCTGGGCGACGCCGAGCACGTCGCCGCCGGCATCGAGCGCGACACGCGCGCGACCGAGTTCGGCCGCCGCGGCCGCGGTGTCGCCGCGACGCGCCGCGATCGCGCCACGGCCGGCATGGGCCTGGCCGAGACCGATGGCGTCGTTGACCGGCTGCAGCACCGCCAGCGCCTCCGCATAGGCCGCGTCGGCCCCGGCGAGATCGCCTTGCATCACCTCGACGCCTCCGAGCGTGTTCAGCATCTTGCCGCGCAGGGCCGGCGCCAAGTCCTTCTGTGTCTCATCAAGCAGCAGGGTCAGCTCGCGTTGCGCAATCGCATAGTCGCCTTGGCCGAGCTCGATCTGGATGCGGCGCAGCGCGATCTCCGGATTGCGCTGCAATTCCGGCGCCGCGTGCGCGATCAGGTCTTGCGCGAGGTCGAACTGGTCGGCGAGGATCGCCGCACGCGTGCGCTGCAGCAGCTCCTGCAGGGCGGGACCGGCGGACGCGAGCGCCGGCGGCGGTGCGCGGCCGAGCCGGATCAGAAGCTCGTCGACCGCGATGCGTGCCGCGGCCAGCACGTCGGGCGAGGAACCCTGCGCCGCGAGCGTCGCGCCGGACTGCGTCGCATGAAGCGAAACGATCCAGCGGCCATCGCGGAAGCGTGCATCCGGCTGCACCGCGAGCGCATCCGGCGACAGTTGTTTCGGGTCGGCCGACTGGCGCAGCAGCGCCAGCACGCTTTCGCTCGGCGCGGTCGCGACACCGGCCTGCCGCAGCCGGCCGGCGATCAGGTCCATCAGGCCGAGGCGCAGCCAGCTCCATTCATCCTGCTCCGGCGTCGCCGCGGGCAGCACCAGCGCGGCGACGTTCGCCGCCCATTCGCCCTGCCCCGTCGCGTCCGGCCGCGCCGATCTCCAGTAATGGAACGATACCAAGGCCAGCAGCACCGCGACGACGATGCCGGCGACCACGGCACGCCGTCGGACGATCGCCGGTGCACTTGCCGCGGACGCGGGTTCGATCCCCGCGTCCGGGCGAGACGCTTCGGGCGGATTCGCTTCGCCGGACTCGCTCGACGCCGTCGCCGGTACGGCCGTTTCGGTCCGCGTTTCCTCGACCCAGCGGTAGCCGAAGCGCGGCACCGTGCGAATCGCGGACTGCTCGGCGCCGGCATCGCCGAGTTCCCTGCGGATGCGCAGCACGGTCTGCGCGAGCAGCGTATCGGCGACATCGGCACGCCCCCAGATCGCCGCGATCAGCTCGTCGCGACCGACCGCGCGGTCGCGATGCTCGATCAGGTAGAGCAAGCCGTCGAACGCGCTCGCCGGCAGGGTGACCGGGCGGTCGTCCTGCCAGAGTTCGCGGGCGGCGGGGTCGAGGCGGAAATTGCGGAAGTGGTATTGCGGGCCTGTCATCGCGATCAGGATAGCAGCGCCTCCGCGCCGGCGACGGACCCGGCAATTTGTCGCGCCGCGGCGCGTTCGCTTGCCCGGCATGGCGCAAAGCCCGAAAATCGCGGTTTCCGCATGGCGACCCGCCGTCGCCTGCCTTCCCTTCCGTCATTCCGGAGATTTCCCTTGAGCGACCTGGTCCTTTGGCTCGATGAGCTGCGCATGTCCGATCTCGGCAAGGTCGGCGGCAAGAATGCCTCGCTCGGCGAGATGATCGGCAACCTGGCCAAGCTCGGCGTGTCCGTGCCGGGAGGCTTCGCGACGACCGCGCAGGCGTTCCAGGATTACCTGGAGAAGAGCGGGTTGGCCAAGCGCATCCAGGAACGCCTCGCCGCGCTCGACGTGGAGAACGTCGACGAATTGACCAAGGCCGGTCCGGAGATCCGCGGCTGGATCGTCGACACCGCGCTGCCGGCCGATCTCGATGCGGCGATCCGCGACGCCTACGCCAAGCTGTGCGAGAAGGCCGGTTCCACCGACATCGCCGTCGCGGTGCGTTCCTCGGCGACCGCCGAGGACCTGCCCGACGCCTCGTTCGCCGGCCAACAGGAGACCTTCCTCAACGTGGCGGGCATCGAGGACGTGCTGCACAAGGTCAAGGAAGTCTTCGCCTCGCTCTACAACGACCGCGCGATCGCGTATCGCGTGCACCACGGCTTCAAGCACGAGGACGTGTTCCTCTCGGCCGGCGTGCAGTTGATGGTGCGCTCGGACGTCGGCGCGTCGGGGGTCTTGTTCACGCTCGACACCGAATCGGGCTTCCGCGACGCGGTGTTCGTGACCGGCAGCTACGGCCTCGGCGAGATGGTCGTGCAGGGCGCGGTCAATCCGGACGAGTTCTACGTCTACAAGCCGACGCTGGCCGCCGGAAAGCCGGCGATCCTGCGCCGCCAGATCGGCGCCAAGCAGCAGCGCATGGTGTATTCGTCGACGCCGGGCGAGCGCGTCAAGATCGAGGAAACGCCGGCCGCGGATCGCGCGAAGTTCTGCGTGTCCGACGACGACGTGCACGAGCTGGCCAGGCAGTCGCTGGTGATCGAGAAGCACTACGGCCGCCCGATGGACATCGAGTGGGCGAAGGACGGCGTCACCGGCAAGCTCTACATCGTGCAGGCGCGCCCGGAAACGGTGAAGTCGCGCAGCCACGCGACGCAGATCGAGCGCTTCCAGTTGAACGCGCGCGGCAAGGTCATCTGCGAGGGCCGCTCGATCGGCCAGAAGATCGGCTCGGGCAAGGCCCGCGTGATCCGCTCGATCAAGGACATGAGCCGCGTCGAGCCGGGCGACGTGCTGGTCGCCGACATGACCGATCCCGACTGGGAACCGGTGATGAAGCGCGCCTCCGCGATCGTCACCAACCGCGGCGGCCGCACCTGCCACGCCGCGATCATCGCGCGCGAGCTCGGCGTGCCGGCGATCGTCGGCACCGGCAACGGCCTTGAAACCATCCCGGACGGCGCCGAGGTCACGATCTCCTGCGCCGAGGGCGACACCGGTTTCGTCTACGAAGGCCGGCTCGCGTTCGAGCGCATCACCGCCGATCTCGGCGCGATGCCGCCGGCGCCGCTGAAGATCATGATGAACGTGGCCAACCCGGAGCGCGCGTTCGATTTCGCGATGCTGCCGAACGCCGGCGTCGGCCTCGCGCGCCTGGAAATGATCATCGCCAGCCACATCGCGGTGCATCCGAAGGCGCTGCTCGAATACGACAGGCAGGACGCCGAGACCCGGCGCCTGATCGACGAGCGCATCGCCGGCTACGCCAGCCCGGTCGACTTCTACGTCGATCGCCTCGCTGAAGGCATCGCGACGATCACCGCCGCGTTCGCGCCGAACCCGGTCATCGTGCGCCTGTCCGACTTCAAGTCGAACGAGTACGCCAACCTGATCGGCGGCAAGCGCTACGAGCCGCACGAGGAAAACCCGATGATCGGCTTCCGCGGCGCCAGCCGCTACGTCGATCCGAGCTTCGAGGAAGCGTTCGCGCTCGAATGCCGCGCGATGAAGAAGGTGCGCGAGACGATGGGCCTGGCCAATGCCTGGGTCATGATCCCGTTCGTGCGCACGCTGGACGAAGGTCAAAAAGTGATCGAGGTGCTGAAGAAGCACGGCCTCGAACAGGGCAAGGACGGCTTGAAGGTCATCATGATGTGCGAGGTGCCGTCGAACGCGCTGCTCGCCGACGAGTTCCTCGACATCTTCGACGGCTACTCGATCGGTTCGAACGACCTGACCCAGCTCACGCTCGGCCTCGACCGCGACTCCTCGATCGTCGCCAGCCTGTTCGACGAGCGCAACCCGGCGGTCAAGAAGATGCTCGCGATGGCGATCTCGACCGCGAAGAAGAAGGGCAAGTACGTCGGCATCTGCGGCCAGGGCCCGAGCGACCATCCGGACCTCGCCGAATGGCTGATGGAACAGGGCATCGAATCGGTGTCGCTGAACCCGGACACCGTCGTCGACACGTGGCTGCAACTGGCGAAGAAGAAGGCAGGCTAGCAGGCTGTTGGAAAACAGTCTGCTGGAGCGATCCACGGACGGATTGCCCGCGGATCGACGAATCCAGTCGTTGATTCGCGTAGCAGGTGGCGCGACTCTGGCGCGACCGTGCGTATTGAGCAAGGGCAGGACTGCCCTTGCTCAATAACCTGCTGGTCAGGCCATCGACAACGAGCGCCGCATCGTTCCGAAGCGGCGCCGATACTGCAACGGCGCAAGTCCGACCTTGCGCCGGAACAGCCGGCCGAAGAATCCCGCGTCCTCGTAGCCGACCGCGTTCGCGATCGCCTCGATCGGTTCGTCGCCCGATTCGAGCATGTGCTTGGCCTCCTCGAGGCGCAGCGCATGGACGTATTCCAGCGGGGACAGTCCGGTCGCCTTCTCGAACCGCCGCTTGAACGTGCGTTCCGGCAGCTCGGAAAGGCGCACCATCGCGGCGACCGGCGCGACTTCCTCGTAGTGTTCGGCGATCCACACCTGGCAGCGCGCGATGACCGCGTCCTCGGATTGCGGCGGCCGCGCGAGCCTCGCATACGGTTGCTGGCCGACCGCATGCCATTCGATCAGGTTCATGCGCGCGGCCTGCATCGCGCATTCGACGCCGGCCAGGCGCGCGATCAGGTGCAGCGTGAGGTCGCTCCACGAACTTCCGCCACCGGCCATGACCAGGCGCTGGCCTTCGCCGGAGACGACCAGCGCGCTTTGCGTGCGCATGCGGATGCGCGGATGGCGCCGCGCGATCGCATCGGCGTAGGCCCAATGCGTGGTCGCGTCGCAGCCGTCGAGCAGGCCCGCTTCGGCGAACAGCACCGTGCCCGAGCACGCCGACGCGAGGATCGAGCCGGTGGCGTGGCAGCGACGTAGCCAATCCGCTTCGCGCGCGAAGCGGCCGTCCTCGACCGGCGCGAGCGGGTCGATCGCGAGATCGGGCACGCAGACGACGTCCGGCACGCCGATCTCGTCCAGCGTCGCTTCCGGCTTGATGCGGACCTGGTTCAGCACGGTGAGCACGTCGGTGCTTGCGCCGACGATGACCGGTTTCACCGCACCCTGCCCCGGCACGCCGGTAGCGATATAGTCCCAGTCGCGTCCGGCCAGGCTGAACACGTCGTACATGCCGTACAGCACGGACGCCGACGTTTCCGGCATCGCGAGGATCGCCACGAGAGGCTTGCGGTGCTCCGCTTTGGGCATGGCCGATTCGTCCGATTCCTTGCCGAAACCGCTGCGGCGGATGTCGCGCGGGAGTCTATCGTAGCGGCACCTCGAAACAGGACACGGACTGCGCCATGCCTTCGCCCATCGACGTTCTGCTCGACCCGATTTCGCTGACCGTCTTCGCGATCTACGCGGCGCTGATCCTGTGGGAGCATTTCTTCCCGGCGCGCGAACTGCCGCGGACACCGGCCTGGCGGATGCGCGGGATCGCCGCATTTGCGCTGTTCTTCGCGCTGTCCACGTACCTGCCGCTGCTGTGGACCGAATATCTGCTGCCGTGGCAGCTGTTCGACCTCGGCCATCTCGGCACCGCAACCGGCGCCCTCGTCGGCATCCTCGTCTACGAAGGCATCGGCTACTTCTACCATCGCGGCATGCACGCGTCCGACCTCGCCTGGCGCGTCCTGCACCAGATGCACCACAGCGCCGAACGCGTCGATGCGTGGAGCGCGTTCTGGTTCCATCCGCTCGACATGGCCGGCTGGACGGCGGTGTCGAGCCTCGCGCTGACGCTCGTCGTCGGCCTGTCCCCGTCGGCGACGACGGCGGCCCTGCTCGCCTTCACGCTGCTGTCGATCTTCCAGCACACCAACGTGCGCACGCCGCGCTGGCTCGGCTACATCGTGCAGCGTCCCGAGAGCCATTCCTGGCATCACGCGCGCGGCCGGCACCGCAACAACTACGCCGACGTGCCGCTGTTCGACCTGCTGTTCGGCACCTTCCACAATCCGCTCGACTTCGCGCCGGCGACCGGGTTCTACGATGGCGCCTCGTCGCGCATCGGCGACATGCTGCTGTTCCGCGAGATATCGACGGACATGCCCACGCACGGGAATCGCTGAAAGCGCGATTCCAGGGCATCCGGCGCACCGGCCGGCACCGCCTCAATGCGAATGCGCGTCGCCGCTTTCCGCGTCCGGCGCGACGACGTCGAAATGCGTCTCGACGCGCGTGCCGTCGGACAACAGGAATCGCACTTCGACCTTTTCGCCGACACCGATCTCGTGGCGCGGCTGCATCAGCATCAGGTGCTTGCCGCCCGGCGCGAGCGTGACCGATTCGCCCGGCGCGACGACCAGCCGGTGCAGTTCGCGCATCTTCGACACGCCTTCCTCGACCACGGTCTCGTGCAGCGAAGCCATGCGGAACGCGTCGCTCTGCGTGGTCAGGATCGTGACCGGCGCGTCGCCGGAGTTGGCCAGCGTCGCGTAGCCGGCCAGCATCGTCGCGCCGGGAGGCGCGGCGCGGATCCAGGCATCGGTGACGCCGAGCTTGCCTTCGGCGTGCGCGACGCCGGCGGCGGCGAGCACGCCGATCAGCAGAAAACACAGTCCGTGACGGATACGGCGCATGGCAACCTCCGGTGGGCTGGTTATGATAGCCCGAACGCTCCTGCGCAACCGGATTGCGACCATGCCCCGCCACCTGCTGCCCACGCTCGCCATGACCGTACTGACGACCGCCTCCGCATCCGCCGCGGATCCCGCACTGACGATCTACCGCAGCGACAGCGATTCGCTGTTCGAGCCCGGCAGCGCGCCGCTCGCCGACGGCCATGCCGTCGTGCACGAGCAGCGCACCGTGCAGCTTTCGGGCGGCAAGCAAACCGTCGTCGTCGACGGCTTGCCGGCGATGCTCGACACCGAGGCCGTCGCGATCGACCTCGGCGGCGCCGGCCGCGTGCTCGCGCAGCGCGTGATCGCGGCCGGCGATGCCGGCATGCTGGCCGCGCATCGCGGCGAACACGTGCAGGTGTTCGGCGACGACGCGAAGCTGCTCGCCGACGGCACCCTCGTCGCGGTCGACGGCGGCAGCCTCGGCGTGCGCGGCGCGGACGGCCGCATCAGCTACATCCGCGAGTTCGCGCGCGTCGCGTTCGCTGAAGGTTCCGGCCTGCCCGGCAGCACCTTGCAGCTCGCGATCGACGGCAACGCCGGCGCGACGCCGGCGAGCCTGACCTATCCGACGTCCGGCCTCGGCTGGCGCGCCGCGTATTCGGCCCTGCTGCTCGGCGACGGCGACTGCAGGCTGCGCCTTGACGCGCTCGCCAGCATCGCCAATCGCAGCGGCCGCGACTATCCGGCCGCGAAACTGAAGCTGGTCGCCGGCTCGCCGAATTTCGCCAAGTCCGGCTACGGGCCGCGGCCGATGATGAAGTCGATGGCGGTGGCCGCCGCACCGCAGGAAATGCCGGAACAGTCCTCGCTCGGCGACTACCGCAGCTACGCGATCGACGGAAGCCTCGACCTGCCCGACGCCAGCGTGACGCAGGTACCGCTGTATGCGAGCCGCGAACTCGCCTGCGAACGGCGCTG
>Ga0153956_1000635_pt1 | contig 37169 bp, 33 predicted proteins | sample TSFL040MetaG_FD_104704 | JGI IMG/M metagenome (GOLD analysis project Ga0153956, IMG submission 104704) | Attine ant fungus gardens microbial communities from Florida, USA - TSFL040 MetaG | ecosystem: Host-associated > Fungi > Mycelium > Unclassified | place: USA: Florida, Wekiwa Springs... | reverse complement strand
TTGCGCGCGCCGCCATGGCCGAAGATGTCGTAGCGGGCGCCGGTGTCGGGCGCCACGAAGTAACTCATGTTCTCGACGATGCCGAGCACCGGCACTTCCACCTTGCGGAACATGTTGAGGCCCTTGCGGGCGTCGATCAGCGCCAGGTCCTGCGGGGTCGAGACGATGACGGCGCCGGCGAGCGGCACCTGCTGCGCCATCGTCAGCTGCGCATCGCCGGTGCCGGGCGGCATGTCGACGACGAGCACGTCGAGTTCGCCCCAGGCGACCTCGCGCAGCATCTGCATCAGCGCCGACTGCACCATCGGGCCGCGCCAGATCATCGCGGTCTCCTCGTCGACGAGGAAGCCCATCGACATGACCTTGAGGCCGTAATTCTCCATGGGATTGATCATCCGGCCGTCGATCTGCGTCGGGCGACCGGAAATCTTCAGGAGCCGCGGCATGGAGGGACCGTAGATATCGGCATCCAGAATGCCGACCCGAAGGCCGTTGGCGACAAGCCCGAGCGCCAGATTGACGGCCGTGGTCGACTTGCCGACGCCGCCCTTGCCGGAGGCGACGGCGACGATCGACTTGATGCCCGGCACGCCGATCTTGCCGGCGCGCGCCGGCTGGGCCTGCGGATGGCTGTGGCCATGGCCCTGCGGCTGCGACGAGGACGGCGGCGCGGACGGCGCCGCACCCATCCGCTTGTCCGCCGTCAGCGCCACCAGCGCGCCCTTGACGCCGGGCATCTCCTTGATGACGCGCTCGGCGGCGAGCCGCAGCGGCTCCAGTTCCTTCGCCCGCTCGGCGGGGACGGTGATCGAGAAATAGACCTTGGCGTCGGAGATGAAGATGTCGGACACCATGCCAAGCTCGACGATATTGTGCTCGAGGTCCGGACCGCGCACGGTCTTCAGCGTCTCCAGAACCTGTTCCTTGGTAACGTCGGCCATATGCGCGTGTGCTCCTTGCCAGTCCCGCCGCGACCGGGGACGGCCGATCGCGGGTTCCCTCTTCTAGTAATTCCTGGCGGCTATGGCCAGCGTCTTCGAGAAGAAGACCCCTTCTGGCCTGCCGGCCATCTTCCCCACAAGGGGGAAGAAGACTCGCGGCGGCGCCGCACGTTAAGTCCCTCCCCCTTGTGGGGAGGGGTTGGGGAGGGGTCTTTCCTCGGGGCCGTTAGCCCAAAGACACGAAAAATGCCGTTGCGGCCGGCGGTCCGCCGGGCTTTCGCCCGCCCGGCCGCAACGGTTTTTGAAAAACAATACCGCCGCAGATAGGGCGCGCTTCAGAAAGGAAATGGCTGCGCCGACGAAAAAGCGGCGGCCGAAACGATTTCGACCGCCGCCAAAGCCAAGGAACACCACCGTAGCCAGCCCGCCCGGCGGCGTTCCTTACTTCCGCGCCGTTGGCCGGCGCTGTCGTTGAAAGTCCCCTCTGGACTTCCGACCATGAAGAAGCAGGAAGCGTGCCAACTGCGGTTGTGCCATTTTGAACCGGTTCGCCGGGGACGGAACGCGGCGTGGCCGTCGGCGGCAAAACGCCTGCGTCAAATTTAGGCAGTCGGGACAGGGTGTTAGCGGATCAGGCCCATGCGCAGGGCCTTCGCGACCGCCTGGGTACGGTTAACGGTATCCAGCTTCTTCGCCGCGCGGTTCAGGTAGTGATTGACGGTGTGTTCGGAGAGGCCGAGGATTTCGGCGATCTCCAGGCTGGTCTTGCCGGCCGCCGTCCAGTTCAGGCAATCGAGTTCCCGCTCCGTCAGCCCGTCGGCGACGCGCCCGTCCGCCTGGCGAAGCTCCGCCAGCCGATTGAAGACGTGGATGGAAATGAAGCTCAGTTCCTTCATTTCCTGCGGCGTGAAGGGTTCGCGGTCGCCGGCAAAGGAGATGACGCCGCGCAGGCCCGAGGCGTCGTGCGTCGGGAACAGCACGGCGCGCGGCATGCCGAAGCGCTCGAACAGGGCCTTTGTGACGTCGGTGCGGCCGTCTTCCCGCTCGGCATCCTTGCCGAAGATGTCGTGCACGAAGGGCATGGTCGAATTGCGCAGCCGGTTCAGCACCGGGCTCTTGATGATCAGCCGCTCGCGGTCGTAGAGCGACAGCAGCTCGACCGGCCAGTTCGTCAGGATGGAACTGCTCTGCAGATCGTCGGACGTGGCCGGCGGCAGGTTGAAAATCATGAAGGCGCGCGCCCGCACCCTCTCCGTCAGCTGCTTCATGAAACGGAAGACATCGAACTGCGTCCGAAGGGCGCCGATTTCCATGAGATAGTCTTCGCCACGCAACGGCGCCGACGCCTGTCCCGGTATTGCTGTCATGATATTGCTTCCCTCGAAGAGCCAGCGCAGACTTTAGCTCCTCCCGCGCAGAGCACATCGAATCTCGATCGCGTCAGAAAATAAGGCGTCCATACGATCGATCAATCAAAAAATGCTTAAATTCTAGCAGCGCGTGTGAAAATCTATCGTGGCGGGTGTTTCGTCGGTCCGGGACTACAAAAAATAGCCTAGCGACGGGGACCGAGGCGGCTTTCGATGTCGTGCACGATATCGGCCGCGGTCGCCCGCACCAGCGGCGCCCATTCGCCAAGCTGTGCCGGGGTGACGCGATAGGCCGGGCCGGTGACCGATATGCCGGCGCGCAGATCGTGGCCTTCCGCATGCACGGGGGCGGCGACGCAGCAGATGCCCGCCTCGTGCTCCTCGCGGTCGAGCGCGTGGCCGCGAGCGCGGATCTCCCTTATGTCGGCCATCAGCGATTCCGCCGTGCGGTGGGTCCGGTCGGTGAAGGGGTGGAATTGCATGCCCGCGATCAGGCTTCGCAACGGCGCGTCGGCGAGCGTCGAAAGCGCGGCCTTGCCGACGCCGGTGCAATAGGCGGGCGAGGCGTTGCCGATCTGCGAATACATGCGCACGGATTGCCGCCCCTCGACCTTGTCGAGATAGATGACCTCCGTGCCGCGCAGCACGCCGAGGTGGACGGTCTCGCCGGTCTGCTCCTGCAGCCGGCGCAGATGCGGCTCGGCGACGGTGCGGAACTCGTTGCGCGACCAACTGCGCGAGGCGAGGCTGAGCAGCCGCAATCCGGGCAAATAGCGCCCGTCGCCGGCCACCTCCAGCAGGCCCTCCTCCACCAGATGCGTGAGCTGCCGGTGCAGCGTGCCGCGCGGCTGGCCGGCGCGGGAAAGGATATCGGTGAAGCGCATCGGCGCGTCGGCCTGAACGACGAGGTCGAGCAGCGCCATAAGCTTGCCGAGCGTTCCGGTGTCCCGGCCGCTGCCGCCCGCCCTTGCCGCTGAGGCCTCCTCAACCATCTTCCACATGCTCTCCGCTTGACAAGGCAGTGAGGCTAGTTGGATATTTCCATATAGTCAAATTCAGTTCCAAATAATGGAATTATCCCAAGAGAAAGGAGGACCGCGTGGCAGCGACGACAGCGCAATTTCCCGATCTCAAGGATCGGACTGTCCTGATCACCGGCGGCGGCTCGGGGATCGGCGCCGCCCTGGTGGAAGGCTTTGCCGCGCAGGGCGCCCGCGTCGCCTTCATCGACATCGCCGAGCAGGCAAGCCGCGATCTTGCCGCGCGGCTCTCGGCGACCTCCGCGCACCCGGTCTCCTTCTATCATGCCGACCTGCGCGACGTCGGCAACGTCAAAAGCACGGTCGCGGCCATCGAATCCGACCTCGGCGCCATCCGCGTCCTCGTCAACAATGCCGGCTGGGACGACCGGCACGACTTCGATACCGTGACGGAAGATTATTGGGACAACAGCCAGGCCATCAACCTCAAGCAGATGTTCTTCGTCGCCCAGGCCGCGGCACCGCTGATGCGGGCGGCCGGCGGCGGCTCGATCATCAATTTCTCGTCGATCGCCTTCCTGCTCAACATGCCGGACGTGCCGATCTACGCCACCGCCAAGGCCGGGATCATCGGCATGACCAAGAGCCTTGCCGCCCGCCTCGGCCCGGAAAAGGTGCGCGTCAACGCCGTCCTGCCCGGCATGATCGTCACCGAGCGGCAGAAGGAACTGTGGCTGACGGAAGACAGCATCGCCGCGATGATCGACCGGCAATGCCTGAAACATGGTCTGAAGGCGGAGGACCTCGTTGGTCCCACGCTTTTTCTCGCATCCGACTGCTCGGCGAGCATCACGTCGCAGTCGATCATCGTCGATGGAGGCATACTCTGATGGAAAGACCCGCCTATGTCGCGGTGGATTGGGGAACCAGCAGCTTCCGGCTCTGGCTGGTGGGCGAGGACGGCGGCGTGCTCGGCGAGCGGCGCAGCGGCGAAGGCATGACCACCGCCGCCGAGACCGGCTTCGCCAAGGTCCTGCAATCGCACCTGACCGCGCTTTCGGCGCCCGACGACCTGCCGGTCATCGTCTGCGGCATGGCCGGCGCCCGCCAGGGCTGGGTCGAGGCCGGCTATATCGATACGCCCGCATCGCTGCAGGCGATCCTCACCGGCGCGGTTTCCGTGCCCGGCGAGGCGCGCGACGTGCGCATCCTGCCCGGCCTCGCGCAGCGGCGCGCGGAAGCGCCCGACGTCATCCGCGGCGAGGAAACGCAGCTTCTCGGCGCGCTCGACGGGCAAGGTGCGGGCGCGCATGTGGTCTGCATGCCGGGCACGCATTCGAAGTGGGTGCGCGTCGCCGATGGCACCGTCACCGGCTTTTCCACCTTCATGACCGGCGAGCTGTTCGACGTCATCACCCGGCACAGCATCCTCTCCCATGCGGTCGCCGGCGCGTCCGACATGCCGGCCGACGACGCGGCCTTCGCCGCCGCCGTCGAGGCCGCCTACCGCCAGCCGGCGCTTGCCACCAGCCTGATCTTCGGCGCCCGCGCCGGGCAGTTGCTGCACGGGCTGACCGCGGCCGGCGCGCAGGCCCGCATCTCCGGCACGCTGATCGGCGCGGAAATCGCCGGCGCGCTTGGCGCCGCCGGCAGTGCGACCATCACGCTCGTCGCCTCGGGGCGGCTCCAGGCGCTCTATGAGCGCGCCTTCGGCACGCTCGCCCTCACCTATCGCACCATCGACGCCGACGCCGCCGTCCGCCGCGGGCTTTCAGCCGCCGCGCGCGCGATCTGGCCGGACCAACAAGGAAGACGCGCATGAACCGCATTCCCTTTCCCGACATGAAGCGCCCGCTGATCGCGATCCTGCGCGGCATCAAGCCCGCCGAGGTCGAGGGCATCGTCGGCGCCCTGATCGACAACGGGCTGACCGCCATCGAAATCCCGCTGAACTCGCCCGACCCGTTCCGCTCGATCGAGACCGCCGCGAAGATGGCGCCGGCCGATTGCCTGATTGGCGCGGGCACCGTGCTGACGGTCGAGGACGTCGACCGGCTCGATGCCGCCGGCGGCAGGCTGCTGGTGACGCCGAACGTCGATACCGCCGTCATCGGCCGCGCCCATGAAAAAGGCATGGTCAGCATGCCCGGCGTCTTCACCGCGACGGAAGCGCTGCTGGCCGCCCGCGCCGGTGCGACGGGCCTGAAATTCTTTCCGGCAAGCGCGCTCGGCGCGTCCGGCATCAACGCCATCCGCGCCGTCCTTCCGCCGGACTTGGTGATCGCCGCCGTCGGCGGCGTTTCGGACAAGAATTTCGGCGACTATACCAAGGCCGGCATCATGGCCTTCGGCCTCGGCACCAGCCTTTACAAGCCGGGCATGACGGCGGCGGATGTCGCCGAGCGCGCCCGGATCACCGTTCAGGCCTATGACGCGGCGACGGGAGCCTGAGCCGATGACCGAGACCCACGACTTCCGCGGCAAAATCCTCTCGCCTGAGAACTCCATCCTCGGCGAAGGCCCGACCTACGATCCCGCCACCGACACGATCTGGTGGTTCAACATTCTCGGCAAGGAACTGCACGAGCTTGAGCTTGTGAGCGGCGCCAAGCGCGTCCACGCCCTGCCGATGATGGCGAGCGTGCTGGCCCGCGTCGATGCCGGGCGCCAGTTGATCGCCACCGAGGAGGGCCTGTTCCTGCGCGATACCGCCAGCGGCGCGCTGACCCCGCACGCCGTGCTGGAGCCCGGCAATAGCGGCAACCGCTCCAATGACGGGCGCACCCATCCCTCCGGCGCGCTCTGGATCGGCACGATGGGCAAGCGCGCGGAAACCGGCGCCGGCGCCATCTATCATGTCGCCCGCGGCACGGTGACGAAGATCTTCGACAAGGTCAGCATTCCGAACGCCATCTGCTTTTCCCCGGACGGCAGCGTCGGCTACTACGTCGATTCCAAGGCCGGGCTTCTGATGCGCGTGCCCGTCGATCCGGCGACCGGCCTTCCCGCCGGCGAGGCGACCGTTCTGGTCGACAGCTCCGGCGAAGAGGGCGATATCGACGGCGCCGTCTGCGACCGCGACGGCCATATCTGGAACGCCCGCTGGGGTGCCGGCTGCGTCGACCGCTATGCGCCGGACGGAACGCGGCTCGAACGCTACCGCGTCCCCGTGCGCCAGCCCTCCTGCCCGGTCTTCTTCGGCCGCGACGGTGACCGGCTCGCCGTCACAAGCGCCTGGGAGGGGCTGGACGAGGCCGCGCGGGCATCGCAACCCCAGGCCGGCTCGCTCATCGATCTCGGCATCTCCGTCAAGGGCGTTTTCGACGCGCTTTACAAGGTTTGAACGCGGCATTTTCCGCGCCTCATGCGGCCCCTCATCCGCCTGCCGGCACCTTCTCCCCGCACGCGGGGAGAAGGAAATATGCCGCGCCGTACCGGCTTCTCTCCAACTTAAAGTGGGGCACGTCCCCTCTCCCCGTCGAAACGGGGAGAGGGCTAGGGTGAGGGGCAAAACGGCCTCTGCGGCCGTGCTCTGCCCTCTGCCACCGCCTCACGCCGACGAAAAGTTCCTTCCCTCGATTGATTTTTTTAAGATTTTTCGCCGGAACCATTCGCGGTGCCAGTCATTCCCTCTTCGAACCGGCACGCTGATGGTCGACCAGAACGTGGACGTCCGCCCGTGACCGGAGAAGAGCGATCTGAATGAAAGGTAGGTTCACGATGACCGGCAAACTTCTTAACTCCGTAGCCTCGGCGGCAGTCCTTGCGGCAACGTCCATCTTCGCGACGGGCGCGTTCGCCCAGTCCGCGACGCAGCCGGCGGACCCGAACGCGCCGGCGGCGCAGACCGCTCCGGCAACGCCGGACGCCACCAAGCCGGCCGTTCCGACGACGACCGCCCAGACCCCGGCACGGGCACCCGATCCGGCCACCAAGACCGCCGAGACCGGCACATATCTGACGCAGCAGTCGCCCGATCAGGTCAGCGCCAACACCTATATCGGCCAGTCGGTCTATAACGCCAACAACGAGAGCGTCGGCAAGGTGACCGACCTGATCATGCAGAAGGAAGGCGGCATCGTCGCCGCGATCGTCGGCGTCGGCGGCTTCCTCGGCATCGGCCAGAAGGACGTCGCGGTCCCGATCCACAGCATCAATGTGGCCCAGAACGCTCAGGACGGCAGCGTCAAGCTGACGACCAGCGAAACCGCGGAATCGCTGAAGACCGCGCCGCAGTTCAAGACGCTGGCGATGCAATCGGCGGAAAAGGCGCCGGCCTCCACCGGCACGACGCCGATGGACACGACTTCGACGTCGTCCACCAACAAGTAATCCCTCTCGCCTTCAAGACGGCGGCGCATACCCCGCGCCGCCGTTTGCGTGCGCGAATGACGCCTTAAGCCGACATGCGATCGGAGAAGTTGACGTAGGTTTCCTGGAGGAACCGCAGCGTGGTCATGGCGTCGGCGGGCCTTCCGTAGAAATAGCCCTGCCCCATGGCGCAGCCGAAGGTGCGCAGCTTGGCGGCCTCGGCGCCGTCCTCGATCCCTTCCGCCACCACGGCGAGGTCGAGCCCCTCGCACATGGCGAGGATCGCCTTGATGATGTGCTCGGAGGCCCGATCGGTATTGATCCGCGAGACGAAGGCGCGGTCGATCTTCACCTTGTCGAAGGTGAAGTCGCGCAGCCGGCCAAGGCTCGACTGGCCGGTGCCGAAATCGTCGAGCGAGGTGCGCACGCCGGCGGCCTTCAGATCGCCGATGATGCGGTGGGCGGTGTCCGCCGAGGTCATCATCGCGGTTTCGGTGATTTCCAGATCGAGGCGGTGCGGATCGAAGCCGACGCGGCCGAGGATCGACAGGATGCTGCTGCTCGTGCCGGGGTCCATCAGTTGCGCCGATGAGAGGTTGACCGACAGGAAAAGCTCGCGCGGCCAGGAAAGCGCCGCCTCCGTCGCCTTGCGCAGCAGCGTCTCGGAAAGCGCGTCGATGAAACCGCGCTCCTCGGCGAGCGGCACGAAGACGGCGGGCGAGACGAAGCCGAGATCGGGGTCCTGCCAGCGCGCCAGCGCCTCGAAGCCGACGACATGATCGTTGCAAAGCGACACGATCGGCTGGAAATGCACGTCGATGGCGTCGGAGATGATGGCGTTGCGCAGCGCCTGCTCGAGCTGCGTCGTGCGCTTCATCTCCTGCGCGATTTCCTTCGAATAGACGGTGATCTGGCCGCGGCCCCGGCGCTTCGACCGGTAGAGTGCGGTTTCGGCACTCTTCAACAGCTCCTCGAACTCGCCGCCGGCGAAAGGATAAATGGCAAAGCCGAAGGAGGCGGAGAGCCGCACGTTGCGGTCGCCGAGATCGTAGGGCGCCGACAGCACCTCGCGGATCATCTGGCCGAATTTTTCAGCGCCGACGCGCTCGAACACCAGCGGCAGCACGAAGGCGAACTCGTCGCCGCCGTGGCGGGTGACCAGCGCGCCGTCGGGAATGCAGGCTTTCAGCCGGTGTGCCACCTGACAGAGGATTTCGTCGCCGGCGGCAGCGCCGAAGAGATCGTTGATCGGCTTGAAGGCGTCGAGATTGGCGATGCAGATGGTGAAGGGCGCGGGATCGCCGGCCCGTTCGGCGGCAAGCATCCGCACGCGGTCGCGCATCCGGTAGCGGTTGCCCAATCCGGTCAACGGATCGGAATAGGCCATCGCCTGCAATTCGTTCTGACTGACCTGCAACTGCGGCATTTCGGGCGGCGCCATCGGGATTTAAATCTATATTCGAAACAGGCTGGAGCATGACCACGAAAGCTTAAGAAACAGCTAGCGGTTGTTTCCTGAGTTTTAGCCCTCGTCCCCGGAAAGGGTGCCGCTATTGCGCCGCGATGCTGCTCCGGGGCGCAATGAAAGCCTGGAAAATACCTTCCAGCGCATCGGGGCTCACCGGCTTCATGATGACGTCGTCCATGCCGGCGCGGAAGCATTCGGCGCGGTCGTGGTCGAAGGCCTGCGTCAGCACGCCGATGATCGGCGTCGAGACGCCGGCCTCTTCCTCCAGCTCGCGGATGAGGCGCGTCGCCTCGAAGCCGTCGAGGCAGGGCAAGGAGATGTCCATCAGGATGATCGCCGGCCGCCTTTCGTTCCACATCCTGACGACCTCGTCGCCGCTCGCGGCGATCCGGTAGCGATAGCCGAGGCCGTCGAGGATCTGCGAGAAGACGATCTGGTTGATCTCGTTGTCCTCGGCCACGAGGATTTCGACGTCGTCGTCGGTATCGGCGGTGCTGATCCGCCAGTCCTCGGCCTCGGTCTCGGCGTCGGAAGGCTGGCGGACGTTGCGGTTGAAATGGCGGGCGATCAGGAAGGTCAGCTCGTTGGCGAGCTGGAAGCCGTCCACCTCCAGCGCCGGCACGCGGTGGCGCGCGGCATGTTCCAGCGCCTTCAGGCCGAGCTGGTTGTCGAGGACGACGAGATCGATGCGCAGGCCGTGGGCGCTTGCAAGGTCGAGGAAGGCCGCCTCCTCGTTTTCGTCGCGCACCGAGCAGGTCTCGAAGCCGTATTTCGCCAGCATCTTCAGGGCCGCGGATTCGGCCGCCACATCGCTGGTGACGAGCAGCACCTTGCGGCCGGCAAAGTGCTCGGGAACGAAATTCTCCATCGCCGGCCGCTTGCCCTTTGACGACTGCAGCGCCGCAACCGGCACGAAGCCGCATTTGTAGGAGCCGTCGGCGGAGGTCGTCACCGAGGCGACGAGTGCGAAATCATCGACTTCCGCCGCCTCGCGCGGCAGGTCGCGCATGGTGCCGACGAGGAAGTGGCGGCCTGCCTTGCCGATCCGCTGCTTGCGCGTGACGATGTCGCGCTCCATGCCGTCGCGGGTGATCTGCTGCTGGCGGGAGATCGACATCTCGCCGGTGTCGAGCACATGCCGGTCGGTTTCCTCGTAGCGGCTCGCCACCTCGGCGGAGAACATATCCCAGTCCTTGCGGCCGAGCACCTCGTCGCGGGTCGTCTGGTATTTCTCGCAGAACGCCTTGTTGACCGCGACATAGGTCATGTCGCGATCCTTGACGAAGAGCGGGAACGGCAGGTTGTCGAGAATGTCCTCGGTCAGCTGCACGCGCTCCAGATCGGCCCGCCATTGCTGCTCGCGCTTGCGGTCCTCGGTCGTGTCGAAGAGGGCGCAGATGCCGTAGCCGTTCGGCAGGCGGCGCCTGGTGATGCGTATCCAGCGGTCGCCGGCATAGCGCTCGGTGCTTTCGTGGCGCTCGCGCCAGTGCGTGGCGATGCGCTGCGAAACCCAGTCTTCGCGGGAAAGGTTCGCGGTCGCCTTGGCTTCCGCCTCGCGCGGCCGGACGCAAGTGTCGAACACGGCCGAAAGCAGGTCGCGCAGCCGCGTCGACGGCTGGAGGAAGCGCGGATCGATCGGGAAGAAATTCAGAATGTGGCGGCTTGCGAACAGGATCAGGTCGTTCCTGTCATAGATCAGGAAGGCCGCCGCCAGCCCGTCGCAGACCGCGTCGAACAGCGCCGCCTGAAGGCCTGCTTCCGGCGGACCGGCGTCGCCGCCGGCTGCGAAGGCTGCCGTTCCGGTCTCGGCGCTCATATTTGCTGTTCCTGCATATCGTCAGCACTTGAAACCTCGGGCGCAAGCCCAAGGCAGAGAAGCAGATCATGCCCGGACGATGCCCCAGACGTTCCGCGCCGGCCATGTCGTGGGGGTCCGGCATCCCTCCACCAGCCGCGGCATCGCGGAACGCGTCCTGACGAACTCAGGAGCTTTGCGTCATGCTTCCTAAAATTAGGAGCTTTTTCTTAAACCGCGATTAACATTTGGAAATGCCGGCAATATTGCCCGCGCAAAGCTGCTTTGCTCTTTTCTAGAGGCCGCGAATCCCCGACAATGGCTGCATGGCCATTCGACAGCTTTCCGAAACCCTGATCAACCAGATCGCCGCGGGCGAAGTCATCGAGCGGCCGGCAAGTGCCGCCAAGGAATTGATCGAAAACGCGCTCGACGCCGGCGCGACGCGGATCGAGATCGCCACCGCCGGCGGCGGCAAGGCGCTGCTGCGCGTCAGCGACAACGGCTCGGGCATGGAGCCCGCCGACCTTGAACTCGCGGTGCGCCGCCACTGCACCTCGAAAATCTCCGATACGCTGGACGATATCCGCACGCTCGGCTTCCGCGGCGAGGCGCTGCCCTCCATCGGCTCTGTCGCCCGGCTTTCGATCGTCAGCCGCAGAGGCGGCAGCGCCGAGGGCGCGGAGATCGCGGTCGCCGGCGGGCGGGTGCTGCACCAGCGCCCGGCGCCCGCCAACCCCGGCACCATCGTCGAGGTGCGCGACCTCTTTTTCGCAACGCCCGCGCGGCTCAAATTCCTGAAGACGGAAAAGGCCGAGGCTGCGGCGATCACCGAAGTGGTCAAGCGGATGGCGATCGCCTTTCCGCGCGTGCGCTTCGTGCTCTCCGGCAGCGACCGCAGCACGCTGGAATTCCCCGCCACCGGCGACGATCATCTCGCCCGCATGGCGCAGGTGCTCGGCCGCGAGTTCAAGGACAATGCGCTGGCGCTCGACGCCGAACGCGAGGGCGTGATCCTGAGCGGCTTTGCCGGCGTCCCCACCTTCAACCGCGGCAACTCGGCGCATCAATACGCCTTCGTCAACGGCCGTCCGGTACAGGACAAGCAGATTCTCTCCGCCATCCGCGGCGCCTATGCCGAGACCATTCCGGCAGGCCGCTTTCCCGTCGCGGTGCTGGCGCTGTCGCTCGATCCGGCGCTGGTCGACGTCAACGTGCATCCGGCGAAATCGGACGTGCGTTTCCGCGATCCGGGGCTGGTGCGCGGCCTGATCGTCGGCGCGGTGCGCGAGGCGCTTGCGGAGGGCGGCGACCGGGCGGCGACCACCGGCGCCGGCGACATGCTGCGCTCCTTCCGCCCCGGCTTCCAGCCCGGCTGGCGCCCCTCGCCCGCGCCGCCGCCCTGGCGTGCCGAGACCTCGCCCTCGCGGCCCTATGCCGCCGATCCCGGCTTCGCGGAACGCCCGCAGGCCGCCTTCGCGGAATTTTCGATCCCCACGGCGCGCGCCGATACGGCTCAGACCATGACCCGCGAGACGCCGCGGGCGGAAGAGCCGCCGGCGCGCTTCCCGCTCGGGGCGGCGCGCGCGCAGCTGCATGAAAACTACATCGTCGCGCAGACGGAAGACGGCCTCGTCATCGTCGACCAGCATGCGGCGCACGAGCGCCTCGTCTTCGAGGAGATGCGCAAGGCGCTGCACGCCCGGCGGATGCCCTCGCAGGTGCTGCTGATTCCGGAAATCGTCGACCTGCCGGAAGAGGATTGCGACCGGCTGATGGTGCATGCCGAAGGGCTCGGCGACCTCGGGCTCGGCATCGAGCGCTTCGGGCCGGGCGCGATTGCCGTGCGCGAGACGCCGGCGATGCTCGGCGAGGTGGATGCGCAGGGCCTCATCCGCCAGCTTGCCGACGAGATCGCCGAATGGGACACGGCGGCGGGCCTTGCCGCCAAGCTCGACTATGTCGCCGCGACGATGGCCTGCCACGGCTCGGTGCGCTCCGGCCGCCGGCTGCGGCCGGAGGAAATGAACGCGCTGCTGCGCCAGATGGAAGCAACGCCCGGCTCCGGCCAGTGCAATCACGGCCGGCCGACCTATATAGAATTGAAGCTTTCCGACATCGAACGGCTGTTCGGCAGAAGCTGAAAGCACTGGAAATGCCGGCGCGGGCGGAGTAAGGCAAAATGGAATATGGAGGCCGCAGGCAATGAATCTTTTCGAGGGACATGGGCATCGTGAAGCGAAAATCCGCTATCTCGACGGCGATTTCCAGATCCTGATGCCGGGCTCCTACGTCATCTGCGCCATGACCGGCGCCGAGATCCCGCTCGATGAACTGCGCTACTGGAGCGTCGCCCGCCAGGAGCCCTACGCCAACGTCGTCGCCGGCCTCGAGGCCGACAAGCGCGCCGGCGTGCTGCCGAACCAGTCGCGCGCCGGCTGACCCTTCAAATTTACGACGCCTTCAGCCGCCGCTCGCGGCAGGCGGCGATGGCGCGGTCGATGATGAGGCCGGGGGCCTGCGGGTCGGCGAAGGCCATCGTCACTTCGATGACGCGGCAGGCCCGCGCCAGGTCCTCGGCGCGGCCGCGGCGGCCGGCGAGCCGGACGAAATCCTTCGACGTCGTGACGATCTGCAGGCCCTCACGCTCCGCCGTGGCGAGAATGTCGTCGATCTCGTCGTCTCCGAGATGCTCGTGGTCGCCGAAGGAGTGCTTGACGGCGATCGTCGCGCCGAGACCTTCCACCGTGCGGTAGAATTTCTCCGGGTCGGCGATGCCGGCGAAGGCGAGCACGGCGCGGCCCTTCAGGCCGTTCTCGCCGGCCACATTCAGCGACGCGGAAAAGAACGGTTTGCCGGCGCGCGCCGCCATGCGGACGATGGCGTCGGCCGCATCGCCGTTGCCGACTTTCAGCAGGCCGGAAGCGTGGCGAAGCTGGCGGCGGATCGGCGCGCGGACCGGGCCGCCCGGCACGATATGGCCGTTGCCGATGCCGCGGACCGTGTCGATCACCACCAGCGCATAATCGATCATCAGCCGGGCACTCTGGAAGCCGTCGTCCATGATGATGAGGTCGACGCCTTCCCTGGCGAGGCGTTCGGCACCTTCCACCCGGCGGCGGGAAATCACCGTCAGGGCCTCGCGCGCCAGAAGCAGCGGCTCGTCGCCGACGGCGGCGGCGAGATGATGGGCGGGATCGACGACGGTCGTCACGTCCAGCGTGCCGCTATAGCCGCGGCTCAGGAAACCGGGCCGCAGGCCTTTTTCCTTGGCGGCGCGCGCCAGCGTCAGCGCCGTCGGCGTCTTGCCGGCGCCGCCGACGGTAAAATTGCCGACGCAGATCACCGGCACGGGCACGGCCGCGCGGCTGGCATGGGCCATGCGGTAGCCGGCGATCCGTCCGTAGAGAAAGGAAACGGGAGACAAGAGCCACGCCCGCCAATCGGGCTTCGTCCACCAGAAAGGCGGTGCTTCCGATACCATGGGTCCCCGTTTCGATCGTCGTTGGTTTGGCCGAAAGAAAAGGCAGATCGGCTGAAAAAGCAAGTCCGCCCCGGCATCCGCCGTTCAGCGGGCCGCTTGCGGGACGGGGAGCAGCGCTTCGAGCCCGGTGATATCGTCGAGGCAATAATCCGCGGCGCGGCCCAGCGACTCGCGCGAGCCGGTGCCGGTCAGCACCCCGATCTTCAGGCCCGCGCCGGCATTTTCGCCCATATGCAGGTCGTGATTGTTGTCGCCGACGACGGCGACTTCGGCGGCCGCAAGGCCCGTCGCCTTGCAGAAGCCGAGCACCATGCCCGCTTCCGGCTTGGAGCCGTGGCCGCTGTCGTAGCCGGCGATATAATCGAGGCAGTCGAGGAAGCCGAAACGGATCGCCGTCTGGCGGATCGAGCGCTCGTTGTCGCTGGAGGCGACGCCGAGCCGATAGCCGCGGGCGCGCATCCGCCCGAAAAAGGCGGCGAGATCGGTGACCGCGACGGAAAAATCGGCCGCATGGGAAAAGAGATCGTCCAGCCGCGCCGTCAGCGCATCGAGCGGCATCGGCGAGCCGGCGGCGATCAGCCCTTGCGAGATCTGGCGGGTGTTGGCGGCGGCAAGCAGGCTGTCCGGCACGATATGGCCGGTCACCGGGTCCATGCCGCAGGCCAAAAGCAGCCGGTCGGCCAGCGCCGGATCGCCTTCGGCGGCGATCTTCGCCAGCTCGCGATTGACCGGCAGCCAGCTCTCGTCATAGTCGAGCAGCGTGCCGTCCTTGTCGAACAGAATGCCCCGGATCGCACCCAGTCGGCTATCCATGCTTTGTCCCCTTTGTTCTGCGGCACGCCCCTCATCCGGCTGCCGCCACCTTCTCCCCGCGGGCGGGGAGAAGGGATATGCCGTGCCGTCGCCGTCCCTCTCCAGCGCCGCGTGGGGCACGTCCCCTCTCCCCGCTCAGCGGGGAGAGGGTTAGGGTGAGGGGCAGCGGCAGCCTCTAACTCTGCGCCGTCTTCGGCAAGAGCCTCGCCTTGACCGTCAGCGGATTGATGTAGGGTTCCAGCCCCTTGATCGTCGCCGCCAGCGCGCCGCGCATGTCGTGCACGGTGGCAAAGCCCGCGTCGATCATCGCCCGCCGCGCCGTGTCGTTGGTCAGAAGATAGTGCACGCCCTTGGCCAGCATTTCGGTGTCGCGCACCATGCGCGCGCTGCCGCTGCGCGCCAGCGCCTGATAGGCGTCGCGGAAATTCTGCACCTGCCCGCCCGAGAGGATGGCGCAGCCGAGCATGGCCGGCTCCAGCGGGTTCTGGCCGCCCTCGGCAAAGAGCGAACGCCCGACGAAGGCCACTTCCGTCAGCCGCAGATAGAGGCCCATCTCGCCGATCGTGTCGCCGAGGAAGATATCCACATCCGGCGTCAGCGCGTCGTCGCGGGTGCGGCGGGCGACGGTCAGGCCCTGCGCCACCAGCATCGCCTCGATATCGTCGCAGCGCTCCGGATGGCGCGGCACGATGATCGTCAGTTGGTGATTGTGTTCCTTGAGCGCGCGGTGGACGGTGGCGGCCGCACTCTCCTCACCTTCGAAGGTGGAAACGGCGGCCCAGGTCTTGCGGTCGCCGAGCTGTTTGCGATAGCGGGCAAGCACGGCGGAATCGTAAGGCGGCGCGTCGGTATCCACCTTCAGGTTGCCCGATTGCAGCACCTGCCGCGCGCCGAGGTCGCGGAAACGCTCGGCGTCGATCTCCGACTGCGCGACGACGAGGGCGAGGTTTTCGAACAGCGCGCCGGCCAGCGCGGGGCGCCGGCTCCAGCGGGCGAAGGACCGGTCGGACATGCGGGCGTTGACGAGGATCTGCGGAATATCCTGGCGGCCGAGTTCCATGATGGTCATCGGCCAGATTTCCGATTCGGCCATGATGGCGCAATCGGGCTGCCAGTAGCTTAAGAAACGGCTGATCGCCGGCTTCAGGTCGAGCGGCACATACTGATGGATCGCCTCGTCGCCGAGGCGCGTGGCGGCAAGCCCGGCCGAGGTGATCGTACCGGTCGTCAGCACCACATGGATGCCGCGGCGACGGATTTCGCGGATCAGCGGGATCACCGCCGAGGTTTCGCCGACGCTTGCCGCATGGAACCAGATCAGCGGACCCTGCGGACGGTTGGCGCTGGCGAAGCCGAAACGCTCGTCGCGGCGGGCGCGGTCTTCCTTGCCCTTGGCGGCGCGCAGCGCCAGATAGGGGCTGACCATCGGATAGGCGATCATGCCGGCCAGCCGATAGGCCTCCAGCGTCAGGCGTGCCGTCAGACTGCTCATCCTGGCCGCCTCCGATCCTGTCCGGTCTGCATCAAACCCAAAATCCCAACTCTACGGCCAAAGGGGGCCGGTCATAGACAAGCAGCGTCCGGGGCCTTTTGATTTGCATGATCTTATCCAAAAACCGCTGCACACTTTTTGGGATCATGCTCAAGGCCCCGTCCGGAAACCGGTGTCGAGTAACGATCGAGCAGACTTATTCCTGGTCCAGGCTCTGGCCGTTCGGGTCCAGAAGGCGATGCATATGCACGATGAAATACCGCATATGGGCGTTGTCGACCGTCTGCTGCGCCTTGGCCTTCCAGGCCGTCAGCGCGGAGGCATAGTCGGGGAAAATTCCGACAATATCGAGGTCGCTCAGGTCACGAAATTGAACTTCGGACAAATTCGAAAGTTCACCGCCGAACACGAGGTGCAAAAGCTGCTTCTTGCCGCTGGAATCGGTCATTGTCGTCTCTTTCTTTCTCTCTCCTCCCGCCGTGACCATGTGAGCGATTTTGACGGAAACGTCAACCTTCGCGCCTGTGGGCAAGCTGCGTCAGAAAGGCCTCCTGGCACGGCAGGACCGCCCCGCACAGCTCTCCATGCACGACATGGGCACGGTTATAGACGAGCGAGCGGCCGTCAAGATCGGTCAGCGCCCCGCCGGCGCGCTCAAGAATGAGGTCCGCGGCGGCGAGGTCCCAGTCATGGGCGTTGCGCTTGACCAGCGTGCCTTCCAGCCGCCCGTCGGCGACCATGGCCAGCCGGTAGGCGAGCGAAGGCACATGCTTGACGCGGGTGACGCGTTCGCGAAAGGCGGGATCGAGGCTCGCCAGCATGTCCTCGCTGACGGCGAGCCGGCGGGTCTCCTCCGGCGCGCGCTCGGCGACGCGGATCACCGCGCCGTTCTTCCTCGTCTCGCCGCCGGCGACGGCTGTGAAAAGCTCGTTCAGCGCCGGCGCGAAGAGAACGCCCGCCACCGGCCGGCCCTTCGAGACGACCGCGACGCTGACGCACCAGTTCTCCAGCCCCGAGAGAAAGCCGCGCGTGCCGTCGATCGGGTCCACCACGAAAAGCGTCTCGCGCGCGAGACGCTCGGCGTCGTCGTCGGTCTCTTCGGAAAGCCAGCCATAGGCCGGGCGGGCGGGCCGCAGAAGCGCGGCCAGCGTCTCGTTGGCGGCAAGGTCGGCGGCGCTCACCGGCGAGCGGCCCTCGTTCTTCCACCACACTTCCGGCGACTGCCTGAAATAGGCGAGCGCCACCTCGCCCGCCTTCCGCGCGGCTTCAGCGATCAGATCGAGGTCGCGCTGCCAATCCTGCCCGGCCAAGCCGTTCATTTTGCAAATCCCGTCTTGGGCCTCAGAGGCCGGCCAGCGTCATGCCCTCGATGGCGAGCGTCGGTGCGGCGACGCCATATTTGCGGTCGATGTCGTTTGCCGGCGTGACGCGCATGAACATCTCCTTGAGATTGGAGGCGATCGTCACTTCGGAGACCGGGAAGGTCAACTCGCCGTTCTCGATCCAGAAGCCGGTGGCGCCGCGGCTGTATTCGCCGGTGATCATGTTGACGCCCTGCCCGATCAGCTCGGTGACGTAGAAGCCGTCGCCGACGCCGCGGATCAGCTCTTCCGGCGAAATATCGCCCGGCTCCAGCGCCAGATTGGTGGCGGACGGCGAAACGGAGGTGCCGCCGCGAACGCCGCGGCCGTTGGTTTCCATGCCGATTTCGCGCGCGGTCGAGGTGGAGAGGAACCAGTGCTTCAGCACGCCGTCCTCGATCATCACCATGCGTTCGCCGCTCACGCCCTCGCCGTCGAAGGGGCGCGACGAGGGGCCGCGCACGATCAGCGGATCGTCGGTGATCGAAAGCCCCGCCTTCAGCACCTGCTCGCCCATGCGGTCGCGCAGGAAGCTGGTCTTGCGCGCCACGGCAGCGCCGTTGATGGCGCCGGCGATATGGCCGACGAAGCCGCGCGCCACGCGCGGGTCGAAGATGACGGTGAGGCCCTTCGCCGTCGGCATCTGCCGCGGGCTGAGGCGCTTGACGACGCGTTCGCCGGCGCGGCGGCCGATCTCGCGCGGATCGTCGAGGTCTGCGAAATAGAGACGGCTGTCGAAATCGTAATCGCGTTCCATGCCGGTGCCCTCGCCGGCAATGGCGCTGACGGAGCGGCCGAAGCGCGAGGCGACGTAGCTGCCGGCAAAGCCGTGCGAGGTCGCGAGCACCAGCCCGCCGAAACCGGCCGATGCACCAGCCCCCGACGAATTGGTGACGCCGGGGACGGCAAGCGCCGCCTCCTCCATAGCAAGGGCGGCCTCGCGCAACTGGTCGGCCGAGACCGAGGTCGGGTCGAAGAGGTCGAGGTCGGGATAGTCCTTCGCCAGCCGGTTCTCGTCGGCAAGGCAGGCATAGGGGTCTTCCGGCGACACCCTGGCCATGGCGACGGCGCGCTCGGCGAGCGCCTTGAGGTCGAAGCCGGGATTGGCCGAGACGCTGGCGACGCGCTTGCCCACGAAGACGCGCAGCGAAAAATCGTCGCTCTCGGAGGATTCGGTTTCCTCGACCTTGCCGAGGCGGACGCTGACCGATTGCGAGCGGGAACGCACCACCACGGCATCGGCCGCGTCGGCGCCGGCCTGACGGGCAAGATCGATCAACTGGGACGCGCGGGAAAGCAGGGGAGCGGAGTCGATTTCTGAGGTCATCATTTGGCCTTTCCTTCACGCTCCATTTATTGTGCACTAGGAAAAGCATCAAGGGTGGCCGCAGCGATTCTTGGCCTGCCCGCCCATCCGTATCGAAAGAAAGAAACCGCCGATGTCAGCGCCGAACGCGTTTTTCACGGAGACCCTGCTGCTTCTCGGAGGGACGGTCGTCACCGCACCGATCTTCAAGAAGCTCGGGCTGGGGACCGTGCTCGGCTATCTCGCCGCCGGCGTCGTGCTCGGCCCGATCATGCACGGCATCGGCGACGGCGAGGCCGTTCTCGGCGTCGCCGAACTCGGCGTCGTCTTCCTGCTCTTCATCATCGGGCTGGAACTGAAGCCCTCGCGGCTCTGGTCGATGCGGCGCGACATCTTCGGGCTCGGCACGGCGCAGGTGGTGCTGACCGGGCTTTCGCTGACGGCGCTCGCCTATCTCGGCGGCATCGCCGACTGGCGCGGCAGCATCGTCGCCGGTTTCGGTCTCGCCCTGTCGTCCACCGCGTTCGCCATGCAGATCCTCGAAGCCAACGGCGACGTCAGCACGCGCTACGGCCAGCGCTCCTTCTCGATGCTGCTCTTTCAGGACCTCGCCATCGTGCCGCTTCTGGCGCTGATCTCGGTCTTGAACGGCCATGCCGAGGAGAGCGGCAATCCGCTCGTCGGGCTTGCCACTGCGGTGGCGGCGATCGGCGGCATGATCATCGCGGGGCGCTACCTCCTGACGCCGCTCTTCCAGGTGATCGCCCGCACCGGCGCGCGCGAGGCGATGATCGCAGCCGCGCTTTTCGTCGTCATGGGCGCGGCGTCGCTGATGCAGCTCGCCGGCCTCTCCATGGCCATGGGCGCCTTCCTTTCCGGCGTGATGCTGGCTGAATCCTCCTACCGCCACGAGCTGGAGGCCGATATCGAGCCGTTCCGCGGCGTGCTGCTCGCCATCTTCTTCATCGCGGTCGGCCTGTCGCTGCAATTGCAGGTGATCCTCGACAATGCGCTGTTCATCGTGCTGGCCGTGCCGGTGATGATGGTGGTGAAGGGCATCGTCATCTATGCGCTCTGCCGCGCGACCGGCTCCAGCCACGACGACGCGGTGCGCATCGCCTTCCTCCTGCCGCAGGGCGGCGAATTCGGCTTCGTGCTCTTCAGCACGGCCAGCGCCAGCGGCCTTCTCACCGACAGCATGGCCTCGATGCTGATCGCCATCGTCACGCTTTCCATGGCGCTGACGCCGCTCGGGGCCGCGCTTTCGAAGCGCTTTCTTTCGAGCGACACCCATGAGGAGCTGGACGAGGATTTCGAGGGCGCGGGCGCCGACGTGCTGATGGTCGGCTTCTCGCGCTTCGGCCAGATCGCCGCGCAGATCCTGCTTGCCGGCGGCCGTGACGTCACCGTCATCGATTTTTCCGCCGACCGCATCCGCCAGGCGGCGAATTTCGGCTTCCGCATCTATTTCGGCGACGGCACGCGCAAGGACGTGCTGCGGGCGGCCGGCATCGACCGCGCCAAGGTCGTCGTGGTCTGCACCCACCAGCGCGACATCACCGACAAGGTCGTCGATCTGGTGCAGACGGACTATCCGCATGCGCGCATCTTCGTGCGCTCCTACGACCGCATTCACTCGATTTCGCTGCGCAACCGCGGCGTCGACTACGAGCTGCGCGAAACGCTGGAATCCGGCCTGCTCTTCGGCCGCCGCACGCTGGAGGAACTCGGCGTCAGCGAGGCGGACGCCTACGAGATCGGCGAGGATATCCGCAAACGCGACGAGGCGCGGCTGGCCTTGCAGGTCACCGAAGGCCTGCAGGCCGGGCGCGACATGCTGTTCTCGCAGCCGGTGAAGCCGGAACCGCTGGTGAAGCCGAAGCGCACCACCGACATGTTCGACGAGGAAATCGCCCTGCCGAACGAGGAAGTGGCGAACGCCTGAAGCGCTACATCCGCGCCCGGAATGCCGCGTCGAGCGCGAATTTCAGCTCGTCCTTGACGCCGGCCGACATGGCGAAAATCTCGCGTGCCTTGAGGAAATCGAGGACGCCGACGCGGCCGACGGTGGGGCGCAGGAAGATCGTCGGCGGGCGCAGCTTCAGTTTCAGCGCGATGCTTGCCTGCATCATCAGCTGCCCCGCGCCGAAAACGCTTTCGATGCGGGTGGGAACGCCCTCGCCTTCCGGCCCGCCGACCGCATCGACGCCGATGACGATATCGGCCTTGTCCAGCACATGCTCATAAGGCACCGGATTGATGATGCCGCCGTCGACCATGAGGCGGTCGCCGACCTTCACCGGCATGAAGACGGCCGGGATGGCGGCGGAGGCGGCCAGCGACTGGAAGAGATCGCCCGCCTCGGTCACGACTTCCGCCTGCCCGTAATAATCGGTCGCAACCACGGTCAGCGGGATCGACAGGCGCGAGAAATCCTCCGGAAAATCGGGCGGCAGGAAGGCGCGCAGGATGCGTTCGAGATTGAACTGGCCAAGCCGGATGCCGCGCATGCTGAGGGGCCGGAGCGCCCAGAGCGTGTTCAGCACCGCCGTGCGGTGGCCGACCGTCGCGAGCGTGTAGTCGCGCATCTCGGCCCCCGTCATGCCGGACGCCATCGCCGCGCCGAGGATCGCCCCGATCGACGCGCCGGCGATCGCGACCGGGCGGATGCCAAGCTCGTCCAGCGCCTCGATCACATGGATATGGGCAAGCCCGCGCGCGCCGCCGCAGCCGAAGGCAACGGCGACCGAAGGCGTGGCGGACATTTCGGGTGCGTGGGCCATGTCCTCTCGCTCCGGCACTTACGCGGGCTGATAGCGGAAGAAATGCATCCGGGTATCGCCGAAGGTCCGCTCTTCCAGAAAGAGGTAGGAGGGCGGCGCGTTGACGACGACGTCCAGGCGCTCTTCCAGAATGGCGAGCGCGCCGGGCATCAGCCAGCCGCCCTTGTCGGCGGCGGCGAATGCCTTTTCGCCGAGGCCCTGCGCATAGGGCGGGTCGGCAAAGAGAAACTGGAACGGCTCCAGCTTGCCGACGGGGCCGAGATCGGTGGCGTCGCGGCGGAGAATGCGGGTGTGGCCGGTGAGGCCGAGCGCTTCGATATTTTCGCGCAGAAGGCCGCGGCCCTCGACGCTGTTTTCGACGAAGAGCACATGCCGGCAGCCGCGCGAGGCGGCTTCGAGGCCAACCGCGCCGGTGCCGGCGAAGACGTCCATCATCCGCGTGCCGTCGATGGCCTCGGGATAGGCGTGCGCCAGGATGTTGAACAGGCTTTCGCGCGTGCGGTCCGCCGTCGGGCGGATCGCATTCGACTTCGGCACGGCCAGCGACCGGCCGCGAAACTCACCGCCGACGATCCTCACGGCGCGTCAGCCCCGCTTGCCCTTGGCGCCGCCGCCCCGCGGGCCGCCGCGCGGCGCGCCACCGGAAGGACGGCCGGAAAAGCTCTTGCCCCCCGGCTTGCCGCCGAAGGATTTGCCACCCGGCTTACCGCCGGGCTTGCCGCCAAAGGACTTGCCTGCCGGCTTCTTGCCGAAAGGCCGGTCGCCCTGCGGCCGCTCGCTGCGGCCCTCGCCATCGAAGGATTTTGCGCGGGGACGGTCGCCCCGGTCCGGGCGATCCCCGAAGGAGCGCTCGCCACGCGGCGGACGATCTCCGCGCGCAGGACGGTCGCCGTCCTCACGGAACGGTCTTGCACGCGGGCGGTCGCCCTCTTCCCGGCGCGGCCCGCGATCCCCGAAGGAACGCTCGCCGCGCGGCGGGCGATCACCCCGATCCGGGCGGTCGCCGTCCTCACGGAACGGCCTTGCACGCGGACGGTCACTCTCATCCCGACGCGGGCGGTCCCCGAAGGAACGTTCGCCACGCGGCGGACGGTCGCCCCGGTCCGGGCGATCGCCGAAGGAGCGCTTGCGGCCGAAACCTTCGTCCTCGTCCTTGGGCTTGCGGACGATCTCGCTCGACCTGATCCATTCGCCCTCGTCGTCGCGGGCGCGGTTGATCTGCGGGCGCGTCGCCTGCGGGCGGTCGAAATTGCCGGTCTGCGGGCGCTCGTCGCGGCCGCGGCGCGCATCGGTCCTGGCATTCTTCGCGGCCTTCGCCGCCGCCTTCTCGCCGAGCGGACGGGCGCCGGGCGCCATCCATACATTGGCATTGCGGCGCGAGCCGAGCGCCGGGCGCTTCGGCCGGTCGTCGCCGTCGCGGCCGCCGTCGCGGCGGTCGTCGCGCTTGGTGTCGAGGCGGCTCAAGGCGCGCTCACGCTTGTCGCCGGGCTTTTCCTTGAAGCTACGCTCGCCGCGCGGCGGCCGGTCCGCCTTCTCGGCGCGCTCCGCCTTCGGGGCGTCGTGCGCCTCGTCGGCCTCGTCGCCGGCAACGGCCGGTGCATTATAGAGCGGGGCGTCGAAATTCGCCTTGGCCTCTTCGATCAGGCGGGGGCCGAGCTGGTCGCGCAGCGTGCGGCCGCGCACCTCCAGCACCCGGCCTTCCGGCAGGTCGCCGAGCTGGAAAGGGCCGTAGGAGATGCGGATCAGGCGGTTGACGTCGAGGCCGAGCGCGCCAAGCACGTTCTTGATCTCGCGGTTCTTGCCTTCGCGCAGCGCCATGGTGATCCAGACGTTGGAACCCTGCGTGCGGTCGAGCGTCGCCTCGATCGAGCCGTAGAGCACGCCGTCGACGGCGATGCCTTCCTTCAGCTTGTCGAGCGCTTCCTGATCGATCTCGCCGTGGGCGCGCACGCGGTAGCGGCGCAGCCAGCCGGTGGCGGGCAGTTCGAGCACGCGGGCAAGGCCGCCGTCGTTGGTGAGAAGCAGCAGGCCCTCGGTGTTGATATCCAGCCGGCCGATCGACATTACCCGCGGCAGGTCGTCCGGCAGGTTTTCGAAGACGGTCGGGCGGCCTTCGGGGTCGGCATTGGTGGTCACGAGGCCGGGGGGCTTGTGGTAGAGCCAGAGCCGCGTGCGCTCGATGCCGCGGATCTGCACGCCGTCCACCTCGATGCGGTCGGTCAGCGTGACGTTGACGACGGGGCTGTCGAGCACGACGCCGTTCAGCGTCACGCGGCCGTCCATGATCATCCGCTCGATATCGCGGCGGGAGGCGACGCCGGCGCGCGCCATCACCTTCGAGATGCGCTCGGCCTTGTCGCCGCCTTCCGTCGCCAGCGCATCCGCCTTCAGGGGTGCTGCCTTGGCCGGGCCGGCCTTCCTGAAGGGCTTGCCGTCGTCACGCTTCGGTGCGGGCTTGCCCTTCCTGTCGGGCGAAAAGGATTTGGAGCCAGGCCGCCTGGGCTTGTCATTCATCGTCATTTGCTATTTGCCTGAGTTTCCGGAGCGTTTCCGCGAAAACGCTCTATCCCTTTATTTTTACGCAATTCCGAACGCAAAACCGCTGCACACTTTTGCTGGAATTGCTCTAAAGGGCTGTCCTACCAGTTTGGCGGCCTTCGGTTAAGTGGAAATCGTTTCGATGGTGAAGACAAATCGCTTCATGGAACTGGCGCTTATGGAAGCACGCGCCGCTGCAGAGCGCGGGGAAATCCCGATCGGCGCGGTCGTCGTGCTTAACGGCGAGGTGGTCGGCAAGGCCGGCAATCGCACCCGCGAACTGAACGACGTCACCGCCCATGCCGAAATCGCCGCGATCCGCGAGGCTTCCGCCGCCACCGGCAACGAGCGCCTGACCGGCGCCGATCTCTACGTGACGCTGGAGCCTTGCACCATGTGCGCGGCGGCGATCTCGTTCGCGCGCATCCGCAGGCTCTATTACGGCGCCGAGGACCCGAAGGGCGGCGCCGTCGAGAGCGGCGTGCGCTTCTACGCGCAGCCCACCTGCCATCACGCGCCGGAGGTCTATTCCGGCCTTGCCGAAAGCGAGGCAGCCTCGATTTTAAGGGATTTCTTTCAGGTCAAGCGAACGGAGGGCTAAGAGATTACTGGAACGGCGTCCACCAGCTGCTCTTCTGCTGAGCGGCTTCGGCTTCCTTCTTCCGCTTCTTTTCCTTCTTCAGCTCCGGCGTGCCGACATCGTTGAGGGCTGCCGGGTCGTCCACCTTGCGGTACTGCTCCGGCGGGTCGACGAGGTAGCGGCGCTGGTCGATATAGGTGCCTTCCATGTCGCTGCGCGCGGCGCGGTAGGCGGCCGTCTGCTGTGCGTCGGAGGTCTTCGTGCGGTTGCTGTCGGCGGAGGCGAGCGGCGAACGGTAGTTCAGGTTGTTCTTGTTGTCGTCGGCTTCCTCGGCCAGCCGCTTGCGGGCCTCTTCCGGCGATTCCACCCAGTTCGGGTTGTCCTTGCTGGCAAGCGACTGCTGCGGCTGGGTGAGCTGATCGCGATTGGCCTGGGCGGGAACGACGAGACCCGGACGCGTCGGATACTTCACGCCCTTGTCCTTCGGCATCGCGGCGGACACCGAGGCGATATCGCTGAGGTCGGAGAAAAGCTGTTCGTTCGCGGTCTTGCCGGTGCCGTATGTGGGGCTGCTCATGCAGCCGGAAATCGCGCCGCAACCCATCATAAGAGCGGTCAAGCAAACGCCCAGACGAACCCTATGCATCGCTATCATAATACCCTTTTCAGCCATGCCGGCACAATCATTGCCCGCCACGATCCCAGCCAACTGGCTTAAAAATCGGGCCATTTTCAGGCAGCTTTACCGGATGAAGCGCTGAAGCGCAATTCATCCGGCAACTTTCTTCACTTCTTGACGCGCCGCTTACGCGTGAACGCCAAGCTCGCGCAATGCCGCCGCATCGCGGGCGGAAACCTCCGGATAGTCCGCATCGGAGCCGACATCGGGGGTGATGCGCCAGGAGCGGGCGCACTTGCGGCCCTCCGCCAGCTTCGGCTCGACCGCGACACCCGGCACCTCGGCCAGGCGGAAAGCATCCGCCGGACCCTCGCCGCCATCGACGGCGATATCCGAGGTGATGCAGATCTCCGCGAAGTCGAGTCCGGCGAGCGCGTTGCGCAATTCCGCGTCCGTGACATGCACCGCAGGGGCCGCTTCCAGCGAAGAGCCGATGCGCTTGTCCTTGCGCTCGATCTCCAGCGCGCCGGTGACGACGGAGCGGATGGCGCGGACCTTGCTCCACTTTTCCGCCAGCGCCTCGTTGCGCCATTCCGCCGGGATCGCCGGGAACTGTTCCAGATGCACCGACACCGCCGACGGATCGCGCGACAGCCACGCCTCCTCCATGGTGAAGGGCAGCATCGGCGCAAGCCAGGTCACCATGCATTCGAAGATCATGCGGATCACATGCAGCGCCGAGCGGCGTCGCAGGCTCGACGGCGCATCGCAATAGAGCGCGTCCTTGCGGATGTCGAAATAGAAGGCCGAAAGCTCGACATTGGCGAAATCGATCAGCGCGCGGGCGATCTTCTTGAACTCGAAGGCGTCGTAGCCCTCGCGCACCAGCCGGTCGAGTTCCGACAGCCGGTGCAGCATCAGCCGCTCCAGCTCCGGCAGGTCGGCAAGCGCAATCACCTCACCCTTGTCGTGCGCCAGCGTGCCGAGCATCCAGCGCACCGTGTTGCGCAGCTTGCGGTAGGAATCGACGTTCGTCTGGATGATGGTCTTGCCGAGGCGCTGGTCTTCCCAATAGTCGGTGGTCATGACCCAGAGGCGCAGGATATCGGCGCCGGCATCCTTCATCACCTCCTGCGGCGTGACGGTGTTGCCCTTCGACTTCGACATCTTCTCGCCCTTCTCATCCATGGTGAAGCCATGGGTGAGAAGGGCGTCATAGGGCGCGCGGCCGCGCGTTGCGCAGCTTTCGAGCAGCGAGGAATGGAACCAGCCGCGATGCTGGTCGGAGCCTTCCAGATAGACATCCGCCGGCCATTTCAGGTCCGGGCGGTCCTCCAGCGTGAAGGTGTGCGTCGAGCCCGAATCGAACCAGACGTCGAGAATGTCCATGACCTGATACCATTTGGCATGGTCGTGATCCTTGCCGAGGAAGCGATCCTTGGCGCCTGCCGCGAACCAGGCGTCGGCGCCTTCCTTCTCGAAGGCTTCCAGGATGCGGGCGTTGACGGCCTCGTCGAGAAGCACGTTGCCGTCGTCGTCGGCGAAGATCGCGATCGGCACGCCCCAGGCGCGCTGGCGCGACAGCACCCAGTCGGGGCGGCCCTCGATCATGGCGCGCAGGCGGTTCTGGCCGGCGGCGGGCACGAAGCGGGTCGCGTCGATGGCGTTAAGCGCGCGCGAGCGCAGCGTCGTGCCGTCGCCGAAACCCTTGTCCATATAGACGAACCACTGCGGCGTGTTGCGGAAGATGACCGGCTTCTTCGAGCGCCAGGAATGCGGATAGGAATGCTTGAGCCGGCCGCGGGCAAAGAGCATGTGGCGGGCGATCAGCGCCTTGATGACGCGCTCGTTGGCGTCGCCCTTCTTGCCGTTGTCGTCCATGACGCGGGCGGCTCCGCCCTCCGCATCGGGGCCGAAGCCGGGCGCATCGAGCGTGTAGAAGCCGGCGTCGTCGACCGGGAACGGGATCGCGGTCGCGATGCCGCGCGCTTCCAGCTCGCGCACCTTGTCCGTCCAGGCATCGAAGTCCTCGCGGCCGTGGCTCGGCGCGGTATGCACGAAGCCGGTGCCGGCATCGTCGGTGACATGATCGCCGTCGAGCAGCGGCACCTGGAAGTCGTAGCCGCCGCCGAGGCCGCACAGCGGGTGGGCGCAGGTGACGGCGGCGAGATCGTCCGCCGGGACGTCGCGCAGCAGCTTGAAGGTGAGCTTCGCCTTGGCGGCACACTCCTCGGCCAGACGCTTGGCGAAGATCAGCCTTTCGCCGGGCTGCGGGCCGAAATCGTTCTCGGCGGCCGCAACCTCGTAAAGGCCGTAGGGGTAGCGCGAGGAATAGGAGATCGCGCGGTTGCCGGGGATCGTCCAGGGCGTGGTCGTCCAGATGACGACGAAGGTGCCGGCGAGCGCGTCCGGGCCGTGCGTCACCGGGAATTTCACCCAGATCGTGTCGCTCTCGACGTCGGCATATTCGACTTCGGCTTCGGCCAGCGCCGTGCGCTCGACCACCGACCACATGATCGGCTTGGAGCCGCGATAGAGCTGGCCGGCCTTGGCGATCTTCAGGAGTTCGCCGGCGATCCGCGCCTCGGCGTGGAAGTTCATCGTCGTGTACGGATTGTCGAAGTCGCCCTCGATGCCGAGGCGGCGGAACTCCTCCGACTGGGTCCTGATCCAGCCGGCCGCGAAGTCGCGGCATTCCTGGCGGAATTCGTTGACCGGAACCTCGTCCTTGTTCTTGCCCTTCTCGCGGTACTTCTCCTCGATCTTCCATTCGATCGGAAGGCCGTGGCAGTCCCAGCCGGGGACGTAATTGGCGTCGAAGCCGCGCATCTGGAACGAGCGGGTGATGACGTCCTTCAGGATCTTGTTCAGCGCGTGGCCGATGTGGATGTTGCCGTTGGCATAGGGAGGGCCGTCATGCAGCACGAATTTCTCGCGGCCGGCGGCGGAAGCGCGCAGCTTCTTGTAAAGGCCCATCTCCCGCCAGCGGGCAACCGTTTCCGGCTCCTTCTGCGGCAGGCCCGCGCGCATCGGGAAATCGGTCTCGGGCAGGTAAAGGGTCTTCGAATAATCGATCTTTTCGGCGGTATCGCTCATTGTCGCTGCAATCGTCTCATGGCGCCTGAAGGCGCATCCATCTTGGAATGTTCGGTGGCGGAAAGCGCTTCGGAAAGCGCCAAAAACCCGGACCTCCCGGCAGATCACTGCGCGCGGAAGGCCGGGCCAATAATTCGGATCGCTATCGACAGCCGAAACTTAGTCATCGCAGCCGGTTCATAGGCGTTTTCGGCGGGAATGGAAAGAGGTTATGCATGCGGGAACTTCGTTCTTGTTCGGATAGGCGGCAGTCCTTATATTGTATGCAGCCTAGCCAGCATGTGTCAGCGAGAGTGTCGTATCGATGAACTGGACGGAAGAAATCATCGAATCTCCCTCGACCGAGGACGACCGGGATCGGCGGAAGACTGTCGAGATCGCCAGAGTCTTGTCCGCGGCAACGCGTGTTTTCGGCAATCCCGCAAAGGCGCGGCTGTGGCTCAATACGCCGAACCGGAGCCTGGACGACGCCATTCCCATGGACCTTCTGGATTCGACTGCGGGACGGGACACCGTCGAGCAAACGCTGCTGAAGATAGAACACGGGATCTACAGCTGATCCATGTTTCTATGGCGTATTTCGAATTTTGCCGATCTTTCGGGAAAAGGCGGTCTGGTCGCCGACGGCCGATGGCACTCCAGGGGAAACCCGGTCCTCTACTGCAGCGAGCACCCCGCCGTCGCGATGCTGGAAGTGCTGGTTCACATCAATCCCGCGACAGCGCCTGACGACTTTCAGCTCATCCAGATCGATTGCCCGGACGATATAGCGGTCTTTGCCCCGACGGTGAGTGCTTCGCATCTTCGCGACGAAGGCTGGACGCGGCAAACGGGGAATGAATTCCTATCCGGCGGGGATTGCTGCCTTATGCGCATTCCTTCCGCCGTCATGCCGCTCGCAAGCAACATCATCGTCAACCCGCTTCATGCAGATGCCGCCAGGCTGGCGGTGATTTCAGTAGACCGGCATCCCTTCGACAATCGCCTCTTCAGGCGTTGACGGGCCGGTTGCACAACCGACCCGTCAACCAGGTGCACCGAGCTTATTGGAGCGCCGTCTTACGCGCCGGCACTGCGATGTTCACCACCGCGGCGACGGCGATGTTGGCGACGAGGGCCAGGAGGCCGATATAGACGGTGAAGGGGGCGCCGCCGAGGCTCATCGGCTGCAGCGGCTTCAGGCCGTTGATCCAGACGAGGTAGGTGCCGAGCAGGAAGCCGACGGCCCAGCCGGCGAGCAGGCCGGGTGCGCGGAACCACTTCGTATAGAGGCCGAAGACGAGGGAGGGCAGCGTCTGCAGGATCCATATGCCGCCGAGCAATTGCAGGTCGAGGGCGAACTGCGTCGGCAGGAAGATGATGACCAGCAGCGCGCCGATCTTGACGACGAGCGAGGTCACCTTCGCCACCTGCGCCTCGCCCGCGTCCGAAACCTCAGGGTTGACGTAGGCTTTCCAGAAATTGCGGGTGAAGAGGTTGGCGGCGCCGATGCTCATCACGGCGGCCGGAACCAGCGCGCCGATCGCGATCGCCGCAAAGGCGAAGCCCGCGAACCAGCTCGGGAACAGCGTCTGGAAAAGCGCCGGCACGACGTCGTTCGGCGTGTCGAGCTTGAGGTCCGCGGCGTGGCCCATATAGCCGAGCAGCGCCAGCAGGCCGAGAAGCAGCGTATAGGCCGGCAGGAACACCGCGTTCTTGCGGATCGTGTTGGCACCGTTCGCCGCGAAGATGCCCGTCAGCGTGTGCGGATACATGAAGGCCGCGAGCGCCGAGCCGAGCGCCAGCGTCGCATAGGCGACATACTGGTTCGGTCCGAGCAGCAGGCTGCCGGAGCCCTTGGCCTGGAAGGCCGCGTCGGCCGCCGCAAAGACATTGGCGTAGCCGCCGAGTTTCAGCGGGATGAGCGCGACGGCGGTGATCACCACGATATAGATCATGATGTCCTTGACGAAGGCGATCAGCGCCGGCGCGCGCAGGCCGGCGGAATAGGTATAGAGCGCGAGCACGATGAAGGCGATCGCCAGCGGCAGTTCGCCATGCAGCCCGAGCGCCTTCAGCACCGTCGCCATGCCGACGAGCTGCAGGGCGATATAGGGCATGGTGGCGAGCACGCCGGTGATGGCGACGGCAAGCTCCAGCCCCCGCGAGCCGTATTGGCCGTGCACCACGTCGCCGGCCGTCACATAGCCGTTCGCGGCCGCACGCTTCCACAGAAGCGGCATGACCATGAAGACGAAGGGATAGACGATGATCGTATAGGGCAGCGCGAAGAAGCCGTAGGCGCCGACCGCGTAGACCAGCGCCGGCACGGCGATGACCGTATAGGCGGTATAGAAATCGCCGCCGACCAGGAACCAGGTGATCCATGCGCCGAAGGAGCGGCCGCCGAGGCCCCATTCGTCGATATGCGCAAGCGTCTTCGGCCGGCGCCAGTGCGAGGCGACGAAGCCCATAACGGTCACGAGCAGGAAGAAGAAGATGAAGACGCCGAGCGCCGTTACGTCCGTATCAGTCGTCATTTTGCGTGCTCCGGTAAGCGATCCAGGTCAGGAACGAGGTGATCGGCACCCAGAGCAGCTGGTACCAGTAGAAGAAGGGGAACCCGAGAAAGACGGGATCGTGCTGATTGTAGAACGGCACCCATAAGAGACCGATATAGGGAAGGATGAGCAGCCAGCAGGCCGCCTTACCGAAGCCTTTGTCCATTGCGATTCACCTCCTCATTGGCGGCCGACTCATCGCCGGGCCGGAGGGTCCGGATGAAAGCCTTGGAAAGGCGGCGCAAGGGTTTTCGCACCTTAAAATCAACACAATTGCCGGAATGGCCGGCAATCGCTCCGTCCTAGCCCGCGAAGCAGAGGACGCTGTCGATTTCGCCGAGCGGCCTGACACCGGAAAGCAGCGCCCGCGCCTCCGCCTCGTCCTGACGCATCTGCGCCACGAGCGGGTCGAGGCCGTCGAACTTCAGCTCCGGCCGCAGGTAGCCGAAGAGGGAGACGGAACAGGTCTGGCCGTAAAGATCGCCCGAAAAATCGAAGACGTAGGTTTCGAGCAGCGGCGCCCCGTCCTCGGTGACGGTCGGGCGGCGGCCGTAGCTGGCCACGCCGTCATGGAGCCTGCCGTCGGCGGTGCGGAAGCGCACGGCGTAGATGCCGGATTTCAGTTCGGCCTCGGGCGGAAGCCGCATGTTGGCGGTCGGGAAGCCGAGCGAGCGGCCGAGCTTTTCGCCGCCGATCACCTCGGCCTCGACGGTATAGCGGTAGCCGAGCAAGCCGGCGGCCTCGGCCACCTCGCCCGCGGCGAGCAGCGCGCGGACGCGGCTCGACGAGACGACCTCGGCATTTTCGTCGCGGAAGGCGTCCATCAGCGTCACGCCGAAACCGTTCCTGGCGCCGGCGGCCATCAGGAAGGCCGGGCCGCCCTCGCGGCCGTGGCCGAAGTGGAAATCGACGCCGGTGACGACTTCCGAGGCGCCGAGCCAGTCGATCAGGATCGCGTGGACGAAATCGTCGGCGGAGCGCTGCGAGAAGGCGCGGTCGAAGGGATATTCGATGACGGCGCGAAAGCCGAGCACCTCCAGGATGCGGGCGCGAAGCGGCGCGGGCGTCAGGCGGAAGACCGGGCGGTCGGGATTGAACACGGTGCGCGGATGCGGCTCGAAGGTCAGCACCAGCGCCGGCACGCCGCGGCTTTTGGCGATTTCGAGCGCGCGCACCAGCACCGACTGATGGCCGCGATGGACGCCGTCGAAATTGCCGATCGCGATCACCCCGCCCCTGAGGTCGGCGGCAAGCGGGTTTCGGGTTTCGTTGCGATGGAAAACGGTCATCGGCGCATACTCCGGTCAGGCAAGCCGCGGCATCCAGTAGCGCGGAGACGCCTGCTCGCGCGCCAGAAACGCCCCAAGCGCCGCCTCGTCGGTATCGCCGCCCTCGACGGCATATTCGCGGGCATGGATGCCGTGGCTGATGTAGAGAAGGTCGAGGCCGTAGTCGAGCGCGCCGCGCACGTCCGTCGGCATGCCGTCGCCGATGGCGATGACGCGCGACAGGTCCACCGTGCCGCGCAGCTCGCGCGCGGCGGCGATGGTCGCGTCGTAGATCGGCGTGTGCGGCTTGCCGGCCACCGCCGTCTCGCCGCCCATCCGGTCGTAATAGGCGGCCATGGCGCCGGCGCAGGGGATCATCCGGTGCCCGCGCTCGACCACCAGATCGGGGTTGGCGCAGATCATCGGCACGCGGCGGGCCTGAAACGCCGTCAGCATGTCGTGATAGTCTTCCGGCGTCTCGGTCTCGTCGTCGAAGAAGCCGGTGCAGACGATAACCTCGGCGTCATCCGCCGACACCGCTTCCACGCCGAGGCCGTCGAGCAGCGGCAGGTCGCGCTCCGGGCCGAGCAGGAAGACCTTCTTCGGCCCCTTGGCGATCAGCGTGCGCGTCACGTCGCCGGAGGTGACGATCCGGTCGTAGGCGCCGCTCGAAACGCCGATCGTCTCCAACTGCCGGATGACGCCCGGCGACGGGCGCGGCGAATTGGTGATGAGCACCACCGACAGGCCCTCCGCGCGGGCCGTTTCCAGCGCCTCGGAGGCTTCCGGATAAGCGGCGACGCCGTTGTGCAGCACGCCCCAGACGTCGCAGAGGACGACGTCGTAATTGGTGCTGATCTCGCGAAAGCTGCCGATGCGCTTGGCCATGCCGGGGTTCCATCCGAAGAGAAAGGGTTGCGGTGACATTGCAAACCGGGGCAAAGATTACAAGAGTGCGGCAGTGCTTTTTAGCCAAGGCTGAGCAGCCAGCCCGCGCCGGCCGAGACCGCCAGAACCGTCATCATCCCGGCCTTGAGCCGCAGGAGCAGGACGGCGGAGAGGATCGCCAAGAGCAGCGCCGAAACGTCGAGCGTGCTCCAGACCGGCCATGCGACGCTGACGAGCGGCACGGTGGCGAAATCGCCGCCGGCGATGGTGACGCGCCGGGTGATGAGCGCCAGCCGCCCGACATCGGCGAACAGCACATGCAGCGCGAACCAGACGGCGAGATTGAGGATGACGCCGACGACCGCCGCCGTCACCGCCGCCATGGCGGCGGCCAGCGCCTTGTTGTCGCGCAGCCGCTCGATATAGGGGGCGCCAACGAAGATCCACAGGAAGCTCGGCACGAAGGTCGCCCAGGCCGTCAGGCTTGCGCCGACGAGACCGCCGGCAAGCGGCGTAAGCCCAAGCGGATTGCGGAAGCCGGCCAGAAAGCCGACGAAACAGAGGACCAGCACCAGCGGCCCCGGCGTGGTTTCCGCAAGCCCCAGCCCGTCCAGCATCTCGCCGGGCCTGAGCCAGGCGTAGTGGGACACCGCCGTCTGCGCCACATAGGCGAGCACCGCGTAGGCGCCGCCGAAGGTGACGACCGCCATGCGTGAGAAAAAGCTGAAAATCGCGCCGAAGGCATTCGCCTCGCCGGTCATCGCCTCGGCGACGACGTCGGAGGAGGATGTGAGCGCGTGGATCAGCACCAGCGGCGCCTGCCAGACCACGATCCAGAACGCCGCCACTCCGAGCGTTCGCCAGAGCGGCGGCCGCCATCCCGCTGCGGCGGGAGTCGCCGGGCCATCAGGCGCTCGCGCCGAACCGTAGCGCTCTGCGACGAACCCCACGCAGGCCGCCACGGCGATGACCAGCGGGAACGGCACATCCAGCATGAAGAGCGACAGGAAGGCGAGTGCGGCGATGGCATAATGCAGCCGCCCCGTCAGCGCCCGCCGTCCGACGCGGACCACCGCCTCGATGACGATGGCGAGCACCGCCGCCTTGAGGCCGAAGAACAGCGCCGGAAACCACGCCGCCTCCTGATAGAGCGCGTAAGCCGCCGATAGCGCCAGCATGACGATGAAGCCCGGAGCCACGAAAAGCCCGCCGGCGACGAGGCCGCCGCGCGTTCCGTGCAGCGTCCAACCGACATAGGTGGCCAACTGCTGCGCCTCGGGTCCGGGCAGCAACATGCAGTAGCTCAGCGCGTGGAGGAACCGCTCTTCGGAAATCCACCGCCGCTCCTCGACCAGCAGCTTGTGCATCAGGGCGATCTGCCCCGCCGGACCGCCGAAGCTCAGGAAGCCGATCCGCGCCCAGACGCGGGTCGCCTCGCCGAAGGACGGCGGGGCCGCGATGTCGTCCGGCAAGACCGCGTCGTTCACGACCGCCCTGCCCCGTGAGATACCCAATCGTGCTTCTCCTGCGTGGCGTCGCGCGCCCATCGATAAAGCGCATCGTAGAAGGCCATGCCTGCCTCAAGCTGGGCGAGGTCGGCGGAATGGATGCGCGAAAGGCCGAGCGAAAGCGCCAGAAGTCCGGCCGACTGCGGTTCGAGATCGAGCCGGTCGGTATCCGCGCCGCGGATGATGCGCGCCATGTGCCGCAGCGCCGGCAATTCGAGCCCGAATTCGGTCACCATCGTATCGAAGGTGCATTCCTCGCCGCGATGGCTCCAGAAGACGTCCTCGACGTCGAAGGGCGTGGCGCCGAAGCGGTCGGCGACCCCCTCGACCTCCTGCGCCGTGACATAGAGAAACGAGGCCTGCGGATCGACGAAGCGGCGGATCAGCCATGGGCAGGCGATGCGGTCGATCTTCGGCCGGGACCGCGTCACCCAGAGGGTTCCGCCGCAGGCGTTGCCGCCCGGTAGTACCGCGGACGGAACGAGCGGCAGGTTGAGCGCCCGCCAGGCCTCGAAGCCGCCTTCGAGCACTTCGGCGCCAGCGTCCGCAAGCCGCAGCCAGGCCGCCACGCCCTCGCTGAGCCTGGCGCCTGTCGTGCAGAGAACGACGACGCTCTGCCCCTTCAACGCGAGGCCCCAAGCGCCGACGGTGGCATGGTCACGGCGGGCCGATGCGGGAAGCAGGCGCGGATCGGCGGCAAAATCGTCGTCGTCGCGAACGTCCAGAATGACGGGCGCTTTCGGCGTTCCGACAAGGCGGATCAGTTTTTCAGGAGAAATCATGTTGAATGAGGTCATGGGACGCCCCTTTTGTCAAAAAACGGACGCGAAGTTCCAGCATGACGCCTCGTGGGGCATTCGCGAACCCCATGCCTTAATTAGGCAAGAAATCTGAAAGCCAGTCAACAAGATTGGCGGCCGAAAATTGAAGACCGAAAAATTCCGGTCCCATTCTTGACTCGGCCCCTACCCCTCTCTACATCATGCCGCGCTAGCACTCGGCAAGGCTGAGTGCTAACAAAGATCCATACGGGTCACCGCTGATCCGTGAATGTCATTTGATCGAGGGATTAGACAATGGCAAGCACCAATTTCCGCCCCCTTCACGACCGCGTCGTCGTTCGTCGCGTTGAATCCGAAGAGAAGACCAAGGGCGGCATCATCATTCCCGACACCGCCAAGGAAAAGCCGCAGGAAGGCGAAATCGTCGCCGTCGGCTCCGGCGCTCGCGATGAGTCCGGCAAGATCGTCGCTCTCGACGTCAAGGTCGGCGACCGCGTTCTGTTCGGCAAGTGGTCCGGCACCGAAGTCAAGCTCAACGGCGAAGACCTTCTCATCATGAAGGAAGCCGACATCATGGGCGTTATCGGCTGATCCGGCCGGTTCCCTTTTCAGACTAAGCTGATAACTCGAATTTCAGGAGTTCAAACATGGCAGCGAAAGACATCAAGTTCGGCCGCACCGCGCGCGAAAAGATGCTGCGTGGCGTCGACATCCTCGCCGATGCAGTCAAGGTAACGCTCGGCCCGAAGGGCCGCAACGTCATCATCGACAAGTCCTTCGGCGCTCCGCGCATCACCAAGGACGGCGTTTCGGTCGCCAAGGAAATCGAACTGGAAGACAAGTTCGAGAACATGGGCGCCCAGATGGTCCGCGAAGTCGCTTCGAAGACCAACGACATCGCCGGTGACGGCACGACGACCGCAACGGTTCTCGCCCAGGCGATCGTTCGCGAAGGCGCCAAGGCCGTTGCCGCCGGCATGAACCCGATGGACCTGAAGCGCGGCATCGATCTCGCCGTCGCCGAAGTCGTCAAGGATCTCCAGGCCAAGGCCAAGAAGATCAACACCTCGGAAGAAGTCGCCCAGGTCGGCACGATCTCCGCAAACGGCGAAAAGCAGATCGGTCTCGATATTGCCGAAGCCATGCAGAAGGTCGGCAACGAAGGCGTCATCACGGTTGAAGAAGCCAAGACCGCCGAAACCGAACTCGAAGTCGTCGAAGGCATGCAGTTCGACCGCGGCTACCT
>Ga0153956_1000634_pt1 | contig 37252 bp, 33 predicted proteins | sample TSFL040MetaG_FD_104704 | JGI IMG/M metagenome (GOLD analysis project Ga0153956, IMG submission 104704) | Attine ant fungus gardens microbial communities from Florida, USA - TSFL040 MetaG | ecosystem: Host-associated > Fungi > Mycelium > Unclassified | place: USA: Florida, Wekiwa Springs... | reverse complement strand
CGCGCTGTTGTTCGCATGGCTCGGTGCGCGCTACGCGAAGCGGCCGGCCGACGCGCGACGCAGCTTCGGCTATGCGCGGCTGGAAGTGCTGGTCGGCTACAGCAACGCGCTGGTGCAGTTCGTGCTGGTCGCGTGGATCGCGGTCGAGGCGCTGCTGCGCTTCGCCGACCCGCAGCCGATCCTTTCCGGCACCATGCTCGCCGTCGCCGTCGCCGGCCTGCTCGTCAATGCGTTCGTGCTGTTCGTGCTGTCGGACCACGCGCACGACGATCTCAACACGGCGAGCGCGCGCCTGCACGTGCTCGGCGACCTGTTCGGCTCGATCGGCGCGATCGCCGCGGCGCTGCTGATCCGCTACTTCGGCTGGCTGTGGGCCGATCCTCTGATGTCGGTGCTGGTGTCGCTGCTGATCCTGTCGAGCGCGTGGCGGTTGTTGCGCCGGTCCGCGCACATCCTGCTGGAGGGCGCGCCGGACGGCGTCGACGCCGAACGCGTCGGCAGCGCGCTGGTCGCCGAGGCGGACGGCGTGCGCGACGTCCACCACGTCCATGTCTGGCAGCTGGCGGGCGGCTACCACGTGGCGACCTTGCACGCGCGCCTGCGCGACGGTGCGGATTCCGAACAGGCGATCGCCTCGATCCAGTGCGTATTGCGCGAGCGTTTCCGCATCCAGCATGCGACGGTACAGATCGAGGCGCGGGATTGCTCTCCCGGCCGGTGCGGCTAGCGGGTGCGCCGGAAGCGGCGGCGCCGGGCCGACGCGATTCTTGCATAGCGACGACAGGCTGCTATCCTGCGCGCCCCGATTTCAATCGAGACGTAGAAGCATCATGGGCAGAGGCGACCGCAAGACCAAGAAGGGCAAGACCGCAATCCGCAGCTACGGCAACGCCCGTCCGCATTCGGCGGGCGCCGTCGCCGGCGCGAAGGCCGGCGTGGCGAAGCCGGCAGCGAAGGCCGCCGTGAAGAAGGCGGCGCCGGCCAAGAAGGCCGCGGCGAAGAAGACCGCCTGACCTCGTCCCGGCCGTGTCGCCCGCCTCGACGCGCACGGTGCGATTCGGGGCGGCGGCGACCCGCCGCCGAATCCCGGCGCGCATTCGCACCGCTCGGGGTGCGATTCCGCAAATCCTACGGCGCGCGCCGACGATCGATTCTCCGGACGATCCGGCGCCCGGCGGCGGTACCCGGCACAATGGCGTATCCACGGGAGCCGGGATTCGCATGCCCACGCCGCCATCGAAGGTCCGCAACAGCGGTTTCCCGAAACGCTTCCTGCAGCGCCTGACGCAGCGACCGCGGTTCAATACGTGCGCGGTGCTGTTTGTCGGCCTGGTCGCGACGTTCATCGCCGGCGACGCAGGCATCGCGCATGCCATCGTGCTGGCCTTCACGATCGCCTCGGCGATCTTCCTCGCTTCGATGGCGCACCTGTTCGCGCGAGCGAGCGTCGCCTCCATCAAGGTGCGCGCGCGCAACGAGGATCCCGGCCGTTGGGGCCTGCTCGTCGCCAGCATCGTGCTGTCTGGCATCGTGCTGGTCTCGATGGGGCTCGAGCTGCAGGCCAGCAAGGCCGGCGGCGCGTTCGGAATCGCGCTGGCCGCCGTCGGGCTGCTGTTGTCGTGGCTGTTCATGAACACGATGTTCGCGTTGCACTACGCACATGCGTACTACGGCGACGGTCGGCACGGGGCCGTGCGCGGAGGCCTCGAGTTTCCGGGCAAGGATGATCCGGACTATCTGGACTTCCTGTACTTCGCGGTCGTGATCGGCATGACGTTCCAGGTATCGGACGTGCAGATCAGCGATCGCCACCTGCGCCGCATTGCGCTGGCGCAGAGCGTGGCGGCGTTCCTGTTCAACGTCGTGGTCATTGCGCTGAGCGTCAACATCGTCGCCGGTAAGGCCTGATCGCGGCCGGTTCGGGATCGACCGGAACGCCCGGGACGGCGTCCGTACAGTGCCGAAAGTGATGATTCTGAACGGTTAAACGTAAAGTTAGCGTTTAAGCTGAATTGCGGGTATAGTCATTCCACTGTGTTTGCTAGGGTCACTGTGAATCGTGGCCTTGATGCGGTTGGTCCCCGACGGATCCGCTCCATCGTTTCGCCTCGCTAGCTCCCTGCAACCCAGTCTCGATGCGGAATGTTCCGCCATCGCGATGTCACCAGCGTTTCCAGGAGTTTCAGAGATGTCGAATCGTCAGAACGGTACCGTCAAGTGGTTCAATGACGCCAAGGGTTTTGGTTTCATCACCCCGGAAAGCGGCCCCGACCTGTTCGTGCACTTCCGTGCGATCCAGGGCACCGGCTTCAAGTCGTTGCAGGAAGGTCAGCGCGTGAGCTTCGTCGCCGTGCAGGGCCAGAAGGGCATGCAGGCCGACCAGGTCCAGGTGATCTGATTCACGCTCGAGCGTGTTCGAGTACAAAGAGCCCCGGGTGCGAGCCCGGGGCTTTTTTTTTGCGATGCGTCCGGGGTCGCCACGATCCCGGCGGAGTCGATGCGGGACCGGACAGGCCGGTCTCCGGCCGCCTTGCCCGCGGCCGGCCGTGGAGGCACTTCCCGCCGACGGCCGGTGGGCAGGAGCATGTGCGCGGACAGCTTACGAAGCGGGCCAAGTCGTCTTGCCGCTGACGATCGTGTGCGTGTGCCCGCCGACCCAGATTGCGCCGTCGGCATCGATGTGGATCACGATCGTGGCGTCGCGCCCGATTTCTCGGCCTTGGCTGACGCGATAGCCGCGTGCGAGCGGACCGCGCGGCTCGCGCAGCGCGATCCATGCCGCGATCAGGCCGTTCGCGGCGCCCGAGGCGGGATCCTCGACGATGCCGACGCCGGCCGGGAACGCGCGCACGACGAGGTCGCAGTCCTCGCCTTCCGAGCGCGCGAACACGCACAGGCCCAGGCTGTCGCTCGACATGGCGAGTGCGCCGATGGCCGCGTGATCCGGTTTCCATGCGCGCAACGACGCTTCGTCCGCAAATTCGGCCACCCACCAGCGCCGGCCGCCTTCGACGAACGCGGGTGGCAACGCGCCGAGCTCGACGCCGGCGAGCACGTCGGCGAGCAGGGTTTCGCCATGCAGTCCCTCGCGCACGACGCGCGCCGCCGGTGCGCGCACGAACAGTTGCCGGTCGGCGGCGAGGCCGCCTTCGACACGCACGGGCAGCAGGCCGGCGCCGCATTCCTGCAGCAGCTCGCCGTTTCGTGCCAGCGCGAAGCCGCTCTCCAGCACGGCGTGCGCGCTGCCGATCGTCGGATGGCCGGCGAAAGGAATCTCGCGATCCGGCGTGAAGATGCGCAAGCGATAACTCGCCGCGGATGTCGTCGGCGCGAGCACGAAGGTGGTCTCGACGAGATTCGTCCAGCGCGCGAAATCCTGCATGGTGCCGCCGCTCCAGCCGTCGGCGCCGATCACCACGCCGAGCGGGTTGCCGCCACCGGGACGCGCGCAGAACACATCGAGTTGCAGGTAGAGCGGATTGGCTGACATTGGGCGAGCGGGTCGGACGGGGAGGCGGATCATACCGTTGCGGAAGTTTTACGCGTCGACGCGGGCGGCATGACATCCTTCGGTCCCGGAATCAACGAGGAGTCTGCATGAGTGCCCCCCTTGACGTCGTGGTGATCGTCGGCAGCCTGCGCAAGGCGTCGCTGAACCGCAAACTTGCGATGGCCCTGGCCGCCCTCGCGCCGCCCGAACTCAGGCTCGAAATCGTCGAGATCGGCGCGTTGCCGCTGTACAACCAGGACCTCGACGACGATGCGGCCGGGGTGCCCGCCGCATGGACCGCCTTCCGCGATCGCGTCGCACGCGCCGATGGCGTGATCTTCGTGACGCCGGAATACAATCGCTCGGTGCCGGCGCCGCTGAAGAACGCGATCGACGTCGGCTCGCGTCCCTACGGCAAGAGTGCGTGGAGCGGCAAGCCGGCGGCGGTCGTCAGCGCATCGCCGGGAGCGATCGGCGGCTTCGGCGCGAACCATCACCTGCGCCAGTCGCTGGTGTTTCTCGACATGCCGACCTTGCAGCAGCCGGAGGCGTACATCAGTGGCGTCGACAAGCTGTTCGACGACGCGGGCAACGTCGCCAGCGAGTCGACGCGCGGCTTCCTCGAAAAGATCCTGCGCGCCCATGCCGCCTTGCTGGAGCGCTACGTGCGCCGTTGATCCGCCTCGCCGGTCGCGTCAGATCCATCCGCGCCGCTTGAACCACGCGAGCGGCACGAGGATGCTCAGCGCGATCGCGGCGAGCGCCAGCGGATAGGCGTACGCCGGATGCAGTTCGGGCATGTGCTGGAAGTTCATGCCCCAGATGCCGGCGAGGATCACCGGCGGGATCGCCGCGACCGAGGCGACCGTGAACACCTTCATCACGTCGTTCTGTTCGATGCTGATGAAGCCGAGCGCCGCGTCGAGCAGGAACTGCAGCTTGTCGGTGAGTTGCGTATCGAGTTCGCACAGCACCTCGAGGTCCTTCTGCACGGCATGCAGGCGCGCCATTTCGGACTTCGGGATCCACTCGACGCCGCTTTCGTGCGCGAACATGACGATGCGCAGCAGGCCGGTCGAGCTCAATCGCGCCCTCGTCAATCGCGCCTCGACCCGGCCGATCTCGCCGAGGAGCGCGCGCAGCGCGGTGTCACGGCGCCGCGTCTCGGCGAACAGGCGCGTCGACATCCGGCCCACGTTCGCCGCGACGTCTTCGATGTGATCGGCGATGTCGCCGACGATCGACTCCAGCAGGATCGCGAACGCGACCGCGCCGGACGCCTTCGGCTGCGCACGCAGCTTGTCGCCGGCCGTGGCGAACGCCGTCGATTCCGCGTAGCGCAACGACACCAGCCGGTCCGGGGCCAGGACCAGGCCGAGCGGCGTCGGCGCACGGCCTTCGTCGCCGGTGAAGTACGGCACGTTGAGGCGCAGGGAGTCGCCGTCGAGCAGGACGCGGCGGGAAAGCTCGATGCCGCTGATGCGTTCCCGATCCGGCAGCGCCAGCCCGGTCGCACGCTCCACGCGCGTGCGCTCGTCGGTACCCGGATCGAACAGGTCGAACCACAGCGCGGCGTCGTCCGGCGCGGCGCCGTCCGCAGCCGCGCGGTGTCCATGCAGGGTCAGCATGCGGGCAGGTCTCCGTCAACGCTTGTTCGTCGCGACGTCCGCATCATATCGTGCGCTTCGGCCCGACAACGCAAGGACATCCGCGCGCATGACCGTCAACCTGCTCATCATCGCCGTCACCTGCGTCGTCTCGTTCATGGGGTTCTCGAACCCGCGCCTGATCGACCGCTTGATCCTGTGGCCGCCGGCGATCTCGCGCGGCAAGGAATACTGGCGCCTCGCGAGCTGCGGCCTGATCCACGCCGACGTGCCGCACCTCGCCTTCAACATGATCACGCTGTATTTCTTCGGCGGCCTGATGGCGACGTTCTACGCGCGCTACGTCGGCGAGTTCGGCTACGTGCTGTTCTACGTCGGCGGACTGGTGGTGTCGTGCCTGCCGAGCTACCTGCGCCACCGGAACGACGGCGGCTATCGCAGTCTCGGCGCTTCCGGCGCCGTGTCGGCCGTGCTGTTCGCCTACATCCTGCTGCACCCGTGGACGACGATCCTCGTGTTCTTCGTGCCGATGCCTGCGATCATCTACGCGGTCGTGTACCTCGGCTACACGATCTACATGGATCGCCAGCGCAGCGACCACATCAACCACAGCGCGCACCTGTGGGGCGCGCTGTACGGCGTCGCGGTGACGTTGCTGGTCGAGCCGCGCGTGCTCGGCGCGTTCGTGCGGCAGTTGATGCAGCCGTCGTTCCTGCACTGACGTCTCGCCGGATCGGCGCGACCGGCGCCCACTGCTTCGAACGACGGGAGAACGACGATGAAATACGAAGGAAGCTGCCACTGCGGAAGGATCGCCTTCGACGTGGAATCGGACGGCGCGATCGAGCAGGCGATGGAATGCAATTGTTCGATTTGCAGCAAGCGCGGCTATCTGCTCGCGTTCGTGCCCGCGGCGCGGGTGCATCTGCGCACGCCGGATGCGGACGTGAGCACCTACACGTTCAACAAGCATGCGATCCGGCATGTGTTCTGCCCTGTCTGCGGCGTGGCGCCGTTCGGGCGCGGCAAGGACGGCGACGGCAACGAGACGTTCGCGATCAACGTGCGTTGCCTCGACGGCGTCGATCCGCATGCGTTGCGCATCCAGCCGTTCGACGGCCGCAGCCGGTGAATCGGCATCGGTGCGCGGTGACAATTGTTCAACGCCGCCGACGCTGGATGCGCCCAGTATCGGCGTCGGCGCGAAAGGTCCGGGACAGCATCCGTACCGATACTCGCGCCACCACCGCTATCGGAGAAACCGCATGGGACTCATCTGGACCATCTTGATCGGATTCGTTGTCGGCGTGCTGGCCAAGTTCTTCACCCACGGGCCGGGGCCGCAGGGATTCTTCCTGACCGCCGCGCTCGGCATTGCCGGCTCGCTCGTCGCCACCTTCGTCGGCCGCGCGTTGCACTGGTACGCGGCCGGGCAGTCGGCGGGTTTCGTCGGCGCCTTCATCGGCGCGCTGGTGCTGCTGTTCGCGTACCACATGGTCGTCAAGGGGCGTGGCACGTCGGCCTGACCCTCGTCGCCTGATCCGCCACGCCGCCCCGGCCCGGCGTCATTCCCCGCGTTCACGCAACAAGCCGCAGGAGACATTCCATGGCAATCCTGACCGACATCCTCAATCGCTATCTCGGCGGCGCCGCCGGCGCCGCGTCCGGCCAGCTGGCCGACGACTTCAGCCACGTTTCGCAGAACGTGCCGAGCGACGTCCTCAGCAAGGGACTCTCGGCCGCCTTCGGTTCCGACCAGACGCCGGCTGCCGGGCAAATGGTCTCGCAGATGTTCGGCGCGTCGTCGCCCGAGCAGCGCGCGGCGATGCTCAACCATTTGATCGCCGCACTCGGTCCGTCGGCCGGGGCGGTGCTCGGCGGCGTGCTCGGCCAGCCGAACGCGGGCGGCGGTGTCGCGCCGACCGTCACGCCCGATCAGGCCTCGCAGGTCGATCCGCAGCAGGTGCAGGTGGCCGTCAACCAGGCGCAGCAGCACAATCCCGGCATCATGGACAGCCTCAGCGATTTCTATGCGCAGCATCCCGGCCTCGTGAAGACGCTGGGCAGCGCCGCGCTCGCGATCGCGCTCGGCAAGATCTCGCAGCACATGAAAACCGCTTGAACCGTTTCGAGGGCCATCCGGCGCGCGACCCGCTCGTGCGCCGGATGCGGCTCCTCGGCGGTTCCCGGGTCGCCTTCGCGAAGCCGCTTTTCGCCGCTCCGGCCTCGCTCGTCCTCGAGCGTCGCTCCGGCGTCTCGCATCGCCGGTTTCGTCCGGTTCGAGTGCAGCCATCCGTGGCCGCACTTTTCGATGTAGTGTTCGCGCCGGTGTCCGTGCGGGACGCCTACGGGATTCGCGTCGTCGATTCGGGAGTGCGGGCGCAATGACGAGACAGCATCCGGGTTTGCGCCGGCTTCCGCTCGCGGCGCTTGCGCTGGCTTGCGCATCGGCGTTGGCGGCGCCGGTCGACGTGGCCTTGCTCGCGCAGGCGCGCCGGCAGGCCTCGGTCGACGCATTGATCGTGCTCGGAGACCAGTCCGCGCCCGCGCTCGCGCCACTCGATGCGGGAGCCGGCTACGCGCTGCGCCGGCGCGTCCTCGTCGACGCGCTGCGCTCGCGTGCGTCGGCGCAACAGGCCGGCGTGCGCGCATGGCTCGACGCGCGCGCCATCGCCCATCGCGACTACTGGCTCGTCAATGCCATCCAGGCGCGCGTGACGCCGGCCGATCTTGCCGATCTCGCCGCGCGCAGCGACATCGCGCGCGTCGCCGCCAATCCGGAGATCGCGTTGCGCCTGCCGCCGCAGTCCGCCGATGCCGGCTCCGTCGACGCACCAGCCTCGGTCGAATGGGGTGTTGCGAAGATCCGCGCGCCGGACGTCTGGGCGGCCGGCTTCAGCGGGCAGGGTATCGTCATCGGCGGGCAGGACACCGGCTACCAATGGGACCATCCCGCGCTGAAGCCGCAGTACCGCGGCTGGAGCGACGGCGCGGCCGACCACGATCACAACTGGCACGATGCCGTCCACGATCCCGCCGCCGCGTCGTGCCCCGCCGATGCGCCGGCGCCGTGCGACGACCACGGGCACGGTACGCACACGGCCGGCACGTTCGCCGGCGACGACGGCGGCGCCAACCGCATCGGCGTCGCGCCCGGCGCGAAGTGGATCGGTTGCCGCAACATGGACTCCGGCGTCGGCACGCCGGCGCGCTACATCGAATGCATGCAGTGGTTCCTCGCGCCGACCGATCTCGCCGGCCATGACGCCGATCCCGATCTCGCTCCGGACGTCATCAGCAATTCGTGGGGCTGCGACGCCTCCGAGGGCTGCACCACCGGCAACGAACTGGCGCAGGCCGTCGACACGCTGGTCGACGCCGGCATCTTCTTCGCCGCGGCGGCGGGCAACGACGGGTCGGGTTGCTCGTCCATCCTGGACGCGCCGGCGATCTACGATGCCAGTTTCGTCGTGGGTTCGACCGGTGCCGGGGACGGGGTTTCCGGGTTTTCGAGTCGCGGTCCGCTTGCCGGCACTTCGCTGGTGCGGCCGGACGTCGTCGCGCCCGGCGCGAACGTGCGCTCGAGCGTCCCCGGCAACGGCTACGCTTCGATGAGCGGCACCAGCATGGCGACGCCGCACGTCGCCGGCGTGGCGGCGCTTTTGATGTCGGTCAATCCCGCATTGAAGGGGCATCCGCGGCGGATCGCCGAACTGCTGCGTTCGACCGCCGTGCGCAATGGCATCGTCGATCTCAACAACAGCGGTTGCGGCGGCCTGACCATGGCGGACTGGCCCAACTACCAGGCCGGCTACGGCCGCATCGACGCCTACGCCGCCGCGGTGATGGCCGACACGATCCTGAAGGACGGTTTCGACGTCGGCCCTGAACCCTGACGTCGACGCAGGCGCGTCTCGGCGGCGCGCATTCCGAAGCCGCCTTCCGGCCGCCCGACTTGATGTAGTGTTCGCACCAGCGTCCGTACGGCGCGCCAATGGAATCCGGGCCGCCGATGCGGGAGCGCAGACAATGACACCATCGCATCCCCGCCTGCCGGGGCTTGCGCTCGCGACGCTGGCGCTGGCTTGCCCGCCCGCGTTCTCGGCGCCGGTCGATCCGGACGTGTTCGCGCAAGCACGCCGCGAAGGCGTGGTCGACGCCTTGATCGTCCTGCGCGACCAGTCCGCGCCGTCGCTGGCGCCGCTCGACGGCGACGCCGACTACAAGCTGCGCCGGCGCGCGCTCGTCGATGCGCTGCGTTCGCGCGCATCGACGCAGCAGGCGGGCCTGCGCGGCTGGTTCGGCGCGCGCGGCATCGAGTACCGCGCGTACTGGATCGCCAACATGATCTGGGCGCGCCTGCCTGCGGGCGACCTCGCGGCGCTTGCGCGACGCGCCGACGTCGCCCGCGTCGCCGCCAACCCGCGCATCGCGGCGCGCCTGCCGCTGCCGGAAGGGCGGCCGACGGCCACGGCCGTGCCGCTGGCGATCGAGTGGGGCGTCGCGAAGATCGACGCGCCGCGGGTATGGTCCGCGGGATTCGACGGCCAAGGCGTCGTCATCGGCGGCGAGGATACCGGCTACCAATGGGATCATCCGGCGCTGAAATCGCAGTACCGTGGATGGGACGGCAGCGCCGCCGACCACGCCTACAACTGGCACGACGCGGTCCATTCGAACGCGGACACGAACGTGTGCGGCGTCGATTCGCCGTTCCCGTGCGACGACTACGGCCACGGCACGCATACGGCAGGCACGTTCGCCGGCGACGACGGAGCCGGCCACCAGATCGGCGTCGCGCCCGGCGCGCAATGGATCGGCTGCCGCAACATGGACGGCGGCATCGGCACGCCGGCGCGCTACGTCGAATGCATGCAGTGGATGCTTGCGCCGACCGACGCGGATGATGCGAATCCCGATCCGGACAAGGCGCCCGACGTCGTCAGCAATTCGTGGACCTGCACCTCGGACGAGGGATGCACGACCGGCGACGAACTCGCCGCCGCGGTCGACAACCTCGTCGCGGGCGGCCTCTTCTTCGTCGCCGGAGCGGCCAACGAGGGGCCCGCCTGCGGAACGATCGCCAACGAACCGGCAATCCTCGACGCGAGTTTCGTCGTCGGCATGACCGACAGCAGCGATGCGCTGGATGCCGACTCGAGTCGCGGGCCTGCCCCCGGCACCGGGCGGATCAGGCCGGACGTGTCCGCGCCCGGCGTCGGCATCCTGTCGAGCGTTCCCGGCGACGACTACGGGGTGATGTCGGGTACCAGCATGGCGACGCCGCACGTCGCCGGTGCCGCGGCGTTGCTGATGTCGGTGAATCCCGCGTTGAAGGGACATCCGCAACGGGTCGCCGACCTACTGCGAAGCACGGCGGCCACCGGCGACGTGACGGATCCCTGGAACAGCGGTTGCGGCGGTTTGACCATGGCGAGCTGGCCGAACTACCAGGCCGGCTACGGTCGCATCGACGCCTACGCCGCCGCGGTGCTGGCCGACACGATCCTGAAGGACGGTTTCGATGGCGCAGGTCAGTGATGTCGCCGGCATGAATGCGGAGCGCGATCGCGACACGCTCGTCGTCGCGATCTCCTCGCGCGCGTTGTTCGAGCTCGGCGAAAGCCACGAGCTGTTCGAGCGCAGCGGCGTCGAGGCATTCGCCGAGCACCAGATCGCGCGCGAGGACGAACTGCTCGCGCCGGGCATCGCGTTCCCGCTGGTGCAGAAACTGCTGAACCTCAATCGCGCGGCGCCGGCTGCGCCGCGAGTGGAAGTGATCCTGCTGTCGCGCAATTCGGCCGACACCGGCCTGCGCATCTTCAATTCGATCGAACACTACAAGCTCGACATAGCGCGCGCGGCGTTCACGCGCGGCGCGCCGACCTCGCCCTACGTGCACGCGTTCGGTGCGGACCTGTTCCTTTCCGCCAATCCCGACAGCGTCGCGCAAGCGCTCGCGTCGGGCGTCGCCGCGGCGACGATCCTGCCGTCGAAAGCGCCGCAGCGGCAGTCGGACCAGCTGCGCATCGCGTTCGACGGCGACGCGGTGCTGTTCGGCGACGAATCGGAAGTGATCTCCGAGCAACGCGGCATCGAGGCGTTCCACGACAACGAATCCGTGCGTGCGCGCGAGCCGTTGTCCGGCGGCCCGTTCCGCGGCTTCCTCGACGCCCTGCACCGCCTGCAGGCCGCGTTCCCGAGCGAGGCCTCGCCGATTCGCACCGCGCTCGTCACGGCGCGTTCGGCACCCGCGCACAAGCGCGTGATCCTGACCTTGCGCGACTGGGGCGTGCGCATCGACGAGGCGCTGTTCCTCGGCGGCCGCCCCAAAGGCCCGTTCCTCGACGCGTTCGGCGCCGACATCTTCTTCGACGATTCCGCGGTCAACGTGGAATCCGCGCGCCAGCACGTCGCGACCGGCCACGTGCCGCGCAAGGCACGGAAGGTCGCCGACGCCGACTGACGCGGTCAGAACGGCCCGAGCGCGTGCACCTTGGCGACCAGCGCGCGGCGGATGTTGTCGTGCAGCGGCTTGTGCCAGTGCGCGATCAGGTGTTCGTGGCCGGCGCCGACGAAGCCTGCCGCGGTGGCGACCTCCAGCGCACGGCGATCGCCGCAGTGGCCGAAGAACGCGTCGCAGCAATCGGCGTAGCGCGCGAACGCGTATTTCAGGATCAGGTACCAGATGCCGCCGGCCGCCTGGACCGCGGCAAGATGTTTCGGCGCCATCGCGCGGATCGTCTCGCCCTCGCTGCACGAGCCGCCGGAAAGGTACACCTCGCCGAACGGGCGCATGTGCGAGTAGCCCGCCAGCCGCAGCGCGCCCTGCGCGTCGCGATACAGCGCGACGAGATGGCGGCCGACATCCGGCGGCGGCGCGGCGAACTTGCGCCGGAACAGCGCCGCGACGAGGAAATCGGCATCGTCGATTTCGGTGATCGTGAGGAAGCCCCGGAGCGCTTCCGGCAGGGTGTGGATCGCGTCGTGCTCCATGCTCGGGTTCTCCGCGGCGGGGTTGCAAGCGTAGCGAAGCGGCGCGTCGAACAATAGGCGGAGCTGCCCGGCGCAGGCCGGGCTCCGCATGTCCCGGAAGTCGGCGCGCGAGGCGCGCCTTGTACTACGCTTCACCGCTTTCGCCCATCGACGCCACGATCATGCCGCCCGCATCCGCGCATCCAGCCCAGGCTCCGGCCGCCGATCCCATGCGCGGCTGGTGGTTCGCCGGGCTTGGATTCTGCGTCCTGATGATCGGTCTGCACGTCGTCGCGGGCGCGAACACCTCGGGCCTGTCCGACTACTGGCGCGACATGTACTGGGCGACCGCGATCGCCCACGGCGAACGCTTTCCGCTGCACGGGCCGCAGATCTACCAGTTGTTCGAGCTCGGGCCGTGGTGGTTCTACGTGCTCGCGTTGCCGCTCGCATTGACCGGCAGCGTCACGCTGGCGACGGCATTCGCGCAGGTGCTCGCGGCCGCGAAGTACCTGCTGGCCTGGCGCCTCGGCCTGCGCCTGGGCGACGCGCGTCTCGGTTTCGCGTTCGCCGCGAGCCTGGCGATCGCCGGCTGGTCGATGCTGCCGCTGATGTTTCCGTCGCACACGGGCCTGGTCGAGACGACATTGCTGTTGCTCGCGTTCGCCACCTGGCGATGCTGGCGCAGGTTTTCGCCGGCCGATGCCGTCCTGTTCGGATTGGCCGGCGCGGCATGCCTGCACGCGCATCCGACGACCTTGAGCTGCATCGCGCTCTGCGGATGCGCGGTGCTCTGGCGACATCGTTCTCCGGCAGCGGCGGGATGGATGGCGCTCGCCGCCGCGATCGTCGTGGCGAGCCTGCTGCCGCCCTGGCTGGATCGCGACGGCGCGGTCGCGGGCGCGCTGAAGACGGTGCCTGACTACGTCGGCGCGGACATCGGCGTGCATCCGATGCGGCGCATCCCGGAAGTCGCGCGCAGTGTGGTGCTGGGCGGCGCGTGGTGGGGCTTGTTGTTGATGACCCGCTGGAACGCCACGGCGGCGCTGCTCGCATGGTGGCTGTTTTGCGCCTGCCTCGTGTCGGCCGCGTGCGGCTTGTTGCGCGTGCGACGCCGCGACCCGCTGCTGTTCCGGGTGGCGCTGGGAGCCGGTGCCGTGTTCGCGATGCAGGTGGCTTTCATCGTGCTGCTGCGGCCGGTCACGCCGATGTGGATGGTGCCGTCGTGCCTGCCCCCGCTCGCGCTGGCGATCGCGATCGGCTGGTACGGATGGCTGGGCGACGCGCGGCCGTGGCTTCGCGCCGCCGCCGCTGTCGCCATGGCGATCTACGTCGGCTTGTCGCTGGCGCCGTTTTCGATCGAATTGCGCGACGTGCGCGCGGTGCGCGTGATGCCGGGCGTGAATCCGTTCTTCGACGTGATCGAACGCAGCGATCGCTACATCAACGTCGCCGTCCCGTTCTATCCGGTGCGGCGCATCGAGCGGCTGGCGAAAACGCTGTGCGGCCCGGCAGTGCTGCACGCGCGGCTCGCCGCGGTCATGGAAGCGACGTTCGCGTCGCCGGTGCGCAACGCCTGCGGCCGATGGCCGGAGCTTCGCTACGGCGGCGTCGCGGGCGACGGCCGGCACGTGGCCGGTCTGTTGCCGGCCATGGCGCGAGCCGCGGGCATCGTCCCGGGCCGGGTCGTCGCAGGCATGGCGCTGTACGACGACGTGCGCGCGATCGCGCCGGCATCCGGCGGGATTTCGACGCCGCTGCGACGACTGCAGATCGATCCGGACAGCGGCCCCGGTCCGCTGGCGCCTTCCACGTACGACTTCGAGGCCGCCGGCGGCGACGTCGTCGTGCTGACCAACCGCATGCCGAACGCCGGCTCGCTGCAGGTCCGGCGCATCGACGCGGCCGGGCAGCCGGCGCGGCTGCTCGGCGACGACGGCGGCTCGCGCGCCTACTCTTGCGAAGAGTGCGGGAAGGACGAAGCCGTTCGATGGCGCGTCGAACTGACCGCGATCGAGCGGAATCTCGATCTCGTCGTGCTGCCGCACGCGCCGGCCGGCGCGGTCCGCGGCGGCGCGGATTGATCGCCGGCGGTCAGCCGGTCGCGCCATCGAGCAGGCGTTCGAGGCCAGCGGGATCGCTCCAGTGCTGCCCGCAGACATGGCGCGGAAGATCCCAGCGCGGCGACGCGCGTTCGACCGGCGCCGGAGCCGTGCCGAAAGCGGCGCGCACCCGGTGTTCGCGGGCGAAGCGCGGCAGGTATTCCCGAACGAGGTAGTCGTTGCTTTCGCCGTAGGGATAGGCGAACAGGCTCGCGCGATGCGGCGCCAGATGCGTGTCGAGCCAGTCGGCTGCGCGGCGGATTTCCGCGTCGGCATCGGCGTGGCTGTCGATGCTGGCGAACGTGCCCTTGCGCTGCTCGCGCTGCACGGTGGCCGGCAAGGTCGCGTGGTTGTGGTCCCAGCTGTGGCTCTCGATCGCGAGCAGGCCTTCGCGTTGTGCCGCGCGCCACCAATCGTCGGTCCACCAGCCGCGGCCGATCAGGCAGGTGCGGTCGAGCATCGCGCGCGCGTCCGGCGAGACGATCACGAAACTGGTCGCATGCGCGCTGGTGCCGGTCTCCGCGACGAAGTCGCGCAGGATGCCGGCGAAGCCGCGCTGGCGCCCGCAGGTCGGATGATCCATGTCGTGCCAGTCGAACCACGAACCGTCGTCGAACGTGATCGCGACCGCGCCGTCGACGGTGGATTCCGGCGCGGCGCCGAGCAGCGCGTCGACGACGCGATGCAGCGGCACGATGCGCAGGCCGCGCCGCGCGATCGCGCGCAGGTCGGCGGCGAGCGCGACGTGGTCGTTGTCCGCGTAGTCGTTGCCGGCGATGTTGTTGGAGTGGTAGGTGAGGACCGGGATGCGCATGCCGCTATTATCGCCGCTTTGGCGATCGGAGCCCCGGCCTCATGACGCGCATGCCGTTGGCGCTGGGCATTTTCGCCGTGTTGCTCCTGGCGTTCGTCGTCGCGTTCCTCCCCTCGCGGCCGTCGCCTGCGCCCGAAAGCGCCGCCGGCCCGATGCCCGGTGCGGCGCGCGCGACGGAGAAGCCGGCGGTTGCGCGCGACCCGGCACGGCCGGAAGCGATCGACCTCCCCGATGCCGGACTCGCCGTGCAGGACGCGGTGTCGGCGTTGCGTCCGCTCGCCGAGTCCGGGCGGGCCGATGCGATGTCGCGGATGGCCCTGCACCTGCTGAATTGCTCGCACTGGGCGAGTGCCAGCGAGGAACGATTCCGCGAGGTCGAAGTTTCCCGTTTCCGCGGCGCATCGGGCCACGAACCTGGAACGGAAGCGGACATCACGACGATCGCGACCGCGGTCGAGAAGGATGTCGCCTACCAGCGGGCATGCGCGGACATCGACCCCGCGCTGATGCATGACCGCCTCGACTGGCTGGAAAAGGCCGCCCTGGCCGGCGATCCTCGGGCCAGGATCGAATACGTGAACTGGGGCTTGCAGGACATGCCGGGTCGCGAGGACATCCTGCTGGATTTCGACGAGGTCCAGCGGCGGCGCGCATTGGCCGGGGACTTCCTGCTGCAGGCGCTGTCCGCCGGCGACTGCCGGGCGTTGGCGCCGTTGGCGCAGGCGTATTCCGGGCTGGCGGGCACGTTCGACTGGATAGTCGCGAAAAACGCGGTGAAGGCCTATGCCTACGGCATGGCCGCGATCGGGAAGGGCGATCCCGCCCCGGATGTACGCGCCAGGCTGGAGGGCCTGATTGCCGGGTTCGAATCGATGCTGACGCCGGCGCAGAAGGAGCAGGCGAACCGGATGGTCCGGTCCTTCGGGTCGTGCCGGCAATAATGGCCGGAATACCGGGCGCCCGGTACAATTGCCGGCTTTACCGCGATCCCGGACCTTGCCGCCATGCCAGCCGCTCCGCTGAACCCGACCGACCTCTACGACGTCCGCTCCCTGCTCACCGAAGAAGAACGCATGGTGCAGGACACCGTCGCGCGCTTCACCGACGAGCGCGTGCTGCCGATCATCGGCGACTGCTTCGACAAGGGCCGCTTCCCGACCGAGCTGATCCCGGAGATGGCCGAACTCGGCCTGCTCGGCGCGACGCTGCCGGCCGACTACGGCTGCGCCGGCATGAACGGCGTCAGCTACGGCCTGATCTGCCAGGAGCTCGAGCGCGGCGATTCCGGCATCCGCAGCTTCGCCTCGGTGCAGTCGTCGCTGTGCATGTACCCGATCTACGCCTACGGCGGCGAGGAGCAGAAGAAGCACTGGTTGCCGCAGATGGCGGCCGGCAAGGTCATCGGCTGCTTCGGCCTGACCGAGCCGCATGGCGGCTCGGATCCGGCCAACATGAAGACGCACGCGAAGAAGGACGGCGGCGACTGGGTCATCAACGGCGCCAAGATGTGGATCACCAACGGCAATCTCGCGCACATCGCGATCGTGTGGGCGCAGACCGACGAAGGCATCCAGGGCTTCATCGTGCCGACGGACAGCAAGGGCTTCACCGCGCAGGAAGTGCACAAGAAGATGAGCCTGCGCGCGTCGGTGACGAGCGGCCTGTTCTTCGACAACGTGCGCGTGCCGGACGCGAACCGCCTGCCGAACGTGAAGGGCCTCAAGGGGCCGCTCGGCTGCCTCACGCAGGCGCGCTACGGCATCACCTGGGGCCCGATCGGCGCGGCCATCGCGTGCTTCACCGAGACGGCCGAATATGCGAAGAACCGCATCCTGTTCAAGCGTCCGCTCGCGGCGAACCAGGCCGTGCAGCTCAAGCTCGCCGACATGGCGCGCCGGATCACGATGGCGCAGCTTCTTTCGCTGCAGCTCGGCCGCCTCAAGGACGCCGGCACGATGCAGCCGACGCAGGTGTCGCTCGCGAAGTGGAACAACTGCCGCATGGCGATCGACATCGCGCGCGAGTGCCGCGACATCCTCGGTGGCGCCGGCATCACCACCGAGCACAGCCCGATCCGCCACGCGCTGAACCTGGAATCGGTCATCACCTACGAAGGCACCGAGACCGTGCACCAGCTCGTCGTCGGCCGCGAAGTGACCGGCATCAACGCGTTCTGAGCTTCACTCCGGCGGGGGCACGGCGATGGGCAAGGCGGTATGGATCGGCGCTGCGGTCGTGCTTGCGGCAGGTGTCGGCTTGCTGCTGTACCAGAATGCGGAACAGCGCCGGCAGCAGGAGCGCGTGCTGGCGGAAGTGCGCGCTCAGGCGGAAGCCTCGCGCGTGCAGATGGAGCGGATCGCCAGCCAGCAGGAAAAAATCCGCCATGCCTTGGGCGAGGCGCGGGACACGCTGGCCGGCGCCAACGACAAGGCCAGCCTGCTGATGCGTGAAGACCTCCACGTCGTCGCCGGCATGCGCGTCGCGATCGCCGAGTACTACGCGAGCATGGGCAAGATGCCGGCTGCGCACGCAGAGATAGGTCTGCCGGCGCCCGAGCAGTATCGCGGCAAGTCGTTGAAGTCGGCGTCGCTGTTGCCGGACGGACGCATCGAGCTGATGTTCGACGCGCAATCGGGCGTCGACGGCGGGCGCGTCCTGTTCCTGCCCGACACCACGCATGCCGAGGCGATGGGCATCCAGTGGAATTGCGAGACGCCGGACTATCCGTTGATCAAGCGCGCGTTGCCGACCTGCGACTACAAACCGGCGGATGCCGCCGCGCACGCGCCCGAGTCGGCGCTCAAGGCTCCGCAGGAGGCCGGCTGATGCCGTCGATGCCCGAACCCTGTCTCGAAACCGGACGCCTGATCCTGCGCCCGACCACGCGCGAGGACTTCGAAGGCTGGGCCGCGTTCATGGCCGACGCCGAAGCCGCGCGCTTCATCGGCGGACAGCAGGCGCGGCCGGTCGCATGGCGCGGTTTCCTGTCGATGGCCGGCGCATGGGCGATCCAGGAGTTCGCGATGTTCTCGGTCATCGAGAAGGCGAGCGGGCGCTGGGTCGGTCGTGTCGGCCCGTGGATGCCGGAAGGCTGGCCCGGCTGCGAAGTGGGTTGGGGCATCGCGCGCGAGGCCTGGGGCAAGGGCTACGCGACGGAAGCGGCGATCGCGTCGATCGACTGGGCGTTCGCGCGCCTGGGCTGGAGCGAGGTGATCCACACCATCGCACCCGACAATGCGGCCTCGAAGGGCGTCGCGGCCAAGCTCGGCTCGAAGCATCTGCGCATGGGCCGGTTGCCGGCGCCCTTCGATGCGGAGCCGATCGAGATCTGGGGCCAGACGCGCGGGGAATGGTTCGCGCGTCGTGCCGGAGACCACGCATGATCACCGTCCACGGCTATTCGCCGTCCGGCAACTGCCACAAGCTGCGCATGCTGCTCGGCCATCTCGGTCGCGTCGAAGGGCGCGACTTCCGCTGGATCGAGACCGACAGCGCGCACGGCGCGACGCGCACGGCGGAATACCTGGCGAAGAACCCGAACGGCCGCGTGCCGATGATCGAGGCCGACGACGGCCGGCGCATGGTCGAGTCGAATGCGATCCTGGCGTGGCTCGCCGACGGCACGCCGTACTTCGGCGGCGATGCCTGGCACCGCGCGCAGACCTTGTCGTGGATGTTCTTCGAACAGTACAGCCACGAGCCGTTCGTCGCGGTCGCGCGCTTCATCTGCGGCTGGATGCCACTCGATTCGCCGCGCCGCGCCGACCTGCCGCGTCTGCGCGAACGCGGCCACGAGGCGCTCGGCGTGATGGAAAAGCATCTCGCGACGAACGCGTGGTTCAGCGCCGCCGGCTACGGCATCGCCGACATCGCGTTGTTCGGCTATACGCATTGCGCGGATGACGGCGGCATTGCGCTCGCCGCGTATCCGGCGATCCGCGATTGGCTGGCGCGCATCGAGGCGCAATCGGGTTTCGTGCCGATGCCGCCGATGGCGGCGGAGAATGCGGCGTTGATCGCGCAGTCGCGCAGCGCGGTGAATCCATAGTCCTTCGCCGGAAGGACGATATTGAAAATTCGATCGCTCTCTCACTTGCCATGACCGCCATCCAGACCCCGATCCCCGCTCGCCACAAGAACGTCAACCGCGCCGAAGTTTGCGACCAGAACTTCACCGAGTTCGTGCAGAACTGGCGCGGCCTGCCGCCACGCGCTCCTGGCGCGGACGAACCCGTGCTGCCCGGCAGCCTGTGCACCGCGCGGGATTTCCTCGACCTGTTCGAATCGCAGCTCGTCTCGCGCCATCTCGACCTGATGGCGCGCGTGCTGCGCGTGCAGAACAAGGTGTTCTACACGATCGGTTCGTCCGGCCACGAGGGCAACGCGATGGTCGCGCGGCTGACGCGGCATACCGATCCGGCGTTCCTGCACTACCGCAGCGGCGCGTTCATGGCCGAGCGCTTCAGGAAGCTCCCGGGCATGGATCCGATCATGGATTCGGCATTGTCGTTCGCGGCGAGCAAGGACGATCCCGCTTCGGGCGGTCGCCACAAGGTCTGGGGTTCCAAACCGTTGTGGGTGTTGCCGCAGACCTCGACGATCGCCTCGCACCTGCCGAAGGCGCTCGGCACCGCGGTCGCGATCGAGCAGGCGCGGCGCATCGGCCACGCGCTGCCGATTCCGGGCGATTCGATCGCGATCTGCTCGTTCGGCGACGCCTCGTCGAACCACGCGACCGCGCAGACCGCGTTCAACGCGGCGCAGTGGACCGCGTACCAGAAGCTGCCGGCGCCGGTGCTGTTCGTCTGCGAGGACAACGGGATCGGCATCTCGGTGAAGACGCCGGGCGGCTGGGTCGCGAATGCGTTCAGGCATCGCGACGGACTCGACTACTTCTATGCCGACGGCCTCGATCTCGCCGAGGGCTACGAACAGGTCGCGCGCGCGGTGCATCACTGCCGCACGACGCGCCGGCCGACCTTCCTGCATCTGCGCACGACGCGGATCATGGGTCACGCCGGTACCGATTTCGAGATCGAGTGGCGCAGCTTCGAGGAGTTGATGGCGGTCGAGGCATCCGATCCGTTGCTGCGTTCGGCCGCGATCGCGCTGGTGTCGGGCCTCCACACGAAGGACTCGCTGCTCGCCAAGTACGAGGACGTGCGCCGGAAGTGCTTCGCCGCGGCCGAGGAAGCCGATCGCCGGCCGAAACTCGACAAGCTCGCCGACGTGGTCGCGCCGTTGGCGCCGTACACGCCCGAGAAGGTCGACGCGGAAGCGCGGCGCGCGGATTTTGCCGACAAGCGCCTCGCCGTGTTCGGCAGTGAGGACAAGCTGCCGGAGAAGCTGCCGCCGCGGCACCTGGCGATCCAGATCAACAACGCATTGCACGACCTGTTCTGCAAGTACCCGGAAACGCTGCTGTTCGGCGAGGACGTGGCGCAGAAGGGCGGCGTCTACACGGTCACCAAGGGCCTGCACAAGGCGTTCAGGAACGCGCGCGTGTTCAACACGCTGCTCGACGAGACGATGATCCTCGGCCTCGCCCAGGGTTACGCGAACATGGGAATGCTGCCGATCCCGGAGATCCAGTACCTCGCGTATTTCCACAACGCCTGCGACCAGATCCGCGGCGAAGCGGCGAGCCTGCAGTTCTTCTCGAACGACCAGTACAGGAACCCGATGGTCGTGCGCATCGCCGGCCTCGGCTATCAGCGCGGGTTCGGCGGGCACTTCCACAACGACAACTCGATCGCCGCGCTGCGCGACATCCCCGGCCTCGTCGTCGGCTGCCCGAGCCGCGGCGACGACGCCGCGACGATGCTGCGCACGCTCGCGGCGCTGGCGAAGGTCGACGGTCGCGTTACCGTGTTCCTCGAGCCGATCGCGCTGTACATGACCAAGGACCTGTACGAGGCCGGCGACGGCCAGTGGCTCACCAGCTATCCGCCGCCGGACCAGGCGATGCCGCTCGGGGAAGGCCGCATCTATGAGGAAGGCGCGGAGGATCTCGTCATCTTCACCTACGGCAACGGCGTGCCGATGAGCCTGCGCGCCGCGCGCGAGATCGAGAAGAGGCTCGGCTGGAAGGTGCGCACGGTCGACCTGCGCTGGCTGGTGCCGCTCAACGAGCCGTTCATCGCGGCGCAGGCGAAGAGCGCCAGGCGCATCCTCGTCGTCGACGAAGGCCGCCATTCGGCCGGTGTCGGCGAGGGCGTCGTCACCGCGATCGTCGAAGGCGGCCAGGGCGCCAAGCCGTTGCGCCGCGTGGTCGGCGCCGATACCTACACGCCGCTCGCGGGAGCCGCGTTCCTGGTGTTGCCGGGCGACGCGGACATCGTCGCGGCAGCCGAGGCGCTCGCAGCCGGCTGATCCGTCGAAGCGAACCGCGCGCCGACGCTGCGCGCAGTTCGCCCGATCGCGCCTCCGGTCCGCGGCGGCGCGAATGCCGTGGGCGGCGGGAGAAGCGGGAGCCGTCGGTGCATCGGGCGGGATCGGTGACGCGCCGCGCGACGAGGGCTCCACCGCGGCTTCCCGGTCGCGCCGCGTTCGCGATTTCCCTCTATGATCGCGCGCATGACCGAGCGCCGCGCCCTGACGATCCTGTTCGCCGATGTTTCGGGCAGCACGCGGTTGTTCGAGACGCATGGAGACGAGGTCGCGCGACGACTGGTCGGCTGTGTCCTGATCGCGCTGGCCGAGGTCGCGGCGCGCCATGGCGGTCGCGTCGTCAAGACCATCGGCGACGAGATCATGTGCACGTTCCCGGGGCCGGTGCACGGCCTGCTCGCGGCGACCGACATGCAGCGCCGCATCAAGGGCGACGCGGTGTTCCAGCAGGACAATCTCGCGATCCGCATCGGCCTGCATCACGGCGACGTGCTGATCGAGAACGACGACGTGTTCGGCGATGCGGTCAACACCGCCGCGCGCATGGCCGACAAGACGCTCGCACGGCGCGACCAGATCGTCACCACCGCGAGCACCGCGCTGGGCGTCAGCAACACGACCGGCCTGCGCACGCGTTCGCTCGGTGCCGTGCGTGTGCTCGGCAAGCAGGCGCCGATCGAGATCGTCGACGTGTTGTGGCAAGAGGATGTCGCCCACGTCACCACCGTGCAGCGGGTGATGCAGCCGGTGGAGGAATGCGCCCGCGCGCACTTGATGCTGCGCTTCCGCAGCCAGGTGTTCGAGCTGGACGAAGGCGCCGCGTTCTCGATCGGGCGCGATCCCGCCAGCAGCCTCGTCGTCGAGACCGAATGGGTCTCGCGCAACCACGCGCTGATCGAATGGAAGCGCGGCTACTTCATGCTCGCCGACCGCTCGACGAACGGCACGTGGCTGAAGATCGGCGGCGACGACGAACTGCTCGTGCACCGCGACGAATCGCACCTGCGCCGGTCGGGCACGATCAGCCTCGGCCAGGCGCACCAGGGCGACAGCGTCGACCTCGTGCACTTCCAGTGCGCGGAATGACGCCCGCCGTCGGAACGGCGGCCGCGCTTGCCTATTCGAATCCGTTCCTGAAGATCATGTCGTAGCCGCTCGGCGGAAGATCGGAGCCCTGGAAGATGCCGAGCGGCGCGTAGCCGGAATACCCCGGGAACGCGTAGTAGATGTTCGGGTTGCCCATGCGCCGGATCAGCGCTTCCGAGATCACCTGGCGATAGTCGGTGGTGACGTCGACGTCGAAGTTCTCGTACAACTGGCCGCTGCCGAGTCCCGGGAAATTGCCGTAGACGCTGCCGCCGTTGACCGAGCCGCCGAGCACGGTGATGACGTTGCCGTAGCCGTGGTCGGTGCCGCCGGTGTCGTTTTCCTGCACGCGCCGGCCGAATTCGCTGACGACCACGACGCTGACCTTGCGCATGTAGTCGCCGGCCGCGTCGGAAGAGAGGTCGGTATGGAACGCCGACAAGCCGCTCGAAAGGATCTGCATCTGGTTGCCGAACCAGTCGTAGCTGTTGGCCGGGTTGCCCTGGCCGACGTGCGTGTCCCAGTTGCCGAGATCGATCGTGACCGCGCGCAAGCCGACATTCCGCTTGATCAGCTGCGCGACGTTGCGCAGCTGCGTGCCGAAGGCGCCGTTGCGGTGATTGGGGTCGGGGTCGTAGTCGGCGCCGCCGCTCGGCTGGTAGCCGTCGGGATGACTGGTCGCGTTGTAGGGCTCGAAATCGATCGGACGCAGCAGCGCGAGCGATTGCAGCGTGTCCATGCCGGCGCTTTCGAGCAAGGTGGAACGGCTGTTCCACAGGTCGTTCATGCGCGACACGCCGCCGACGAGGCCGTGCGCGGCATCGTCGTTCTGCCACGACCAGTGGAAGGTGTCGAGGCGGAAATCCGATCCGCTGCCCATCGTGATCGCGTCGCTGCTGCCGAGCAGGCTGTAGGCGGTGATGCTGCCCATCGACACCGCGGGCAGCGGCACGCTGGCCGGCAGGCCGCCGCTGACCAGATGGCGCGTGAGCCAGCCGACGCCGTTGCCGGAGCCGCCGCCGACGCCGAACTCGAGGTTGGCCTGCGCCTCGAAGTGGCTGCGCACGACCGGATCGGGCTTCTTCTGCCCGGCGGCCACGACGAACGCGGCGTGGCCGGCGTTGTAGAGGTCGCGCAGGCCGCTCGCGCGCGGATGCAACGCCCACTGCGTGCCGTTCAGCGCAAGCGCCGCGCCGGTGCCGGCCGTCGGGATGCGCAGGCTCGGGCGCAAGGCCTCGTAGTCGCCGCGGTACGGGCTGTTCGCGCCCGGCGGCAGGAAGCTGAGGCCGTCCATCGCGCCGCGCAGGAACACGACGACGAGCGTGTCGCCGGTCGCCGCGGCCGGCTCCAGCGGCGGCGCGATCCAGGCGCGGGCGTTGCTGCCGACGCCGAGCGCGGTCGCGCTGACGCAGCAGCCCTTGAGGAAATCGCGGCGGTCGATGCGGGTCATGGCGATGTCCTCTCAGCGGCGCAGGAATTCGGGCGAGCACAGGATCAGCCCGATCGCCACGCGCAGGCGCGCGATGGTGTAGTGCTGCGACAGCTGCCCGGTGACGAGATGCCACTTGCCGGTGTGCTGCGGCACGCCGTTCGAGCTGTCGTCGCCGACGAGGTCGAGCGGCGCATCCGCGGCGGCGTCCTGGCGGAAGAAATCGAGCGCGGTCGCATACGTCTGCGGCGGGCGGAAGCCGAGGATGCGGTCGCACCAGTAGCCGATGACGTTCGCGGCGCTGCGGTCGCCGGCGTTCGGGAACTTCGCCAAGGTCTGGCCCTGCACGTCGACCAGGAAGGGATTGGCGTTGTTGTAGCTTTCGCCCTGGTGCATCTCGAGCAGGCGCGGCAGCAGCTTCAGCGTCATGCCGAGCGTGCCCGTGCTCGACCACGCGACCTGGTTGTCGGGATAGCCGTTCGGCGCGGGCCAGTAGAACAGGCGATGGCCGGTGGCCTGCAGGCGGCCGAGGAATTCCTCGGTCGGCGTGTAGGTCGACGTATTGTCCGGCATCAAGGTGAAGTCGGCGCCGGTCGCGCGCAGCGCGCCGACCGCGGACTGCGCCGGGCGCTTCATCTTGTTGCCCCAGCCGTTCTTGAACTCGCTCGACTGCAGGATCAGCGCCATCACCTGCTTGATCTGGTCCGGCGCCTGCCATTGCGCATGGAACAGGTCGGCGGCCGACTGCACGAGCGCGGCCGACGCGTTGTCGCCGACGAAGCGGCGGCACAATTTCCCTGCGACGAAGTGCGCGGTGCCCGGATGCTGCGCGAGCATGTCGAACAACTGCGTGCCATCGTTCTGGCCGCCGCCGGCGGAGAAGTTGCGGTGCAGGACGCGCTTGACGCCGGGGTCGTGCAGGTCCTGCACGAAGCGGAACGTGCCGGCGGGATACGCGGCGTCGGGCGCCGGCAAACGCCAGTGGCTGCCGGAGATCGACCAGCCGGTGAGCACGCGCGCGGATTCGTAGACGTCGTCGTCGACGTACTGCAGGCGCTGCACCTTGCCTTGCCAGTCGATGTAGGTCGGCAGCAAGGGACTGTCGTCAGGCTCGTCGATGATGCCGCGGTAGTTCTCGGCGCCGAGCGTGTGCAGCTCCATCAGTTCGCGCGCGTAGTTCTCGTTCGGATGGCCGGAAAAGCTCGCATAGAGGCCGAGCATGTACATCATCGAGGCCGATTCGCAGGTCGCCTGCAGCATCGTGCGGAAATTGCCCAGTGTGTTCGCGCGGATCGCGTCGCGGTCGAATGCGGGAAACATCGGGCCGCCGTCGTAGTCCCAGCCGAACACGCTGAAATGGTCGTGCCAGAAATCGACCAGCAGTTCGTACAGCTGGCGCTCGCTGCAGGCCTGCCGGATCAGCGTCGCGCATTCGCTCTCGGCGGCCGGCAGCATGCGGTTGAAATAGTTCGAGGTGTCGGCGTGGTGATCGGCCCACAGTTGCGCCGGCGTCTTGCCGAGCGTGGAGAAGCCGGCGTTCGCGATGCGCGCATCGCAGGCGCCATCGGCGATCGACGACGGATCGAGCTGCTTGCCGAGCCACGCCTGCCAGCGCGCATCGTCGGTCGCGCCGAGCGCGTTGAACGCGGCCAGGTCCGCCGTGGTGAAGCCGAACGTGGCGCGCGTCAGCCAGCGCACCGCGGCCGGCGGCGTGGTCAGCGCGTCGGGGCGGGTTGGCAGGTCGGCATCGCGCAGGCCGTCCCGGCCAGGTTGGCGCATTGCCAGCGATGGGTCGGTCGCCTCGGCGCCGGCGCTGGCGAGCAGGGCGGTGAACAGGCGTCGGCGCGAGGCGACGAACGCGGCTTGGCTGGCAGGCATGGATCGGGTCTCCGGTGCGGGGAGCCTGTCGGATGTCGGGAACGTGCCGGAAATGCGGCGGCGCGAGCGCAGATTAGCCCATTCCCCGTGCCCGCTTGTTGTGACGCCGCGCGCTAAATGCGCGCGGTTCGACCGGGCGGCGCCGGTCAGACGATGCGCGGTTCGGGTTCCAGTTCGACGCCGAAGCGCGTGCGCACCGCGTCGCGGATGCGCACGGCCAGCTCGAGCACCTGCGCGCCGGTCGCCGCGCCGCGATTGACCAGCACCAGCGCATGCTGCGGCGATACCGCGGCATCGCCTTCGCGCAGGCCCTTGAGGCCGCAGGCCTCGATCAGCCACGCGGCGGAGAGCTTCGCTTGCGTGTCGCCCGCGGGCCATGCCGGCAGCGCCGGATGCTCGGCGCGAAGCGCGTTCGCGAGCCCGGCGTCGACGATCGGGTTCTTGAAAAAACTGCCGGCGTTGCCGACCAGCGCGGGGTTGGGCAGTTTGCGCGTGCGGATGCGCGCGATCGCCTCTGCGACGGTCGCCGCGGTCGGCGTGCCGACGCCGAGCGCGTCCAGTTCGGCGCCGATGCCGGCGTAATCGATGCGCAGCTCGCGACGGCGCCGCAGCTCGAACTCCACCGCGGTGACGACGTAGCGGTCGCGTGCGCGCTTGAACAGCGAATCGCGGTAGGCGAACGCGCAGTCCGCGTTCGCGATGCGCACCAGGGCGCCGGCATCGCGGTCCCAGGCCTCGACCGCAAGGATGAACTCGCGCACCTCGACGCCGTAGGCGCCGATGTTCTGGATCGGCGCGGCGCCGACCGTACCCGGGATCAGCACGAGGTTTTCGAGCCCGCACAAACCGTGGCCAAGCGACCAGCGCACGAGATCGTTCCAGCTCTCGCCGGCCTCGACGCGGACGTGCGCACGATCGCCGTCGTCGTCCTGTATCGCAATGCCGCGCGTGGCGACCGACAGCACGACGCCGGGCCAGTCGCGCGTGAACAGGATGTTGCTGCCCTCGCCGAGCACGAGCGGCGCGTGCGCCTTCAGCGAGGCATAGCCGAACAGCTCGCCGAGCGCGGCGGGTTTGCGCACGTCGACCAGCATCGCCGCGCGCGCCGGCACGCGAAACGTGTTGCGGCCCTGCAGCGACGCGTTCTCGACGATGGTGTAACCGTCGCCTTCGGCGATCGCGGCGCCGATGCGGTAGCCGCTCATGCGCGCGCCGCGTCGCGCCGGCGGCGGATCGCCTCGACGCAGTCGCCGACCAGGGTCGGGCCGCGGTAGACCAGTCCCGTGTAGAACTGCACCAGCGACGCTCCGGCATCGACCTTCGCGATCGCTTCGGCGCCGCTGCCGATGCCGCCGACGCCGATCAGCGGAATCGCGCCGCCGAGCCGTTCGGCCATGCCGCGCAGGACCGCGGTGGATTTCGCGAACACCGGCTTGCCGGACAGGCCGCCGGCTTCCCCCGCGTGGCGGTGCCCGGCGACCGCCGAGCGGTCGATCGTCGTGTTGGTGCAGATCACGCCGTCGATTCCCGCCGCGCGCAGCACTTCGGCGATCGCGTCGAGCTCGGCTTCGGAAAGATCCGGCGCGATCTTCAGCAGCATCGGCTTGCGCGCGCCGTGCCGAGCGCCGAGCCGTTCCTGCGCGTCGCGCAGGTCGCCGATGAAGCGTTTCAGCGTTTCCTCTTCCTGCAGGTCGCGCAGGCCCTGCGTGTTCGGCGAGGAGATGTTCACGGTGACGTAGCTCGCACGCGCGTACACGCGCTCGAGGCAGAAAAGATAGTCGTCGATCGCGCGTTCGTTCGGCGTGTCCTTGTTCTTGCCGATGTTGATGCCGAGCACGCCGGTGAATTTCACGCGTTCGACGTTGCTCAGCAACGCGTCGACGCCGCCGTTGTTGAAGCCGAGCCGGTTGATGACGGCGCCGTGCTCGGGCAGGCGGAACATGCGCGGCTTCGGGTTGCCCGGTTGCGCGCGCGGGGTGGTCGTGCCGACCTCGATGAAGCCGAAGCCGAGCGCGGCGAGCGCATCCACGTAGGCGCCGTTCTTGTCGAGTCCGGCGGCGAGGCCGACCGGGTTGTCGAAGCGCAGGCCGAACACCTCGAGCGGCAACGGCTTCGGTCTCGCGGCGATCAGCGGATTGAGGCCGGTGCGGTACGCGGCTTCGATCGAGGCGAGCGCGAGATCGTGTGCGCGCTCGGCATCGAGGCAGAACAGGAACGGGCGGGCGAGGGCGTACATCGATTCGTGGGTCCGGCAGGAGTCAGGGCGTGCCGACGAACAGGCGCGTGCGATACGGCAATTCGACCGCGCCGTCCCGTGCGGTCGCGTCGAACAGTGCCTGCAGCGCGGCGATCATCGCGGCATGTCGTGGATGCCCCGCCTGCGGCGCATACGAGGACGACAACAGGCGGCCGCGCAGCGCCTCGAAATCGAGCATCTGCGCATTCGCGAACTCCGCATGTTCGAGCAGGCCGGCGCCGAACCAGCGCAGCATCGTCACGTCGTCCTGGTGCCGCTCGGCGACGTCGGCGTAGTCGGTGCCGAATTCGCGCAGCAGGCGTTCGTAGCCCTCGACGAAGGCCGAGCCGTGCAGCAGGCGCGAATTCCAGTACACCGCGACCACGCCGTCCGGACGCAGGATGCGCCGCCATTCGGCGCGCACCGCGGCGCCGTCGAACCAGTGGAACGCCTGCGCGGCGGAAACGAGGTCGACGCTGGCGTCGCCGAGCGAAGTCGCCTCGGCGCGGCCGTCGACGGCACGGAAGCCGGCGCGCTCGCCGAGTGCGCGCACGGCGGCTTCGCGCATCTCCGCGTTCGGCTCGACCGCGAACACGCGGCACCCTGCATCGAGGAACGGCGCGCTCGAAATGCCGGTGCCGGCGCCGATGTCGGCGACGACGCTGTCCGGGCGCACGTGGCCATGTACGCGCAGATGGTCGACCAGCGCAGCCGGGTACGCCGGCCGATGCCGGACATAGTCGGCGACGCGGTCGCTGAAACGAAGGGTGGGGTCGCTCGAAGGCTCGCTCACGGATTTCGCGGATCGCGCCAGTTCAATGCAGGAAATGCGCGAAAAACGCGAGGCCGCCGAGGAACAGGAACACGACGAACACGACCGCGATCGCGACCAGCAGATGCACCCAGCCGAGGATCAGTCCGGTCAACGCCATGCCGTCGCCGTCGATCGTGCCGGGTGGAGCGCGGCGGATCTCGCCGCGCGCACTGTGGCCGCAGATGATCGCGACCAGCGCGCCGATGAACGGCAGCGCGACCCACGACAGGATGCCGAAGACGAGGCTGGCGATGGCGGTGCCGCTGGTACGGGGATAGGTACTCATGGGGCGGATTCTAACCCGCCGTCCATCGCGCCGGCGCGGCTCGCCGTTCGCTTCGGCGGGCGCCTGTCACTCCAGCTCGAACCCGTCCGAGAAGACCGTGTCGCCGACGAGTTTCACGAGTCCCGCATGCGGGTGCGACGCGGCATCGAAGTTGGCGAGGCTGCCGACGAAGATGCTGCCGTCTGGGCCGAGGGCGATCGTCGTGCCCTGCTCGCCGAAATCCGTGGCCGGCGGCACGGTGCTCGACACCACGAGCTTGCCGCCCACGCCGAAAGACGCGTCCAGCTGGCCCTGTTGCGTGAGGCGCACCAGGGTGTTCGTGTAGGCGGTGCTGGTCGCCGAGAATCCGCCCGCGAGGATACGCCCGCGGCTGTCCTCGAGTACCTTGACGGGCGCATCGCCGAAGCCGCCGCCGAGGTCGAACGCGATCACCTTTCCGCCGTTGTCGCCGAACGTGGTGTCCAGGCTGCCGTTGGAATGCAACTTGAAGATGCCGTAGTCGAAATTGGTGAGATCCGGCTGCAAGGCCATCGCGCCGACGGTGATGATCGAGCCGTCCGCCAGCACGATGGAGCTGAGTCCTTCGTAGGGTTGGTAGCTGGAGACGCCCGGATTGAGGATGAGGGTGCCGCCGTTGCCGAACGTGGTATCGAGTTGACCGGAGCCGTCCAGGCGTGCCAACGCCCAACTGATGTCGTTCGCGGCCGTGCTCACCGCGCCGGTCAGCAGGATGTGGCCGTCCGGCTGGACCTTGACGTCGAACGCCAGCCCGATCGTGAACGAGGGGCCGAAATCGATCGTGGCCAGGCCCGATCCGTTGAACGAGGTGTCGCGCGATCCGTCCGTGTTGAGGCGCGTCACGGCGATGCGCTGGCTGTTCGTGTCGATGGCGGCACGGCCGGCGGCGACGATCTTGCCGTCGCTCTGCAGGGCGCAGCGCACGGCGATGTCGTCGCGGCTGCCGACGGGGCCAAGGTCGAATGGAACGGTGGCCTTGCCGTCGCCGCTGAATTGCGTATCGGGAGCGCCGGTGGCGAGCAGGCGCGAAACGGCCATGTCCGCGCCGCCGCTGGTCGGGCTGCCGTCCGCCTCTCCGCAGGAGACGATACGTCCGTTCGGCTGCAGCAGCACGCTGCTCGATACGTCGTTGTTGGTTCCGCCGAGGGCGAAGTCGACGATCGTCTGCCCCTGCGTGCCGAAATTGGTGTCGAGCGTGCCGTTCGGGTTCAGGCGCAACACGCCCATGTCGGTCGACGGCGTCGCAGCCGACGTGTTGTTGACCGTCGCCGCGACGACGAGTTTTCCGTCGCCCTGGACGGCGATGTCGACGAAGTCCACGAAGCCCACGACCAGATAGATCGAGGGCGAGAATGCGATCTGCTCGCGTCCGCCAACGCCGAACGACTTGAACAAATCACCGTCCCGCGCATTCGCGCCCGACGCTGCTGCCATCGCCAACGCAACCAACGCAATCTGTCGAATCTGCATTTTCCCGCCCTCTGATTTGACCCGGGATATCGGAGCCGAACGACGTTCGGCCATATCGCAAATACGAAAAACGGGGTGGAGCCGACGCGGAGCATAGTGGATTCGCGCATGTCGTCGTCGAAATGGCCGCGCCGGAGGCCGCAACCGGCTCGGCGAGGGGCGGACCTGCCGTGAAAGACCGCCCTTGGCGTCACCTGCCGGGGCGCCGCGATTCCCGTCCGGGCGAGGGCGGTCGATTTTTCCCTATCGACGACGACAGGTCCCGCTGTTCGGCGTTACGGCGCCGGGGATGCAGGTAGTGAAGCGCCTGGGTTTCAGACGGCAGGGAGGTGCTGCGCGAGCGCGCAAGGGTAGAGTCGCCTGGTCCGTGCGTCGTGACACGGGAATGGCGAAGCCGGCGCGCCGTCATGCCGGCGTCGCCGTCGCGGCCCGAAACTCAGCGTGCTGCGGCCTGCGGCGGCGGCTCGGGGAAGCGCACGACCGGACCACTCGCCGCGGCGCCGGGCGGCAGCGCCGCGGGAGCTTCTTCGCCGACCGGGCCGAGCGATTTCGTGAACGCATACAGCGCTTCGAGATCGTGCTCGCTCATCGCGTTGAGCGCCCAGTACGGCATCGGCGGCCGCGTGGTCAACGTGCGCGCATAGGCCTTGAACGTCGCCAGGTCCATCGTCGCGAGGCGGCGGCGCAGGTTGGCCGGGTACGTCGTGCCCCACGGCCCGGCGAAGCCGAGCGAATCGCCGAGCAGCCATTGCGACTCCGGCACCTTGCCGGCGCTCGACGCGAAACCGGCCGTATGGCAGTCGTTGCAGCCGGCGATGACCGTCAGGTGGCGGCCATGCCGGATCAGTTCGTCGGCATTCAGGGCGCGTGGCGCGTCGTTGGCGGACGCATTCGCGATCGCAAGCAGCACGGCCGCGCAGATCGTGGCGAGCAGGATTCGAGGCATGGGAGACACCGGGACCATGACCCGCGGAATGGCGGGCCTTCGGTGCTCCATCACGGCAAGGCGGGCGCTTTGCTATCACGGATGCATGGTACGGGGCATGCCGGGCGGCGCGGGAAGCGACGGATCGCTCCTTCGGCGCCCCGCTGGTGCATGAGCGGGCGGCATGCGGCCGGATCGGTCGACGGGGGATCGCCGCGCGGCGACGCGACGATCCCGTTCGATCAGTTCACCGTGCTTTCGAAGCCGGAGAAGAACAGCGAGTCCTCGGCGGTGAAGCGCGTCAGCGTCACGTCGACGTCGTTGATGCCGTTGCGCGGGATCGACTGCCAGTTGCGCGCGCCGTACACCAGCGTGCGATTCCGGTCGTCGATCAGCACGCCCTGCGTGATCGGCATCGAGCAGGTCGCCGTGTCGACGGCGTCGGAGACGTAGAAGAACTCCTGCAGGGCACGGATCGTGTGGCCGTTGCGGTCCGTCTGCAGCAAGGCCGAATGGCAGATCGGCGCGTTCTGGGCCGGGAACAGGTTCGTGTCGGAGAGGGCCACGATGACGTCGCCGTTGCTGCGGTCGGTCACGCCGAGGCCGAACGTGTTGTAGCCGATCAGCAAGTGCGACACGCCCTCGGTGCCGAAGCCGGTCGTCGGCGTTCCGTCCGCGTCGAATTCGGCGAGCAGGATTTCCGGATTGGCGATGCCGCCGATGTCGTAGGTATAGGTGCCGGCGGCCAGGATGTGGCCGTCCTTGCGCACATGGATCGAGTTCAGCGGCGTCTGCGAGAAATTCTCGCCGTCATGCAGCGCGGCGTAGGCGAAGCCCTGTTCGCCGAAGCCGGCCTGCACGGTGCCGCTCGACGCATCGATGGCGGCGACGTAACCGTTGGTGTCGCCGGTGTCGTTCGTCGGCGCGTCGCCGGAGAACAGGATGCGTTCGGCGCCGCCGTTCGCGTCGAACGCGATCGAACCCGCCACGATCACGGCCTGCGCGTCGCTCGCCGCGCGACCGGGGAAGTACTGCGCCTGGCCGGGTAGGCCCGGGAGATTGCCGAACGCCGGGTCGAGCGCGCCGGTGCCAGCATCGAGCTTGAGCATGCCGATGCCGTTGCCGGTGTCGGCGGGGACGTTGCCGGCGACATACAGCGCGTCGCCGTGCGCGAGGATCGCCAGCGGGATGTCGTCGTTCCGGGGGAAGATGCCCGTGGCGCCCAGATCGAACGGGAAGGTCGCGTAGCCGCCCGCGCCGAAGCCCGCGCACGCCGTGCCGTTCATATCGAGGCATTCGACGAGGAAGTCGGTGGCATTGGCGCCGGCCACCGCTTCGGCGAGATAGAAGTGGTCGCCCGACTTGGCTACCGCGTTGATGCGATGGCCGTGGGTCTGGACAACGAGGTTGCCGGCGGTGCCGTAGCTCGTATCCGAGGAGCCGTCCTCGTTCAGCCGGCTGATGACCAGGCGGTCGTCGCCGCCGGTAAAGGCGCGGTTGAAGCTGAGCACCCAGTACTGGCCGCCTGCCGGGAACACGCCGACCGGCGTATCCCATTGGTACGCGCCGTCATTGAAATTCAGCACGACGCCGCCGACGGCGTCGTAGACGCTGCCGGCCGTGGTCGCGAAGGTCGGATCGAGCGTGAAGTCGGAAGGACCGCTTTCGGGGATCGGGGCGGCGGCGACTCGGCCGCACGCGAATGCGACGAGCAGGACGAGGGTGGCCGGACGGGGGCGATGGGATCGGAACGCTGGCATGGTGGACATCTCTCGAAGAAGCTGGGGAGCCGCAGGCGATCGCGCCGGCTTGTCGGGGAATAGCCCTGTGCTGGCGCGGACGCCATTCCAAACGGATTCATCTCGTGTGATATCGCATGGAATCAATGATTTGACGTAGCCGTGCCGGCTCCCGTGGCTGTCCGCGCGCGATGCCCGATCCACGGCTTTGCGCGACCTGCATGCTTTCGCGGCCGGAGTGGATTCCGCGACGGCCCGCATCGCCCGGGCATTCTTCGACGTGCCGGAGAGACAGTTTCCGGTCTTTCTTCAGTGCGTGGCGACGGCACCGGGATTGCCGAAATGCGCCGGGACGGAACGTTCGCCGGCCAGCCGCTGTGCGTTCGCGGCGGCGCTGCGCTCGAAATCCATGCTGCCCTGGACGCGTGCGAGGCTGAGCTGCAGCAGGGCGCAATCGAAATCCCGGTCGGCCCAGATGCCGACGCGCCCGATCTGCGCCGCGGCATCGGCGATGCGGCCGCGTTCGATCAGCCACGGGGCGGAGGACTCCACGACGTCGGCGACCAGTCGCGGCAGGCCGCTCGCCTCGGCCTGCTGCAGCGCGACGCGGTACGCGCGCTCGGCGAGACCGGCCTGCCCACGTGCCGCCGCGCGCTCGGCCAGCGCCAGCGTGCGCAGCGCAGATGCATGCGTGGCCGGGGCGGCGGAGATCGCCTCGAGTTCGCGCGTGTCGGCTTCGTCGGTTCCGGCGGCGGCACCGAGCGCACGCTGCCGGACCAGCGCAGCGCGAGCGCGCAGGTCGTCGTCGCCCGTTGGCGGCGGCGCGCTCGGCAGGTCCGCGGCGAGGCGCGCGGCTTCGTCGGGGCGGCTTTCGCGCAGCGCGAGTCCGGTTTCCAGCAAGGCCAGCCGCTCGGCGTCGCGCGTCGGCACCGAATCCGGCACGTTCTCGCGATGTACCCGCGCCAACAAGGCATGGGTTTCGGCGAGGCGACCGACGGCCATCAGTGCCTCGGCCCGACGCAGCAGGTTCCCGCGGCGCTGCAACGGATCGCCGGTCGCGTCGATGCGTGCCCAGAAGCGGTCGCTCGCGGCCAATGCCTCGGCATGTCTCAGTTGCGCGGACAATACCAGCATGCGGCCGCCCAATGCGCTCGAAAGTTCGCGAACTGCGCCGAACGACTGGAAAATGCGTAGCGATTGTTCGATCTGCTGGTCGGCTTCGGAGAGCGCGCCGCGTTCGTAGTCGAGCAGGCCGAGGTTGTTGTCCACGCGCGCGACGTTCAGCGCATCGCCGATGCGCTCGAACTGCAGCCGCGCCTGGCCGAGCCAGCCGCTGGCCGTGTCGAAGTCGTGCCGTGCGATCGCGACGATCGCGCGTGCGTTCAGCGCCGAGGCACATTCGCTGGCATGGCCCGGCGCGTTCGGCACCGCGAGCGCGGCATCCGCGTCGGCGCGCGCTTCGTCGAGCCGCCCGGTGCGCACCCGCGCGACCGCGCGCGCGGTGAGCGCGCTCATGCGCAGGCGTGGCGCGTCGTCGACCGAAAGCGTCGCCAGCAGGCTGGTCGCGGCGTGGTCGGCGTCGTCGAAACGGCCGCTGCGCACCAGCGTCTGCACCGAAGCGAAACGGATCTCGGGTGCATCGCGCAAGGCCGGATCGTTGATTGCATCGAGCAACCGGCGCGCGCGCACGGGGTCGTCGGCGAGCAGCGCCGCGCGCACGCGCTGCACGGTCTCGGCGACATCGGGAGCGAGATTCGCGTCCGGCGGAATGCCGCCGATGCGCGCGAGCAGCGCGTCGGTGGCGAGTCGCAGGGCCTGCATGGGTTCGGCGCCGTTTCCGTCCGCGTACAGGTGTTCGTCGTCGGCGTGCAAGTGCACGCGCCAGTCCGGTCCTTCCTGGACGAGCTCGCCGTCGATGACCAGCGAGGCGCCGGCGTGCTGCCGCAGCGTCGCTGGAGTCGCGTCCGGCGTCGGATGGGCGCCGTGGCGGAGCAGGGCGAGCGTGGTTTCGCTAGGGATCACCGCGATGCCGGCTTCGCGCAGGCGCTCGGCGACGAAATCCATGCCGCCGAAGCGCACCCAGGCCGATTCCGCGCCGGCCGGAACCTTCAGCGGAAGCACGGCGAGCCGGCGCCCGTGGATGTCCTGCGTCGCTTGCGCCGTTTCGCCGTGCCCGTCGCGCGACGGGCGATGCAGCGTCAGTGCCGTGACGCCGGCCAAGGTCGCCAGCACGGCGATCGAGGCGGCGATCGCATGGCGCGGTACGCGTCGTCGGTGTGGCGTCAGGGATGCTGCCGGAGCGGTCTCTGCCGCCGCAGGCGGCGACATGGACGACGCCGCATCGCGACGGGGAACGGCGGCGGATGCCGCGGCGGCTGGCGTTGCCGCCGGATCGATGGACGCCGGAACCGTCGCCGCCGCACCGCCGTCGACCACGCCGATCGGCGCTACCCAGTGGTAGCCGAAGCCGATGACGGTACGGATGCGGCTCGGTTGCGAGCCGTCGTCATCGATCGCGCGCCGCGCCCGCAGCACGAGCTGGCCGAGGCGCACGTCGGAGATGTTGTCGCGATTCCAGACCGCCTTGATCAGTTCTTCCCGGCTGACGGCGCGGTCGCGCTGCTCGATCAGGTATTGCAGGCAGGCGAATACGCGCAGCGGCAGCACGACGCGCTCGTCGCCTCGCCGCAGTTCGCGCGTCGCGGGATTGAGATGGAACTCGCCGAATGAGTAGATCGGCTGCTGCATCGGTCCGCCCGCGACGCGCTTCGCGCCGTCGCTCAGAACTCGAACTTGATGCCCTGCGCCAGCGGCAGCGAATCGGAGTAGTTGATCGTGTTGGTCTGGCGGCGCATGTAGACCTTCCACGCGTCCGAACCGGACTCGCGGCCGCCGCCGGTGTCCTTCTCGCCGCCGAACGCGCCGCCGATCTCGGCGCCCGAAGTGCCGATGTTGACGTTGGCGATGCCGCAGTCGGAACCCGCCGCCGACAGGAACTTCTCGGCTGCCTTCAGGTTGTTGGTGAAGATCGACGACGACAGGCCCTGCGGCACGGCGTTCTGCATCTCTATCGCCTCGTCGAGCGTCGAGTACTTCATCACGTACAGGATCGGCGCGAACGTTTCGTGTTGCACGATCGCGTCGGAGTTCTTCAGCCCCGTGATGATCGTCGGCAGCACGAAGTTGCCCGGACGGTCGATCGCGGTGCCGCCGGTCTCGACGGTGCCGCCGCTGGCCTTGGCCTTGGCGACCGAATCGAGGAACTGCGCGACGGCGCCTTTGCTGTTCAGCGGGCCCATCAGGTTGGCCGCATCGGTCGGATCGCCGATCTTGCCTTCGACCTGCTTGTACGCCTTGACCAGGGTGGCCAGCACGGCGTCGTGGATCGATTCGTGCACGATCAGGCGGCGCGTGGTCGTGCAGCGCTGGCCGGCGGTGCCGACCGCGCCGAACACGATGCCCGGGATCGCCAGCTTCAGGTCGGCGGTTTCGTCGAGGATGATCGCGTTGTTGCCGCCCAGTTCGAGCAGGCAGCGGCCCATGCGGCGCGCGACGCGCTCGCCGACCGTGCGGCCGACCTGGGTGGAGCCGGTGAAGCTGATCAGCGGGATGCGCGTGTCGTCCACGAACTGCTGCGCGAGTTCGACGCCGGCGTCGTTGATCAGGAAGAAGATGTCCGGGAAGCCGCCGGCCTTCAGCGCTTCGTTGCAGATCTTCATCGACGCGATCGCGGTCAAGGGCGTCTTGTTCGACGGCTTCCAGATGCAGATGTCGCCGCAGATGCCGGCGAGGAACGAGTTCCACGCCCACACCGCGACCGGGAAGTTGAACGCGCTGATGATGCCGACCAGGCCGAGCGGCTGGTACTGCTCGTACATGCGATGGCCCGGGCGCTCGGAGTGCATCGTGTAGCCGTACAGCATGCGCGACTGGCCGACCGCGAAGTCGGCGATGTCGATCATCTCCTGCACTTCGCCGTCGCCCTCGGGCTTG